>Ga0307377_10000722_pt1 | contig 43504 bp, 43 predicted proteins | sample TR3MG_FD_202535 | JGI IMG/M metagenome (GOLD analysis project Ga0307377, IMG submission 202535) | Soil microbial communities from Risofladan, Vaasa, Finland - TR-3 | ecosystem: Environmental > Terrestrial > Soil > Coastal area > Acid sulfate soil | place: Finland: Risofladan, Vaasa | collected...
CCTTTTTACAATTCGTGGGAAAATGTTTGGATCAACCAGTCAATTGTTAACTGGTATAAAAAAGGACTCACAATTGATAGATTTTTAAAAAAGTATGCTGGACAAGACGAAGTAAAATATCGTTTCTGGGAAGAGAATAAAAAGAAAATGACATACTTAAGTATTCGCTTTCCAAAAACTTATTCAGATGATTCAAAAATCTATTTGAAGGATATAATAACGGAAAAGGGAGGAGTAAAGTTTTCCTTCATCCTCATGCGAAAAATAATGGATACTCAAGTTGAGGAAATAAAAGAAATGAATGAATAAAAAAAATCAGAATCCGGAAAACGAGAGAGATTGGTTCGTTTTAGGGAATGGCATAGAAATGAAATCTAAAGAAATAGATTTTCTGCCAAATCTTAAAATGAAAAGAATTGACCCTGAAATTTCTGTATTTGACCTTGCAGCTGCTGGAGCAAAAGGATTTAGAGAGTGGGCTATGTTAGAGCCAATATCCTTTTCATGTCGTTTTGAAATTATTTCAATAAACGCAGGAATAAACTTTGGATACGATGTCTTAAATAGAGCTTGGCTACTAAATACCTTGCTCGTACTAAGAAAAAAATTGAAAGCTAACTTCATAGCATGTTCAGACTATTCGTGGAACGAAATTGCTGGATTCCAAAAGAGATCTGCTGGAAACGATTTGAAATTGCCTGCATTTAGAGGTAATTTGTTAGATTTTCACACAAAAATTATTCAATTACCAAACTTAGAAAGTTCAGAAATCGATGAATCCGATATTGAATGGATAAAGAACCATTTTGAAATAGCGAATTCTTTAGCTGCTAAAAATGATAATTTTCGATTTGCTCTTGAAACAATCAATTCTTGGAGATACGCTAAGGATATAAAAAGTTCGATTGCAATTATTTGGGCAGCAATTGAATCAATTGTTGGTGTTTCATCTGAAATTGTATATAGACTTTCACTTAATATTTCTTCATTATTGGAAGGTAGAGGAGAAGGTCGATTAAACAAATTCAATCAGGTTAAAAACCTATATGGGCTTAGGTCTAAGGTTGTTCATGGTTCAGACTTGAAACCAAATCAAATTGGAGTAGCAATTGAAGAATCTTTTGTACTCCTAAATGATTTAGTTATTTATATGATTGAAAAGAATAAAATAATTACTAAAATTGACTTTGAAGAAGCAATATTCTATTAAATAAAAGCGCCAAACGTTTCATATGCTGAACGCCGCGCTAAACCAAATTGCTTTCGTAACTTTATGGGAATAAACAGCTTTAACTGGGCTTTGAGCGAAAACGTGCTAGAACAAGTCGTTAAACGCAATTTGATCCCGCCCTTGTGGGCTTTACTTCCGCTTAGAGCAAGCTCTAGCGGAATCGCCCTCAGTGCGGAACTTCGTTTAGCGTGGCGTTGTGTGCAAGCGTAAAAAGCAACGACACAGTAGTTAGAATCGAATTGAAAATAACTATTTTGACAAGTGGATACAGGCATAAGACATATACAAAATAGAACAAAGAGAAAGAATACCTAAATAAGCAACATTAGAAAATTAAGAGTATGGAAACACGAAAAATATTCAAATGTTTCATTTCATCGCCAGGAGATTGTCAAATCGAAAGAGAAGCTTGCCAAGATGTTCTTGGAAAAATAAATAATGGTTTAGCAAAACATCTCGGAGTTAATTTTGAGACTTTTATGTGGGAGTATGATGTATTGCCAGATATGGGGAAAAACGGTCAAGAAATCATTGACGAATATATCAGAAAATCCAATTACGACATATTCATTGGAATAATGAAAAATAGATTTGGACATCCCACAAAAAAAGCTGGCAGTGGAACGGAACATGAATTTAGAGATGCATTAAAGAGAAAATCAAATGACCCAAATTCTACTCCCAGGATTTTATTCTTTTTTGGACAAGAAAATGTCAACTTGAATAGTTCGAATATTGATGAAATTGTTGAACAGCATAAAAAAGTAAAAAAATTTAAATCTGACATTGGAGATAATGGCTTATATATTGATTATGAAGGAATAGATTCTTTTATTAGGAAACTTGAAGAAAAACTAAATTTATACATTGCACATCTTTCTCCTTTGTCTAATCCTACTGAAAAAATTAAAGAGGTTGACTTGATATTAAAACACTTGGAAGATGATTTAAATGAATCGCTAAAGACTTACAATGAAAAAAGTCCTGTTTGGATTGATCCAATAATAAGTTCAAAAAGAGAAATTCCAACCCACCCTAATAAAAATGAGGAGAATAGGGTAGATATAAAATCGATAATTGAAAAGCCTGAAAATATTGTAATTAAAGCCCCTTCGGAATTTGGACTCACTTCATTGGCTCATTACATGAAATTGGAAGCCTGGAAAGTTGGCAAAGTATTCTTATACATAGATGCTAGAAAGACCAAAAAACATAAGGTTGTTAAGGATATTTTTAATGAAACACAGAACTATTATTTTAGAAACACAGATAGTGTTGACTGTATTTTACTTGATTCTGTTTGCTTTGAAGAACTCGGGATAATGCAAATGGTGAAAAATATCTGTGATGAATACAGAAATATTCCTTTAATAATTTTTAATACACTTGATAATAACTTTTTTCTTAAATCAGACGAAGATGATAAAGTTCAAATAAAAAGAAACTTCATTTCATATTACTTACTTCCCCTGTCCCAAAATGAAGTTAGAAAGATTGTAACGGCCTATTCACATCTTAAATCACTTGAAGAAGATAGTGAAATTACTCTAAATAAGGTCACTAAAGATTTAGAGACTCTAAATATGCATAGAACAGTAAAAAACTGTATATCTATTTTAAGAGCTTGCTCTAAAATCGGAAATGAGTATTGCCCAATAAATAGAACTAAATTATTGGAAACGATATTAAATACGATATTTCAAGATTATGAGACACCAACATACCATGACAAAAAACCTGATGTAAAAGACTGTAGTTTCGTCTTGGGATATTTATGTGAATTACTTGTTTTACGAAATGATTTTGAATTTAGCGATGAGTATTTCAGAGATAAACTTACAGTTTTCTGTAATGATAATTTTATAGAATTGGATTTGAATTATCTATTAAACGCACTAAAAGATAATTCAATAATTGATAGGAAGAACCTAAATCTAAACTATTTCAAAAACTCATATTGGGTATTCTATTTTATTGCTCAGAGAATGAATATGAGCAATAATTTTCGGGATGTGGTCTATCAAAATAAAAAGTATATAGATTTTCCTGAGATTATCGAGTTTTATACAGGTATTGACAGAAATAAGGAGGATGCCCTTAATGTATTAAATAAGGATTTAAATGAAACTTTGCAGATTGTCAGAAGTAAAGTAAATATTCCTGATAATCTAAATCCATACAGATCCATTACATGGAATCCGGACATTGAAACATTAGAGAAAGAAGAAGCAAAAATTTGGGAAAATGTTATTTCATCAGGGTTACCTGACGAGGTAAAAGATAAATATGAAGATAAACATTACAACCAAATCAGACCATACAGTCAAGTCATAAACTCAGTAATGAGAGACTATTCCTTTTTAGTTTTAATGAGACAAATCTCAGCAACATCAAGGGCTTTAAGAAATAGCGATTTCGTTAATGATACAAACTTAAAAAAGGAATTATTAGATAAGATAACACAAGGTTGGAATGAAATCAATAAACTTCTGATTATCCTATCACCTTTACTGGCAGACAAAGGAAATGTTGCCTTTGAAGGTGCTAAATTTTATCTGGAAGAAGATGATTTTAATATGGAAGACCCTGTTCAAAAGCGATTGGCAGTACTATTATCATTACCAACAAATATTGTCAAATTTTTTAAGGATGATTTATTTTCTTCTAAAATGGGGCCGCTCTTAATAAATCATGCTTTGAATGAGACTAATTCTTTGATTAAACATGAACTTATGTTATTGATTATTGCTGAGCGACCAAATAAATGGCGCGATATAATTGATAAATACATTGTAAACCTAGATAAAAATTCATTTTTTCTTTCAGATGTTTTACATGTTTTAAACTTCAACATAGATTATAAAGCAACGGAAATCAAAGATGTTCAGATACTCAAAATGCTAGCAAAGAAATGTAGAGCAAAACATATTTTCAAAAATAACAACCCTGATATGGGTTTAATAAATCGTCTTGATAAGCTAGAAAGGGGAGGGAAGTTTTAATTAAAAATGGAATTTACCAAAAAAAAGAAAAGGCATTCAGTTGGGTGCCATATTAACACAGTAGAAACATATGAGCTTTTCAGAAGAAGAATATACAGAGTATGATTATTTCAAGATGAGGAAGCTTGACAAGATTTATGTCAGCAAAGAGTTTCCTTTCAAATCTTTCTTTGGTAATATTTCGAAAAAGAAAAGATTCATTAAGAAAGTATTTGAAAAATCTGAAGATAATGAATTCGTAAAAGTTAAAGGCGAGATTGTTTTAAGATGTTCTGCAACTGGCAGAGACCAAGTTAATGTTATTGTCGTTAGCGACAATGATGATAAATTCATGAGTTTTACTCTACAAAAGTTCAGAGATAACCCCAAAAGTGGATTAAAACCCATCGAAGACACAAGTTTTACATTTCGGCATGGAGAGTTTTTAGCTTTAATAAAATTCTTAAGTGATTTAAAATTTATAGATTTATCAGACGAGAATAGGTTTGTCGTGGATGATAACGATAACTTAGAAAAAAAAATATCCTTATGGTTCCAGCCTCCAAGTGATGAAGGAGTATTGATTAAGGAACAAGATGCCCAATTATTAGGTCTTTTGTCGAGTATTAAAGGAATTGAAAGAGAGAAATTATTGAAAGCATTGCGTAACAAGGCACTTTCGCATGAGGATTTAAATGTATTATCGGGCAGAAAAGAAGGGATAGAAATATTTAAAAACCAATTATTTAAAGAAACCCAAGATTGGAATGAAAAAGAATGGCAATCATTTTTTGAGTCCAACTCATGGATTTTTGGATATGGTCTTAATTATAGATTCTTAAATATTATTCAAAAAGAAGCAAGTGTCTCTGATGTAGATTTAGATAGAAAACAAACGGTAATAACAGATTTTTTAATGGGTGATTCTAGATTCACTGTTATAGTTGAACTAAAAAGACCCGATACACCATTATTTGAAAATGGAGGAAATCGCTCAAAAAGTTGGAAATTATCGAGAGACATCACAAATTCAGTTTCTCAGATTTTAACTCAAAAAGCGGAATGGGAATTGAAATCACAACATGAACAATATGATTCTGATGGAAATATTGTTCAAGAAAAAACTATAGACCCGAAAACTATATTAATTATTGGTAATACTTCTCAATTTGAAGGGAATGATAGAGATTCTCGAATTAAGGCAAAGACTTTTGAACTTTATCGGAGAAATTCAAGAAACATTGAGATAGTAACTTTTGACGAATTATATGATAGAGCTTCATTTATTGTTAATAATAAAACTGATTTAAAAAATTCTGAGAATAAGTCAGATTTTGAAATTGACGATTTACCTTTTTGAAATAAATAAATACGGCACCCAACAAAAAAAAACACAATGGCAAGGAAAAGACAGCATAATAATCTACCAACCTTTGATAATTAAATATATGGAATCTTTTATAATTTCTCTATTCGCTTCATTGATTGCTGTGTTGATAGCATTATGGATAGAAAAAAAGCGAATGCCAAAATTGGTAATTAATACATCTGAATCTGCAAATTCGGACAACACATATAGAGAGCCAAACCCTCACGCAAATGAGAGATGGAAATTTTTTAGAGTTGAAGTAGAAAACAGAAAATTTCCAAAATTATTATCATGGATTCCAAGACAAACAGCTGAAAATTGCAGAGCTAAAATTGAATTTTATAAAAAAGGAGAATCATCACCAATTTTTGCATTCGCTGGTCGGTGGGCATCAACTCCAGAAATTCCTCACATTCCTAACGAAGCCATTGTAAAACTTCAACACCCGGATCCAGTTACCATACCTGTGTGCGAAAAAGAAAATTTAGATGTAATTACTAAAGCAGAAAACGATGACAATGCTTATGGATGGAATAACGAATCTTATTTTCATGATTGGAAAAACCCAAATTATAAATTAAACGAAGGTGAATATATTGTAAAGGTGACCATAAATACACAAAATGGAATTTCTTTTGATAGAAAATTTAAGTTAGCGATTAGGAAAAAAATTGAAAATACAATTTTAGAATTACTATAATCATAGGCTTTTTGTTGCATCGCCTAACACATATTGTTAATACTAAAAGAAGGCCGAAACGGTCAGACTACCACTTCAGAAACATTATCTTTACCATGCAAATACTGACAACGAATAAATGACCCTGGAACAATACATTGACAATATAAACAAGCGATATAGACTTGGTAATGCAACCGAGCATACTTTTCGTGGCGACTTGCAACAGCTCATTGAAAGTTTAGTGCCTGATATTAGAGCGACCAATGAACCCAAAAGACAATTGTGTGGAGCTCCCGACTATATCCTTACCAAAAAAGATATTCCCATTGGTTTTATTGAAGCTAAAGACATTGGCGATAATGACCTTGAAGGTGCAAAGAAAACCGGAAACAAGGAACAGTTCGACCGTTACAAAGCTTCATTAAACAACTTACTATTTACTGATTATTTAGACTTTCACCTTTACCTGGATGGTCAGTTTGTTACCAAAATTGCCATAGCCGAAATACAAAACGGGGCTATTGTTCCCTTACCACATAACTTTGTAACCTTTACCGACTTAATAAAAGACTTTTGCATCCATATTGGGCAAACCATAAAAAGCTCAAAAAAACTGGCAGAAATGATGGCTGGAAAAGCCCGGTTGCTTTCTGAAGTAATTGAAAAAGCGCTGACCAGTGACGAAACTCATAATGAGGATAGCACACTTAAGGACCAAATGAATGCGTTTAAAGAAATCCTTATTCACGATATTACGCCTAAAGGATTTGCCGATGTTTATGCTCAAACCATTGCTTACGGTATGTTTGCAGCTCGTTTGCACGACCCTACATTAAATTCCTTTAGTCGTCAGGAAGCTGCTGAACTTATACCCAGGTCAAACCCTTTTTTACGCAAACTCTTTAGCTACATCGCGGGACCAGATATTGACGACCGCATTAAATGGATAGTAGATAGTTTGGTAGAAATATTTTTGGCTTGTAACGTAGAGGAAATCTTAAAGAACTATGGAAAGCAAACAAAAATGGAAGACCCTATCATCCATTTTTACGAAACCTTTTTAAGTGAGTACGACCCTAAATTGCGTAAAGCACGTGGCGTTTGGTACACACCACATCCAGTTGTAAATTTTATTGTTCGTGCCGTTGATGATATTTTAAAAACCGAATTTGGTTTACCGCAAGGCTTGGCCGATACTTCGAAAACAAAAATAAAAGTTGATGTACAAGGCAAGAAGATTGAACAGGAAGTACACAAAGTACAAATACTTGACCCGGCAACAGGCACGGCAACCTTTTTAGCGGAGATCGTCAAGCAGATATACAGCAAATTCAAAGGACAGGAAGGTATTTGGAGTGGTTACGTTGAGAAGCATCTTATCCCCCGGTTAAATGGATTTGAGATCCTGATGGCTTCGTATGCCATGGCTCACCTTAAACTGGATTTGCTATTAACCGAAACGGGTTACAAACCAACCAAAGACCAACGTTTTAGAGTTTACCTCACTAACAGTTTAGAAGAAAGCCACCTCGACACAGGTACACTTTGGGCAAATTGGTTAAGCACAGAAGCCAACGAAGCCAACCATGTGAAACGTGATACGCCTATTATGGTTGTGATGGGTAATCCGCCGTATAGTGTAAGTAGTACAAATAAAGGGGAATGGATTCAAAACCTTATAGCAGATTACAAAAAGGATTTGAATGAACGAAAAATAAATCTTGACGATGATTATATAAAGTTTATTCGTTACGGACAGCATTATATTGACAAAAACAGAAGTGGAATTTTAGCCTACATTTCAAATAATAGTTTTATTGACGGCATTACACACCGCCAAATGCGAAAACATTTATTAGAGAGTTTTGATAAAATTTATATTCTCGATTTACACGGTAATTCAAGAAAAATAGAAACAAGTCCAGATGGTTCAATTGACCAAAATGTATTTGACATAATGGCTGGAGTTTCAATAAATATTTTTATCAAAACTGGTAATAAGAAAAGAAACAGCTTAGCTCAAGTATTTCATTATGATTTATATGGGAACCGAGATTTTAAGTATGAAGCTTTAACAGAAAACAGTCTAAAATCATTAGATTTTAAAAATATAGAATGTAAACATCCTTATTATTTTTTCGTCCCAAAGGACTTTAGTAGTGCAAATCAATATAATTTAGGATTTAAGCTTGATGAATTGTTTTCTTTCAATAACTCTGGTTTTGAAACGGCAAAAGATAGTTTCATTGTGAAGTATAACAAAAAGGATGTTGAATTATTAAAATCGAATATCTCTTCAATGTCGGTCGAAGAATTATCTTCAATATATGGGCTTAAAAGAACTAAATTAATAGAAGTTAAAAACGATATAGAAAATTCTTCAGTTTTAAAAGCATTATATCGTCCATTTGATGAAAGATATACCCTTATTTCAAAAAATAGTCAAGGGGTAATGTTTCGCCCAAGATATGACACAGTAAAGCATCTTTTAAAAGATAATACAGGTTTACTATGTTGTAAAAGACAAACATCATTTGATTTTCAACATACTTTTATTACAAATAAAGCAGTTGAAAGATGTTCAGTTTCACTTCAGACAGGTGAAGTTAGCTATGTTTTTCCTCTATATCTTTATCCCGAAACCAACGGTCAACAAACCATAGACCAAACAACCGTAAGAAAACCAAACCTAAAACAAGAAATAGTTAACCAAATAGCAGAGAAATTAGGATTAACCTTTACCAACGAAAAGGAGACAGCCGCAGACACTTTCGCCCCAATTGATATTCTTGATTACATCTATGCTGTTTTGCACAGCCCGACTTATAGAGAGAAATACAAAGAGTTTTTAAAAATAGATTTTCCAAGAGTGCCATATCCAAAAGATAAAAACACGTTTTGGCAATTGGTAAAATTGGGTGGAGAGATCCGGCAGATTCACTTATTAGAAAGTCCGATTGTAGAAAACTTTATTACCCAATACTCAATTGATGGAGATAATATAGTTGGCAAAATAAAGTATCAAAACGGTAAGGTTTACATCAACGACTCGCAGTATTTCGTAAGCGTACCCGAAGTATCCTGGAGCTTTTACATAGGTGGTTACCAACCTGCCCAGAAATGGCTAAAAGACAGAAAAGGCAGAAAATTGGAGTTTGACGATATTTCGCATTATCAGAAAATTATAGTTGCCCTCTCTGAAACTGACAGATTAATGAAAAAAATTGATAACATAAAAATTGAATAATATGGATTATATACAAGCCACGCAAAGATTTGATTTAGATAAATTTATAAATACAGTTAAAGATTTGGATGATTTAGAAATTATTAAATCCCTGAATAAAGAAATTGGTTTGGCTGAAAGTATTAAAACTCCAAGCAAATCAGAGTACAAAAGAGATATTGAATATACTCAGGTTAAATATATTTCAAATTTAAAGGGTTTGGTTTTTTTAATTGGACAAGAAATGAAACCAGCTGGAGTTGATAATGAAACATTGAATAAATTTCGTCCAATTTTATTATCATTAATTGAAAAAAATCAAATGAAAGATGGAATACTAAAACTTATTGAATAAAAAATTCTAACCTGACTATCTATTTGGCAAGCACATTTAAAGGCCACACTGGCTGAAGCTCAAATCAAAGCTTTTAAGAGAGCTTGCAAAGTGAAAGCTCTGTATTCCATGACTTAATAAAAGTTGTCTTCATCTGGCCAAAACAATAAGTTTTATTATACGACCGAAAAAGGATTTGATCAAACTAAAAGTCAGTTGGATAATCTTGATACTCTTAATGATAAAAAACAATTTCAATTACTGCGTCAACCTAACAGATTTAAATCAAAATACATTAACCGAGTATCCTTATTTTCATCCTTTGTTGTTAGATATATAAAATCATTTTTTTCATAAAACGCTAAAGATTGACAATATGCATCCACTGTAATACATCGGCAACCAGTCCTATTATTTGTGACAAATAATATTTTCAAATAATCTAATATGAATCTTCCTACACCATTCCCTTTATATTCTTTTGAAACCCCTAAACGCCCAACTTTCATTGCTGGATAACTTCCGAGAGTTGTATTTCCAGTAATAGTTTCTCTAAATAATTCCCAAGAGGTTTTGCTTTTTGTGTCTTTAAATGATACTTTATCATTAAGCAAGCTAAAAAAAGCAATCGTTCTATCCTTGTCTTCTAAAATATAAGTAACAGCAAATAAATCTTTTAAATGATTTTTGGAGTCTTCAAACAAGAATTCGTTTAAATCTGAATCTTCGCAATCGAAAGGCTTTATTGCGTGCTCTTGAGTTAATCTAATAAAGTTTAATTTGGAAAAGTCCATTAAATATGAGCAAGCGAATTCATAATGTCAAAGTTATGGAGCATCCTTTCCTTGACATCGGGTGATACTTTTCTTGTATTAGATTTTTTCATCTCCTTATGAAAATTTAAAGCATCTTTCCCCTTTAATACTGGTGTTTCTTTAATTGGCTTTGCCATGACATAATAGATCAATACATTAACAATAACGGTTAGTGTATGTTTACACTATATATGATGCAAAAATACAATTTTAAACTACACACAAACATGACATATGTCATGTTTGTGTGTTCCTGATTGATAATCCAAAGATACAAAAAACTCACCAAAGTACTGTTGGATAATTGTAATCTGACCGGCCAAATGTGGTCAATACGTCCGGTTTCTGCATAATATACCCGATGATTGTTATTCTTTAATACTTCAGGAATTAGTTTTATTTAACGACCGTATGATGAAACTTTCTAAAATCATAAATAAATAGAACAATAAAGTTCGATTAACGCTTTTTATTAATCTAAGTTCTATTTATCTTTGTTTTTGCATATAATAGAACTATTATGATTTTTGGATACGCCAGAGTTTCTACCAAGGAACAAAATCTGAATTTACAGACTGATGCGCTTAAAAAAGCCGGTTGTGAAAAGATCTTCCAGGAGAAAGTTTCCGGGAGATCTCCAAACCGGCCAGAGCTTTTAAAACTCCTGGAACAAATAAGACCAGGTGACACTTTAATAGCTTTTAGCGTGGACCGCCTGGGGAGAACCACAAGGGAGCTGATAATCCTTTTAAATGATTTTAAAGAAAAGGGGATAACATTTAAAAGCCTGTCAGAGGGAATTTTTGACACGTCAAGCCCGATGGGAGAGGCAATATTTCAAATTATTGCCATCCTGAAGGCAATGGAAGTAAATGTTCTCCGTGAGAGAACGATAAAAGGACTTGAAGCAGCGAGGGCAAGAGGATTAAATGGAGGAAGGCCGGAAGGATCTTACAACAAAAAGAAAGCCTCTGCAGTTGTTACGCTTTATAAACAAAAAGAAACTATTAATTTTATCGAGGAAACGCAGAATATAAGCAGGTCAACTATTTACCGGTACCTCCGCAGGGAAGGAGTAGTTATTAAAGGGTTCAAGAAATTGAAAAATACATAAATACATATCGTTATGATAAAATCTAAGTTGTCAGCTGAAGAAGTAGAACAGAAAAAAAAGGGTAATACAAAAAAACTGAGCTCTGTGGAACCTATGTGAATGAGTAGGTGGATATGAAGAATAGAACTAATATTATATAGAACTTTTTCATTTTACTTATATCTTTACTTTTAAATAGAACTATGCTATGCGGACTATTTTTGTTTTTATTACCTTTCTCGTAATCATTGGGTCAACAAAATCTCAAATCCCAACAGGCTACTATTCCACAGCCGAAGGACTTACTGAAGACAATCTAAAAACAGCACTGTACAACATCATCAAAGGTCATACAGAATACCCATACACTAGTGATAATACTGATGTTTGGGATATACTAAAAGAATCTGATAAGGATACAATAAATCCTGATAATGTAATCCTCTTTTATACTGGCTGGACTGTTGATGCCGCACAGGAATACAACAATGGAAGTGGTTGGTCAAGGGAACACGTATGGGCTAAGTCAAGGGGTGATTTTGGCACCACGATGGGTTCTGGGACTGATGCTCATCATTTAAGACCAGCCGACGTTAGTGTTAATAGTGCAAGAAATAATAGGTGGTTTGATAACTGTACTGAACAGTACATTGATGGGGATGGCCCTACTGATAGTTATACCAGTAGTACTAGTTGGGTATGGCAACCCAGGGATGAAGTTAAAGGGGATGCAGCCAGGATGATATTCTATATGGCTACACGGTATGAAGGGAAGAACGGTGAACCCGATTTAGAAGTTATAGATTATCTACCTGCAGATGACTACACCAACGAGCCTATTCATGCCAAATTAAGTGCTTTGCTCCAGTGGCATGATCAAGATCCCGTTGATGATTATGAAAGGAATAGGAATGAGGTGATATATAGCTATCAGGGAAATAGGAACCCATATATTGATCATCCTGAATATGTAAGCTCGATATGGGGAAATACTATCTCTATTTGTGACATAGAGGATAAATTTCAAGTGCTTATATATCCTAATCCTGCTAATGGTTATGTGACGATTGATAAACCTGAGAATTATACAACTAGGATATATTCAAATACTGGTAAGCTCCTAAAAAATACAAGAGACAACTCTATAGGCTTAAATTCTATTAATCCTGGTTGCTATATTGTTTCCATTTTTGATCCACTAGGGAGAGAGTATCTATATCAGAAACTCATTGTTAGGTAGAGAGCAATCCAAACACCTTTTACCAAGTTATGAATCAAAGACTTTATTGTTATAATAAATGCCCGAAAATAGTCGGGCATTATATCAAATTCATTATAGAAACGATTTAGGGTTCTGTCGCATCTGTAAAAAACAACCATTTTACATCAATTATGTTGATCCTACCAAAAATTGTTTTGTTGAAAATCAGCGTTTTACGATTTTGGATTATTCAGGTTTTGCATGAGAAAAACCTATTTATGATCAGATGCGACAGAACCAAAAACTGAAACCATATCCGGTCCCGGAAGAGGATACCTTGACAGCACCGGAAGATGATTTTGCTGAAATTAAGTATATGGCAAAAGAAAAGCCTGCAAAAACGAGTAAGCCAGGTGCCTGACGTTTGATGGTATGGTGTCGTGCGGGATTAAGAGGCGATTTCCTATCAATTTACACCGGCTTTTTTACGAGCCACAAACCTTCGAAAACCTCTGAAACCCGCATGCACTATACCATGTATTGGGCGTTCGTGCATTATTTATTTATAAATCCTTTCATGCACCAGCCTTCTGTTCCATTTATAGTTGCCAGTTTAACATATTCGCCTTGTTCTTGCAAAATAGCAACTTTCTCGTTTTTAACTAATTGGTCAACCATCCTATCTCTTGAAGTCATATCACTCCATAAATTAACTGTTCTAACGTCCATTCCGTCAACGAATGTGTTTATTCGTGTGATTTTCTTTTTCCCAAAATATTTAGTAGAGTCTGGTGCATTTTTTGAAATCGGATCAAGAAGCTCTTTAACAATGTAGCCTTCCAGTCCAATTAAAGTCATAACTTTTGCATATTCATTCCCCACATTAGTTACATAGACGACAGCACTCGATTTAAGCTGAGAACTGGCTTTTGCATTTACCCAGTCAGGTCCCTCTAAAACCTTTAATTCCTTTTCAGTCCATAGTGCGGCTTTCTGGTTAGTCTTTGCTTCAAGTCCCGCCCTCAAAGAAAGTTTTTCTTCAACTTTAGTGTCCGTTACTGACTGATCAGTATTGTTTTTGTCTTTAGTGTTTTTACAAGCAAATGCTAAAAAAGCAAAAGTCATTGTTATTAAAATAATATGTCTCATATGTTTTATTTTTACGTTTGTTAATTTTGCATGTTGCCCAACAACTCAATAAACGCAACCCATTGTGTTTATTTCTGACTTAGGCGAAACTTGTGCAAGATGTAAATTTTGGTAAACAAAAGATTAATGATTTGATTGTACTTTTCATCCAATTGTGGTTATTAATATTTATTAATCTTGTTGGGTAAAGAACGAATTTAATAAAAATTTGCTATTAGCCTGGTAAAAGGCCAATTAATTAACGTAAAACGATCTACCATCTACCAGTATCTCCGCAGGGAAGGAGTAGTTATTAAAGGTTTCAAAAAAAGTGCAAAATAGTATTGTATATACGATGTTTTAATCGTATCTTTGTTACGATATATTTTAAACTTTAATAGTATGAAAGTAACTGCTTTAATTCCTGATGATCTTGTTAATAATGTAGTAAAACTCTCTAAAGGGAAAAACATTACAGATAGTTTGGCCATTGCACTTGAATATTACGTTTATAGAAAAAAAATAGAACAATTAATCGAAGATGTTGATAAAGAACCCTTGCAATTTCAAGAAGGGTTTTCAGCAGAAGGAATAAGGGAACTTAACAGAAGGAAAAGAGTATGATCATCCTGGATACTTCCGTTTGGATTGAATATTTAAAACGAAATCTTGATTACAAAGTTGTAATTGATGATTTTTTAAGAGAAGGGAAAATACTTGCTTTTGATTTTGTCTTTGGCGAACTCATGCAGGGAGCTAAAGAACATGAGAAAGAAAAAATAATAGGCCTTTGGGATATTCTGCCAAAGGTTAATATTAGCGAAATTGGTTTTTTTGCTGGTAAGTACTCGATGGAGAATAAATTAAGAGAAAAAGGAGTAGGTTTAATTGATTGTTCGATTATTTATGCGACAATCGAACTTTCATCAAAACTTTGGACTTTGGATAAAAAGATACTCACTGTTCTGGATGATAAACTTTTATATAAGTCTCATTAAATTTAATATTGGATAAATGACGGCAATTTCACTAAAGGACCCGGCCGGCCGGTCCCTGATCAGCAGCTGCCGGCAGTACGTTATGACGGCATTTATTATCTGCAGTTGCAGATCCGGAAGATCCTCGATAATAAATTATGACGGCAATGGAAGATAGAAAAAAATTTACATATCGCTATGACGATGAGACTGAAAAGCTACTTACGGCAGGATTGGGAAAATTCAATCTATCATCACTAAATAAGTTGATTGATAAACTTATTGTTGATGCCCTGGTCCGGTTCCCTCAGGATCAAAAAGAAATGGAACAGGAAATAAAGGACCTTCAGGAGAGTTTAAATAAATGCCAGGAGGAGAAGGAGCAGACCGAGATCCATTTAAACAGGTTGAAAGCAGCTCTGAAAAGAGACATTGAAAATAGAGAGACAATAATTAAATTAATACAGTAGCTATGATAAAGTCAAAATTTTTAAGGAAGATCTCTGGTTTGCCGGAAGAAGATGTCGAACACACAAAAGAAGGATTGAAAAAGCGTTTCGATAAAAACGCAGGGGTTAAAAAAACGAAACCTTACCCGGTCCCGGAGGAAGATAGTTTTATCCCGCCCGATGATGATTCAGCGGAAATAAAATATACAACTAAAAAATAAGCCATACCCTTAAGGTCATGAAAAGGAATTTATTAATCTTATCGTTTTTACTTTTTTCAATTGCCCAGGCTAATTGTCAAAAAGAAAAAAATATCAGGATCGCCGAACCGGAGTTTTCCGGTACCGCCGTTTTCGTAAATGACACTGTCGGTAATGGTGTCTTGCTGGAACAACAAACTGCAACTATGGGTAAAGTAAAATTGCGTTCAGAGGAAACATCAGCAGAAGTTAAAGGTTGTTGTTCCACTGTTTTTGCAGACACAATTAATTCTCAGTTTATTGTTCGTGTTTCAGACAATTCAATTAACCCATATGACATGATAAGTATTGTTAAAATGAAAATTGAAAACACCAAGAGAAGTTGGAAATTTTCAAAACCTGAAACTGTAGAGTTCAAAGCAAAAAAGTACGGGACCAGTTCATACTTGATTACAGTTCCAAAATTTGCCATCGGACAATATGGGATTTATTTTAATCACACTTATACCGTTAATCTTTTTGGAGTAAAACTTATATAGGAATCTTTTTGAGGATGTAAAAGAACGTTCAAAATTTATTTGAGAGATCTTCGCCTGAGGATCTCTTTTTTTATTTCATTTTTCAAGTTTTCATTGAGCAAAAAAACTAAGAAAATTCATTAAACAAATCAGCGAAGCACAATTATAATATTTTTTTTCTTTGGGCATTTCACGGGAGAGGGTGTTTGCTTTGCTAACGTTTTTAAATTATTCCCGGGATCGTTTTGTTACAGGCTACATTACATTTCGGAAGCCTCGAAGTAGAAAAAACTTCTTCGTGTTCTAAACCCTATACAGCACTAATGCGAGTAGTAAAAATAGTTCAGTAGAACCAAATTTTCACGTTGTGCTAATTTGTTTCCGAAGGAAAGCAAGATGGAATCAGGCTAACCTGATTCTGCTATCAGGCTTAGCCTGATAATCAATCAATTAAGAAATGTTACTGTTACTATAAATATATAAATATGTTACCTTAGAATAAAATATTGTTATATAGTGAGGATTTGAAAATTATTATATTTACTTTTATGGTACTAAATAGTAACATTATGGTTGAATATGCACTAATAAAAGTAAGACCTGAAACAAAAAAGGTTACTTCCAGACTGGCTAAAAAACATAGCCTAAACATGCTTGATTTTATGGAAGCAATGGCGAATTATTTCGACACAACAGGGGTAAACCCAAGAGACATGCAAGTACTTTCCCCGGCAGAAGAGCTTAAGAAATTTAGGGATACAATAATCTCATTCATGCGAAAACAAGAGAATGATTTTATTAAACCCACCTTCGGGAAAATGGATACTTTGATTGCAAGGTTTGTAAAATACATTGATGAAGAAGCTCCAAAAAATGGTGATCCCGGGGGACAAAATAAGTTGAAAAATATTGTATCTTCAAGTAAAATGTTAACTGATGAAAACAAAGAAATTCATGAAAATGAAAATGTAAAAAGTGAAACAAAAAGCGAAGAATACAATTTACTTTTAGAGGAGTATGAAACGCTTGAATTAAAATTTTCCACAACAAAAAAATACTTTGAGAAAGTACTTTCACACGTGCAGGAAAAATCAACCGGGTTAAATAAAAAACCGGTAATTGAATTACCAATGGGAGATATTAATGAATACAAAGTATATCTAAAGAAACTTTAATGTACGTTAAAATTCACTCATCAAAAAAGGATAATAACAGGGGTAGTTGTAACAACCTTATTAATTATTTGGAGAAAGAGAACCTGGAGAAAGATGTATTAAACCAGGAGAAGTTTTTCGACCAAAATAGCAGTGACGTTTCTTTCTATTCAGCCCAGGCATCTATTGATAATAACAAAGGAAAACTGGGAAAAGACGAAACCAAGTTTTACATGATTTCGGTTAACCCAAGCAAGGATGAATTAAAGCATATTTGTAAATCAGTTTCCGGGAGAGATATAAAAAATATATCCCAACTAACCGCCATCGAGCTGAAGCGTTACGAGGAAGCTTTGAAAGATTACACCCGTAAAGTTATGGACGACTACGCTAAAAATTTCAACCGTGGGATAACGGGCGATAACCTTATTTACTTTGGAAAAGTTGAACATACCCGGTATTATGGAAGGGACTGCGTGGAAGTAAAAGAGGGGTTGTATAAAGCGGGAGATAAAAAAGAAGGACTACAAACGCACGTACATGTAGTAGTTTCAAGAATGGATAAGTCAAAGAAAATCCGCTTAAGCCCAATGGCAAATGCAAAAAACTCCAAGAATATTTTAAATGGCAAAGAGGTCCAGATTGGTTTTGACCGTATGAAATTTGTTCAAAACTGTGAAAAAGGCTTTGATACAAATTTTGATTATAGACGATTGCAACAACATAAATTTTCTCATTATCATACAATGAAGAACCAAATGAGAAATACTGCAAAAAGCGTTGTAATGAGTATAGCAAGAGACGTTCCGGGAGTAAAAGAGTATAATAAAGCTTCACAGGTTGTAAATACTGCCATGAACCTGGCTAATGCGAAAGATCCTCTTGATGCTCTTTCAGCAGTTTTTAAAAACGTGCCAGGAGCCAAAGAGTGTATAAAGGCAATTAATTACACTTATAACCCAACAAAATTTGTATTGGATATTGGTAAAAAAGTTTTAACAACGGCCTTAAATACGAGTCTTTAAATATTAACTATGGAACAAATATTTAATTATTTTACTCAGCTTTCACTAATGTCAAAGCTAATTTTAGGAGCCGTTGTTTTGGTTGTTTCGTTGTTACAGTTCGCAACTATTTCTGGTTATCTTAAGTATTATTATAAGATCCTTCTTATTGTTGTAATCCAAGGAGCTGTTTTAGTTTTCTTTTACTTTTTCTATAGTTATATCCCCTTGGTACACATCGGTATATTTGCTTTTGCTAGCCTTATTTCAATTATCTTTCTTTTAATTACAGATAACGGGCTTTTTAATAAAGTAGTTAAAATGGACACGGTTTGGAGCGTTAAATTTCCAATAAGAAATTCTGCCCCTCTTATTATGCAAAACATAAAAAGGGGGGTAGCTATTTTTGGAAGTGCCGGAAGCGGTAAAACTGAAAGCGGATTTGTCCCTATTTTGAAACATGCCGGGGAAAGAAACATACCCTGTCTTTGTTATGATTATAAAAACGGGGAGATAACGGAAATAGCTCATTTCTTTTTTCAGAATTCTAGCGTTAAACAGGCTACAATTATACCACATTCGCCCATGTATTCGGATAGGGTAAACCCTTTTCTTCCAAAATATATACCCACTGAGCAGCACCTTAGGCAACAAACAAAGCTGATCTTTGCAAATCTTAAAAAAATAGACAATATCAGAGATTCTGGAAGCAGCTTTTTTGATAAAATACCGGAGCCGACACTTGCAGCTGTTATTTGGAGGCTAAAGGTAGATTACCCTGAAATGTGTACTCTCCCTCACGCAGTAGCTTTGTGCCTGGTAAAAACACCAACAGAAATAGTTGATTTTATTTCTAAAAACCCGTATTCAAGAGCAATAGGATCTCCGCTGGTTGATTCCTTGATATCAGAAAACCAGGTGGCTGGTGTTAAAGCTTCCCTTTCGCTACCTTTAACAGACCTGGCACTACCAACTATTTTTTGGGTGATGAGCGCAAACGATGTTGATCTGGATATAAACAACCCGGACAACCCTACATTTTTAAGTATAGTTAATGATCCAAGACTTGAAAGAATAAACGCCCCTTTTATTTCAGTTATAATAAGCACGGCAATAAATAATATGCAGGTCAGGAACCGGCCTGCTGGTTTTCTTCTTTTTGACGAGGGAACAACTTTTTATCTCGATGGAATTTCCAAGATACCGGCAACTATGCGAAGCTATAATATAGCTACAGTGTTTTCCACTCAGGACCGGGCGCTGGCTAAAGAAAATTATGGTGATGTTATTACAAGCTCCCTGCTCGCAAACCTTTCATATCAAATGATAGGGAAAGCCAACGATCCGGAAAGTGTTAAATATTACAAGAACATAAGCGAGGAAATAGAAAAGAAGACTGTTTCAAAATCTTTTACTGCCTCTGTTATTGGAGGAGATACAAGAATGTCGGAAGGGACAAGGGAAACATCTAAGTACAAGAACCAGGATTTCACAGGGTTAAAGCAGGGTCAGTTTTTTGTTTTCGCAGACGGTAAGGATAAACTTTATAATTTTGATCTGTTCCCATTTAAAAGAGTTGAATTAAAGGTAAAGCACCTTTTAACGGAAAAGAAACTTAATGACAACTTTAACCGGATCATGGAAGATGTAAAAAGTATAATCTAAAATTGAGAAACCCCGTTAATTTTGTTTTTAGTTACTTGAATAATTACCTTTTTTTCGTTAGCAAAGTTCTGATTCTTAAAACACTTTCCATCCGAGTGAAAACCAAAGTTGTGGAGAAATAAAATTAATTTCCTACGTACTTTCGTAAATTATTTGTGCTTTTCTCATAGAATTTTAAGAAGATTTCCCCGTTTTTTCATCACTTCGACCCCTTTATCTCTAATGATCGATTAAGCTTGTAAATCAAATTATTACAAGCGTAATTTATTAATAAAATGAGAAATCTGCTAAAAGAATTTACTCTTATTAAAAACTAAACCACCTGACTCATAATCAGGGGGTCGCTGGTTCGAGCCCAGCTGGGCCCACTTTTTAAAATGATAAAACCCACTATTACAATATTATGGAGGGTTTTTGATTTTTCGGGGGACAATAAGGGGGACAGTTGAAGTCAATTAATAAGATCTCTTCATTCTAATCCATCCTTGTTCCTTATTTATTTTTCTTAATCAGTTTGAGCACATGATCCCAATTATAGATACAAATCCCAGCTTTCTCATAAAGAAATTTCTTCCTCGCAATTATAGTCACTTTTTTAAGTGATTCAAAATCACGTACGTTTTTAATTTTCTTCATTCTTGCTACAGAGACATGAAACATAGTCGTTTCTCTTCCAATAATTATCCCTCCAGGACGAACATCTGTCACACCAAATTGTTGCGAAAAATAAAGTAAGTCTTGTAAAGATCTTTGAGTATAATCAAAAAGTTGTGCCTCTGCTAGAGACAAATCCATTGACGGAATGAATCTATTTGATGTGTGATATTGGAATATTTTTTTATTAGGTGCTTTTAATTCAAACACAAGTGCAATTTTATCAGTTGAAAGTAGTTTAGATCCAAAATTTGTTTCAATCGGTTCTACAATTAAAATCAAATCAACCCTTCCTCTGTCACTACTAAACTCAGCACGTTCAAAAATGAGATTACTATTCCCTATTAATATTTTTGCGAAAGGGATTAACGCATCTCTGCATTTAACTTCATTGCCAATATTTTGGTTTACCAGCCCCTCCAATATTTTAAACTTGCCCGTCTTATTCATTGCTTAAATATTTTGGCCGGGACATGATATTATTTTGAATCAATCCTTTATGCACTTTATCTCGGTACAAAAAAGCTCCATTTGTAAATCGAATTGCACCTTTAGGTTGGGGGGAATGCTTTTTTCTTAAGTATTCATCTATCTCTGACTTTTCCTTAACATTTAAAGTTTTGGCAAAAATTATTTGCTCTGACACCTCAAATTCACCATTATTTTTACCGGCCACATCTGAACCAACAAAGTAGTTTTCCTCAATCGGATTGTTGTTAAAAATTATTGGATAAGGAACTTCTGTTGATGCAATTATTCGGTTGTTACAATAAATTGCAAGTATGGAGTTATTGAGGTCTTTTTTTAATTCAAATAATAATGTGTTAAATCCAATTACTAGATCAGATGCTGTGGCCTTAACTGTTTGCTCAAGACCTATATGATCTATGACAGATAAGATTAAAAACCCATCTTGAGTATAAACTGAAATCTTGTCACATTTTGAATCTTGAACTCCCGCATCCAATATAAATCTCTTCTTGCCTTCTACTTCTAAAAAGCGAATATGCAATACCATTGTTAGATCAAGAGGTCTGTTTAGCATACTTTCTTAACCTTTGGACATTAACGTGATTCTATTGAGCTATCTATCAAATTATTCTGTTTTCATCAAATACCAACCCTTGTTTTAATCTTGGGAAAGCAGATCAAATTTACTACTTGATAAAGAGAAAGACAATTAAATAATAATCAAAGCTGGATATTCTATAAATTTAATTAAATTTCTTTCCTTGTTTACTATTAGGAACAACCTCATCAACATCGCTTAAGAATGAATCGATTGCAGATTCACATAATTCACAGAGTTCTTTTATAGAAATTACATAAACTGTATCTCCGTTTGTATCCTCCCCAAGGAAAAAAGCTTTCCCTTTAATTTCCGCATTCCATGAAGAATTCTCCATTATCATCACTGCATTTTTGCCTAAAACCGAATTATGTGCTAAATATGAACGAAATTTTGAATAAAGGGTTTTTATATATTCTTGTGATAGAACTTGATTGAAATACTTACTATTTAAAATTTTGAAGTGCTGCCAACCATCCTTTTCAATTGTCGAATTTTTTGAATCTATGAGAATTTCAATATCCCCATCTCCTCGAAAATAACTGCCGATGGTATCAATAATAGAAAATAATAAAATTGCAGCCGGAAATCCAAGACACCCACCGGTCTTAAACTCACCCCATTTTTCATCTGTTTTTCGATAATTTGAACAAAATTTTGCAGCCTCTAAGGTTTCTTTCAAAGATTCTTTTAGCATTGAAGAAGGCGTAAGATGTAAAGCCATATTTGTGTGTTATTTAAATTATGACCAAAGAAAAATGCGATATCAACTTTTACATAATTGTCGCAATTTATTCAATTAAATATTGTTAAAGAAGTTTAATTGCTATTTAAATATCCGTCCGTTTGGTTATAAAATCAAAATCTGCATATATAGCTAAACAAAAGGCATTTAACTCAGACCATTGTTTAATTATAAGGGATTTTTACGCCACCGACCTCAATACATAAAGTCCAAAGTATTAAATATCAATATTTTGGGCTTTTTGATTTATAAAATTTTCACAACCACTACACAACAAGTACAATAACTCATCAAAAACAGTAAGCCCCGGTGTGCTCCCGGGGACTTACCTCTCGCTGCATTTGCCGGAAGAGCTTCCGACTTGCTAATATTTTAATTCAAAAGTAAAAACCTCCAGGGCCAAAACAAAAAATTATCTCCTTAAAATAATATTCTCTTCTGATAGTAATGAATTGATTAAATATATTTTTTCAATTGTTCTTGAACCAGAATATTTATGAGCGATTCCACCTGTGAATAAGTTTTATTTGTTTTATATGACCAAATAATTTTCGGCCTTACGGTAGATTCATCTATAGATTCGTTAAAAAAAGTTCGTAATTTAGTATCACTCAGATCAACAGTCAAAGTTTTCTCAATATCATCAGATGGAAATTTTTCAATAATTGCTAATTTAAATTCAAGTACAGGGTTCTTCTTTGAGGTAAAAAAGCGTTTAAGATAAAGCAAATATATCTTTTTATTGATAATGCCATAATAATGAGCCGGATACACTCTTGTCATGTTAAGATCCTATTCCAAATAATAATTTAAAAAACCTTCAATAGTTTGATAATTCTGAAGTATCTTTTCTACTCCAAACCTTGAATACTGGTTAAAGCCTCTAACACTTGCTTTATCACTGTAAGAAGCAAATTCAATTAATATTTTAAAACTTAAATTTATGACTCCAAATGATTCTAAAAATAAAATATTTTCCCAATATTCAATCACATTCGTATATCTACGACAATCAAAACCCCATAACTCTTCAGACAATTTTTTATTATTGTCCTTTAAACTAATTTTCCCCTTGCCAATAATATTACCATTGTGATAAAATAAAAGAATATCATTTACAGACGTTTTATTAAAAACAGAAAGTTTAGAGCTTTTAATACCCCATATTCGAATTATCTGATTATTTGATAAAAACTTCTTGTACTGATGGACATTTTGAAATTTCAAAAATTCCTCCATAGAAAAGCCGTTAAAGACGGTTTTCTGATAGTTCTTATAAAGGCCAATAGAAGAAACTGGAGCTAAAAATAATTTGGGTCCCAACTTGATTTATTTTAGTCAAAAAGCGTAGGATTAACGTCTGGTTGAATCCTTTTATAGCCATATTTTTTATTGACTTCTTTCTCAAAATCAGCAAGTGCGTTTTCATGATACTTAAGAAACCACTTAATATGGCTATCTAAATACTCTGTTCTGATTTTTTCGTCGTTTAAATCATTCGGTATTCTTTCCATTCTAGGGTCAATACTATCAAAGCCAGTGAATGGTTTGGATAACCTTTCATTAGTCAATTTAACATATTTAGGATTCAGCTCAATGCCAATACAACTTCTATTCAACTGTTGCGAAACTCTTAAAGTTGTTCCACTTCCAGAAAATGGATCCAAAACCGTATCTCCTTCATCAGAAGATGCAAGAATCATTCTTTCAATTAATCCTTCGGGTTTTTGAGTTGGATGATCTTGTCTGTTTTCATTGCAGTAATGCACATGAGAGAACTCCCACACATCCCCAGGATTTGCACCTCTCATATTATTGATAGACCTGTAGAATTTTTGGGGGACTCGAATGTAATCAAGATTAAATTTAAACTTTTCTCCCTTTGTAAACATTAAAATATCATCGTGGCGGGGGGAAAATCCCTTTTTTTTGCCAATACCTTGGGTATAATGCCAGCATATCCAGTTATTAAACAGAAGTTCATTTTCTTTTTCAAGAATTTGAAAGATATATGAGATAAATCTAAAGCCCATGAATACATAGAGTGTTCCTGTAGGTTTTAAGATTCTAGTCGCTTCTAATGTCCATTTTTTTGAAAAATCAATGTAATCATCAAACTCTTTTTTATCAGAACCATTTCCATAATTTTTGCCCAAGTTATATGGAGGATCCGCAATTATTAAGTCTATACTCTGAGGACTGATTTTTTTCAGCTCATCTAAAGCGTCACCGCATATTATCGAATGATAATTCATCATTTTTTATCCATTTGTATCGTTTTGCTAGTTCCAGCCAATCATCAAAATCATGTTTCGAAGATGCAATATACTTTTTATCTAAAAGTTGACAGAATTCCCAAACAGTTCGATGCTCTATAGTGACATAGTGGATATCCCTTATCTGAATTTGCCCTGTACCTAGTGCTGGATTATAACTAATATCAGAATGATCTAAATATTTAATATCGTATGCGTTGTAATCCACCACTTCCATAATGCCATCCATTAATCCTGTGACCGTATTCTTAGTTGAATATACTTTATGTTTTAAAGACAAAATTATGAATATCAGATCAGGCTCTTTAATATATGCGGATCTTATAACTGCATAGGAAGTAATGTTTGGAGATTTACCAGAATTTTCAATGTCCCGGGCCGTAGCTTTAACATCAACTTCAGCAGTAATACCCATTTCAACTTTTCTTTGTTTTTTAAATTGCAATATAACATCCGCTTTACAAAGCCTTTCCTGTGCTTGAACATTAATCAATTGATATTTGTTATCCGGGTCCTCTAAAATGTCTGCAAATCGTTCATAAGCCCACGCCTCAATAAATGGCCCAGCAATCTTATTTATATTCTCCATAGGAAGACCTAACCGAAGATTTGTATTTATAATAATTTTGTTTTCACCATGTTCAATTGCCTTCTTAATAATTTCTTCGATATTCAATATTACATAATCTGAACATTCTTCATAGTCATCAGATTCAATAGGAATCTTAAATTTAGTATCCTCATAATTCATAGCGTAAAAGTAATTAATTAATAAAAAATATGTTGTTCAAGTAGGATTAAAGAATTTTCAAACTTGCATGTAAATCACGAATTCATGAATTCACAGATAATTTTGATATATTCCTTTTTAATTTCTAATATTATACGGTAAAAATAGAAATATTTATGAAATCACTTCTAGAGTTACGTGTAGAAAGGAATCTTACTCACAAAGAGATAGGAGATTTACTCAAAATTAATTCTAATACTATTCGTCAAACTGAGAGTGGAACTACTTGTCCCTCACCTAGAACAAGGGTACAAATTGAGTCACTATTTAGAGAGAAAATAAACTGGTTAAATGTTCCTATAATAAAAGTGAAAGCAATAAATCCTCCGGTGGACTGGAATTTTACTGAAAAAAAGTTTCGTAGGTTATTACAGATGATTAAGAGTTTACCAAAGCATGAACAAAATGCTTTTCTATCAGCCGCTTTAATACATTTACAAAGTTTGAGTAAAGAATTGAAATAGTTAATAGACAGTACATATATCTAAAATACAACAGATTCTTCTAATCTGGTACAATGGCGGGGAAATAAACGAACAATATAATTCTATCTATCTGTAATACTGCTATTTGTATTTATGTATTGTCGTCAGTTTAAACCGACCGAGCTAAAAATCCTGCTGTTAAGTTCCCGGGCTTTCTTCTAAAACAATCTGAAATTCAATAACTCATTATAATAATATGACTGTATAATAGCTATTTCTGAAACATTACGACTTGGAGGTGTAGGTGAGTATTCTGGACTAAACTGTACAATTTATTCTGGAGTAAAGATCTTATGTTATTAACCACATTACTAAATCTGTTATCTCTATATGGTCGTCTGGCAATATTATATCCAAATTTTCTCTTTCAAGACGTAAATTAAAATCTGCCCAACCAACTTCATTTTTAGGTACACAACCCAAATGGTTCTCAATTGTACCTTTAGTCCAAATATAAATACCAACTTCTTGCATCTTTGCTTTTAAAGAGACAAGATTAGCTTGAATTACTTCTTCTTGTGCCAATAAAGCAAATGCTTCCGCGGCTGTTAATTCACTTCCTGTTTTAGTTGGCCATCCATTATTTAAGTTAATTAAATGTGTTGATGCAATTGTTGCCAAGTGTGCTCTTATTGCTGCTACATCATTATAGACTGCAAAAGCCGGACGTTATGACCACATCTGGCCGGTTCAATTGCAGTAATCATAAATAGCTTATCTACAAATACTTAATTACCGCAAAGGGTGATAAATTTGTTCCGGCCAATTGTAGCCAAGGGCACTGGCTTTTCCAACTCCTGAACTCCGAGTGTCATAGTGATCATTCTAGTATCACTTGGGAATATTGGTAGTAATAGTTCTCCCATACCTGTAAAAACAAGGATTTTTATTTTGCGCAACTCATTCTTTTAACTGTTGATAAGCAGGTAAGGGTCTTGGGAGCCTGAATATTAATGAGACTTAACAATTTGTCAATAAATAGTTTTTAGTATTTATAAACATTCCTTAATGAGTTTAATAATACTACATATATTTATAACGCAATATAAATTCTGAACCAAAAACATAATCTTATGAAAAAGACAATTTCTTTATTAGCGGTGCTTTTACTTTTCTCTATTGAGATGCAGGCACAAGTTACAAACGTTCTTAATAATTTTTATTCTGTTTGGGTTAAACCAGCAATCCCCATTATTGGGGGTCTTGTATTAATTGTTGGTGCGCTTGCAAACATGGGTAAGGTACTAGGAGAATCAAGGGACTATAAAGGTTTTATTACAGGGATTGTGCTTTATCTGGCAGTATACTTTTGCCTGATAGGGATCGTAGCCTTTATAATGGCAGGTTGATGAAATCATATAGAGTATGCAAAAATGTAAACAAGCAACCGTATATCCTGGGACTACGGTTGCCACTATTTTACCTTTTTATTCTACTACTAATCATCGTTATTTTCCTGCTTTCAGCGGGCATAACTATTTTCAAACTCGCTTTTTATACAGCCTTTTTAATTGCTGGCTACTTAGCCCTAAAAAAATTAAATTCTGGTGTCTTTTTAGGCTCTATCTCAAATGAACGGTTTCCAAATACCATCATAAACGATAATTATAAATAAGGCATGGAAATAAACCTGAGTGATACCCCCTCGGTCCTGTTTCGTGATGGTAACCGGTGTTATACAAATAACGGGTCCGTTATTTTTGGGTTTCATATTCACTTAAGAGAAATATATTCAAACTCTGAAAAAGACTTTGATACTATTCATGATATCTGGTATAACGCCCTTAGAGATTTCGAGGAAGGAACCATTATTCATAAATGCGATTTATATCTCAAGAAGAAATTTGATGCAGAATCTATGCCTTCAGAAACATTCCTTCAGGATGCAACAAAAAAACATTTTCAGGGAAGGGAGTATAATGACCATCATTCTTTTGTGTTCTTTATTTTTAACGAGAGCGGGAAAACAATAAATGATGGTTTTAAAAACCCATTTAAAAAGCCAATTAAAACTGTAGAATACCTAAAAGAATATGAGAGGCAAAAGAAATTTGAAGTTAGCGTGGAGCGATGCTTTGATTATATTAATAACTCCCGATATATAAAGCTTGAACCGGTTAATGAGGACGATTATAAATATTTGGAGTTTGGATATTTTAACTCATTTTATGAAGACCGGTACACCGAGATAGATGTCGATAAAATGAAGGTTGGCAATAAGTTCATAGGTCTTTTTGCCGTGAACCAGTTTAAACAGCTGGGCGAATCTGTTAAAACATGTTCATTTGATCAAAAAATGAGTGCCGGTGATTTTGTTTATCATACCGGCTTTGCGGATAACCTTGGTTTAAACCTTCCCTTTGATCATATTTATAACCAGATTATTTACATACGAAACCACAAGCAGGAGAAGGCGAAGCTTGAAGATCAAAGAACCCAATTATACGGAGCAAGAAAATTCAAAAAGGAATATGAAACTGATGCAGAAATGCTGGGTGATTTCCTTGAGACAATTACCAAGGATGAAAAAATTATCCTTTCCGGTTGCCATTTCAATGTGGTTTTCTACGCAGAGAATGAGGCAGATTTCCGCTCTTATGAACAGATGGTGGCTGGTGAGTTCAAAAACCTCGATATAACGCCTTATGCACCAACAGGAGCAAATAAAAAGAACCTTTTTTTTAATTCTTTCTTTGCCAATATTGCCAATATTGACAAATCGAATATTATTATACCGATAGATTTACAGCAAAGCCTTTGTTTTTTCACGAATGTTACCAATTATAAAAACGATGAAAGCGGTATTTACTTTAATGACCGGGTGTATAATATTCCAGTTAAAAAAGATGTTTGGGACCAGGACCGAAAGAGAATAAAAGCCCGTAATTTCTTTATCATCGCACCAACGGGTGAAGGCAAGTCAGTACTTGCAAACCATATCTTCCGGCAGTTCTATGAAAACGATATCCGTATTGTAATCATTGACCTGGGGGATAGTTACCGAAAGCTCTCATTATTGTACCCCGATGATACAGTTTACATCAAGTACCAGGATGGTGTTGGTATTGGCCTAAACCCTTTTTTTGTAGAAAACGCTGAAACCGTTTCGGCCACAAAAATAAACGAGTTGGCAACATTTGTTTTCAAGCTTTGGAAACGGGACCGGCTTCCGGAAGAAGATGAAGCCGTGAGCTTAAGAAAGGTCATAACACTTTATTATAAATCTATAGAAAACGAACATAGTTTTCCCCAGTTCTATCAGTTCATAGACAGCAACAAAGAGGATATTATGAAAGTCCTGGATCTTAATTCGAAATTCTTTGATATAGAGGACTTTCTACATATTACCTCAGAGTTTATCGGCAAAGGTATTTACTCGTTTTTGTTTGAAGCAAAATCAGACGATAGTTACAAGATCGAAGGGAAAAAATTCATCGTTTTTGAACTGGATGAGATTAAAGATAATCATGTACTACTTACCATCATGCTTCACATGATCAGCGATGCAGTTCAAAAAGTTGTCTGGAAAGATCGAAGCACTAAGGGTGTGATCTTCTTTGATGAATTCGCCAAGATGTTAAAATTTCCATCTGTGCTTTCATCTGCAGAGTACTTTTACCAGGCGGCCAGAAAACAGGAGGCTGCCATTGGTATAGTGCTTCAATCTCCCAGCCAACTGCCTAAAAATGATGCTTCTGGTGCAATTATCGACAATACACAGGTAATGTATATCATGCAAAACGAAAAAGGCTACAAGGAAATCATTCAGCGCCTTTCTCTCAAGGAGCATGATGAGAACCAGCTGGGATCAATAAAATACAATTTCACGGGTAAAATAAAATATTCAGAATTTTTACTCAAGATAGGTTCAGAGAGTAATATCATGCGCCTGGAGCTGGCCAAAAAAGTTCTCCTGGCATTTCAAACTGAAGGTAAAGAGTATACGGAGGTCATGGAGCTATATAAAGAAACAGGCGACATGGAGAAGGCTATAGAAAAATACAGCAAAATCAAAAATATCTAAAATGAGAAATGTAATCACAGTTTTACTGTTTTTATCATCTGTTCAGGTCTTTGGACAAGGAGCTGTTGTGGTTGTTAAAAATCCAGCCTGGAAGTTAGAAGATGAAGCAAAAGATAGAATTGAAATGGCAGACAGGCTTAGAGAATACACCAAACTTACGGAGCAAGTTGCAACTGAAAGAGAAAATCTACAAATTATAAAAGATGCAACAGAAAAGCTAAGGAAAATCAACCGTAAGGTTGCAAATTACCACAACCTTGAACTGGCTATAGCACAGGTAAGTGATTCATATACCAGGGTTCTTGGCTTACTAAAAACAGTTAATGACCATAACTGTTTTAAACCTTCAGAATATCACATGATTAACGAGTCAATGATGGGCCTGTTAAGCCAAACAAGCTATGCTATTTCTACTCTTACCGTTGTGCTGACTGATAATTTTTCTGAAATGTCAGATGGAGAAAGGCTACTAAACATGAACCAGGCGATAAAGGATCTAAGAGAAAATCTTGGAGTTATTAATTGCGCTATAATAGAAGTTGAAATTTTAGACAACCAACGCATGCAACTTCGTACTCTGCAATATGTAAATAGCATTTTTAAATAATTAGTTATGGGGCTCGAATATTTAGATAGGGTTTACAAGGAAATGTTCACAGGTGGCCTTGGCTATCTTGTTATAGTTTCAAAATCTATAGGAGCTTTTATTTTAGTTCTAACACTTTGGAAAAGTTTTTTTAAAAGCTTTTCTAAAACAGGAAAAGTATTTAGCGAAGGAGATGAAGGTTTTTCTCCATATACCCTGATACGAATGTTGGGACTTCTTTTGCTGGTTGGTGTAAGCACACAGATTTTAGACATATTTGATTCTGCCTGTGCACTGGTTGAAACTGAGGCATTAAAAGGGTTTAATCAAAAACCTGAATTTTTTGATGTGTCGGCAGTTCCCGTTATTCCGCCACCAGCAAATGAATCTGCCATCGATGGTGTTTTAAGAAAGATAGGTGAAGTTGCTAATATGATGAATCCTTCAAGCTGGACAGGAGGTGCTTACACCCATATAACGCAATTCATGTTAAAAATACTGGATTTTTTAATATACCCGGTTTTCCTGGCAGAGCGTTATTTTTTCATGGGGCTGATCAAGATTTTTGTTCCCCTGATGATTGCCCTTTCTATTTTTGAAAAATCGAAGGATTATATATACAATGTTTTCAAGATGTATGCACGTTATTACCTTGTCATTATCCCTTATGCGTTCGTTATAATATTTGCAAATACACTTTTTGATACAATGACTATTTTAATGCCTGTCTCTGGCATTGGTCCCGGTAGTATGGCTATTTCATCAGGGTTACTTGTTGTTTTGGCCCTTATCCTTGTTATCGTTATCAAAATAAAACTTTTTAAAATGTCCATGCCTTTTTTGAAAGAATTAATCAAGTAACACAATGGAAAAGCCTAAAATAGATATTTATAAAACCCTTATTGTTAACCGGCTTGTGGTTTGGGGATTGACTATTGCTTTTATAGCTTCTTCAGTAATTTTCGCACTTTCAATTAATAATCTATATATAAAGCAGTTAAATACAGTACTAGTTCTCGATACTAACGGCGAGGTGATCCCCATGAAGTGGATGCAAAGGGATGAAAATATAAAGGTTGAGATAAAGGACCACCTTGAAAAATTTCATACATATTTTTATCAATACGATGCTTTCAACGTGGAAAAAAGCCTTGAGAAAGCTTTGTGGTTTGGTGATAATTCTATAGAGCAGCTATATATAAAACGCAAAAATGACGGATGGTATACAAAGGTTTCTAGTTATGGAATAAAACAAACAATTGAAATACTCCCGGAGAATATCGAGATCCAAGGTAATAGCGAACCTTATTCTTTCCAGGTTAAAGCGGTCCTGTCAATTACTCAGGACGATCAGACTATCCGCTATTCATTCGAAACGACCGGGTTAATAATTTTTGTTAGCCGTAACTACCCTCTTAACCCTCATGGGCTACTGATCACAAGGTTCGCTGAGCTTAACCGTAATGAAATAAAGTAAATATGAATAAGGAGAAAATAATATTCTTTGGAGCTATTGGCGCAGTTGTTCTTATAATGGTTATTTATGGGGTAAGTGTTTATTCTAAAAAAGGTAACTCCCCTGAAGCTGGCGATTTTACCGTTCCTGATCTTGTTGATAAAGAAAAAACAAAGGAGGATTATAACAGCCGTCTAAAAAAGGCTAACGCTTACCGGGAACCACAGGCAAAACAGGATCTATCCAAGACCGCTAATTTTAAAACTTACCAGTCAGAGCCTAAAAAAATTACAGAGAAGAAGGATAATAATGAAAGCGAACCAGCCAGGCCGGTAAGTCAAAAAAAAGAGCCTTTAAAAGCAAAAGAAGAAGTACCGGCAGAAGCAAAGAGCGAAGCACCACAGCAGAAAGAAGAAGATACCGGCGGCTTTGGGATTCTTGTTTCTGATAGATCCAAGGGGAAAAAAAACTCATCTAATTCACAGGCCAAAATTTCTGATTTTACTGCTGCGATTCTGGAAGAGGACACAAAGATAAAAAACCATTCTTCTGTTGTTTTTTTCCTCTTGGAGGATCTGCCTGTAGGGGGAACAGTGTTTAAAAAAAATGCGATCCTGTACGGGAAAGCAACAGAGAGTAATAATGTTTTTGATGTAAACATTTACCAGGTGATGAATACTGACGGTAATGTTTTGTCTGTAAGTGGTTTGATAGTATACGATGAGAAGTATTCCAGGGGTCTTCCTTATGAAGGCAACCTTAATGAATCTATAAAAGAAGGTGTGAACCAAACCTCGAATGAAACATCTTCCTCGGTTTCCTCTGGCATTGCTGCCGGGACCGGAGTGGGAATTGCCGCCAATGCAGTTGATAATACAATAAGGGCCATGACAAGAAAGAAGGAGCCAACAATTAACCTTTACAAAGGATATAAAGTTTTTATTAAAAAAGAGTAACATGAAGAATATCATCTTATCGGTTTTTCTTACCTTTTTGATAGGTCCCATTACTGCCCAAAATATGGGAGTAATCGAAGTAAACAAAGACTTTACCGCCACCCTAAATTTTACAGACCCTATTGTTTTTATTGTTGTTGGCAACAATCCTTCGGTGGGGGAGAATAAAAACAAGTATTATGATATTTTCCAAAATGGTAAGAACTGCGTTATCCGGGGCAATGACCCGCTTTCCCCGGAAACGTCAATAACCGTTAAGCTTGATAATGAAAAGATCTGGTATGGCCGTTTAAAATATGGTGACAGCACGAAGATTTTCTATGACTTCACGAGTGAAAAAGTTAAAAAGATTGATGAGAAGAAAATGAAAGAGGTCGCTACCGCTAAAAGCAACGACTCAAAGATGAAAGAACGCCTTAACAGCGTACTTTCTGATAAGATAGAATATAGTTCAATCGGTAAGGTAGAGAACGGTTTGACTTTTCAGGTTGCTAACATCAAGAATGACGACAATTTTACATACTTCAAGCTCATCATAATCAACAATACCGGGAGCGATTATAACATTGATGGTATATACTTCAAGGTGGTAGAGGGAAAGCGTAAGGGGATGAAAAAGAACGAAGCCAAGATTGAGCAGAGAATTAAAATTGAATTTGAGTCTCCCGTTAAGGTTGTTACTGCTTACCAAAAGGCGGAGCTTGGATATGTTATAGAGCGTTTTACAGGAAGTAAGAACGGATCTCTTGTAATTCAGATCCGGGAGTTGAAGGGGACAAGGAACCCGATCATCAATATTTCTGGCGAAAAAATGCTAACCGTCAAAGTCTTTGAACAAAAACTTTTATCCGATGAAAACTAAACTAATCTTAGCCCTTTTGATGATTTCCATTACCTCAAGCGCACAGCTTATTCACGTTGACGGGACTAAGGCAATTGGAATCAATGGGGCATATGTTAAAAACGGATTTAATGTTTCTTCAAGATTTAGCTTTTACAAAAACAATAACCTGGCTTATAGGGCAAGTCTTGATTATGAGCGTGTTAGCTTTGACTTAAGCAAGGCTTCAATTGTCTTTGCAAACCCTGAGCTGATGTATACTTTCTATACCCTGGGGGACGAGGTTTTTTTCAATGTAAAAGGAGGGATTCTAACAGGTGCGGAATTTATAAATAATTCAATCCTGGATAAGAAGAAAAGCCAGTTTTTTGTTGGTGAGAACATTGGGCTTTGCGCTGAATACTTCATATCAAACAAGATAATGCTTAACCTGGATCTTGACCAGCGTTTCTTTCAGCTTAGTAAGGTTGGGAAGGCTAGTTTCATCATAAAATTAGGAATAAACTATAACTTCTAGGCTATGAAAAAGTTTCTCCCCTTTTTTTATTCTACTTTAATAATAGTTTTACTGTCAAACAATTATTCTTTTGGTCAGTGGTGCTACGGAAACGGTCAAAGTCTGGATAATTTCGCTTCTAATATATGTGTTAACTCAGGCGTTACTTTAGTGGGATCGCCCAACTATTTTGATGATTGTGACGAGTGGGGATGGTGTGATGAATATTGGTGGGCTAATGATATTACGGTAAAAAGACCTGACGGATCTGTCGCTTTAGTAATAGGCCAGTGGGATTTGGCAGATTTTTATTCTTATCATTTTACTTATACATTTCCAGCCGGGTTTTTTAATGTAGTTGGTACTTGGTCCTTTTCGTGCCTTTCGGAAGATTATTGTTCTAGTAGCAGCTATACTGGCGAAATTTACCTAAAAGTTGTTGGAACATATAGTAATTCTATAGGCTCAAATGAGATTATTTGTAATGTTGGAGGAACACCCCAAAATATAGTTAATGTTTCATTAACGTCTAATTCTGCCTATACAATTAATTGGCAAAGTAAAACAGGTGCGGGTAGTTGGAATTCTATATCGGGAGTTGCTTCAGCATCATACCAACCAACTTATATTAATCAAACAACATCATATAGAAGATTTATTACCACTACAGAATTGGGTTGTGTAAGTAGTGCCAGTAATGAAGTAATAAAATATGTTTACGCTGCACTTACCACCGGAGCAATTGGAAATAACCAGGACGTTTGCTATGGTGCCACTCCTGCGCTTATTAGCGAAACGACAGCTCCAACAGGCGGAAGTTCTGGCCCAAATTATAGCTATCAATGGTACAGCTCAATAGATAACACCAACTGGACCATAATTTCAGGAGCGACCGGGAAAACATACCAACCATCTTTTACTCTTGGGTACACTTATTTTAAAAGAAAAACTATTGATGCCAGCTGTGGAGAAACATATACTGGTTCAGTTCAAATACATGGGTACAACGATTTAAATCCCGGATCTATTGGTTCAGATCAGCTTATTTGTAACGGTGCAACTCCAAGTTTGATCAGCGTTACGGCTGTTGAAACAGGAGGTGTAGGAACAAACACTTATCAATGGTATAGCTCAGCCGATAATTCTTCGTGGTTCCCCGTTTCCGGGGCTACTGGGCAGAACTACCAACCGGGAGCCTTGACATCTGAAACCTACTACCGTAAGGCTATTATTAATTCCTGCCGCACTGCTTATACTAACTCGGTTACAATTGATGTTAGACCTCCTTTGTCAAGCGGAAGCATTGGTAATAACCAAACGGTCTGCTATTACGAACCCCCCTCTTTGGTGGCCACCCTGATAAACCCTTCGGGAGCATCAAACTCATTTACATATGCTTGGGAAAGCTCACTGGATAACTCAAGTTGGAGTCCTATTCCCGGGGCTAATCTGGTTTCATACCAGCCCCCCGCTTTACCCCAAACCACGTACTTCAGGAAAAAGATTATTGATGCTAACTGTCCTTTCGTTTACTCCAATACCGTTACTGTTACCGTTCGACCACTTTTTTCTAGCGGGTCTATCGGTACAAATCAAAATATTTGTAACGGGACCACACCTGTTTTGCTTTCAAATGTCGCCGAACCATCAGGCGGTCAAGGACCTTATACCTACCTATGGGAAACTTCCCTGAATGCAATTGATTGGAGTATTATTACCGGGGCAAACAGCCCTACATATCAGCCCGGTAGCTTAACCGTTACTACTTACTACCGAAGGAAGGTAACGGATGCTTCTTGTGGCAATGGCTACAACAATACGGTAACCGTTACTGTTAAACCTGTTTTTTCTGTAGGTACAATTGGAACAAATCAAACCATTTGCATTAACACTGCACCATCCCTGATCAGTAGCACTGCTAGTCCTTCGGGTGGACAAGGTGGATACACCTATTTTTGGGAGAGTTCTTTGAACGGTACTGATTTTAATAATATTTCAGGAGCTACCGGTGAAACATACCAACCCGGTATATTGTCCCAGACCACTTATTATAGGAGGCATGTAACGGATGCTTCCTGTGGAAATGCCTTCACGAACACGGTAAAAATTACTGTTAGATCTTCTTTCTTCTCCGGCACTATAGGATCTGACCAAACAGTTTGCTACTACCAGACGCCCTATATTATATCATCGAACGTACCCGCTTCCGGCGGATCAGGATTGTACACCTATGAATGGCAAAGAACTGAGAATGGTACCGATTGGGTGACAATCCCTGGGGCTACGATGAACGAGTACCAACCTGTCAATCTTGCGGTGACCACAAAATATAGAATTCTGGTAACGGATGCTAACTGTGGTAACGGTGGCTACACCAACACTGTTACGGTTACTGTCCGACCCATCTTTAAGGCTGGGAATATCGGCTACTCAGAAACAATCTGTTACGGTTATTCTCCTGCCGTGATAATTTCAAAGGTCGGTCCCTCTGGCGGTAGTGGATCTTATACATACGAATGGAGCTCCGGCAATAACGGGATTAACTGGAACCTGATACCTAGTGCAACAGGAGAAACCTATCAGCCTGGTATCTTGACTCAAACTACATACTTTCGTAGAAAGGTTATAGACGTATGCGGTAGCGGGTATTCCCTAAATGATACCGTTACTGTTCGCCCAGCACTTGTGTCGGGAAGCATTTCGTCAAATCAAAGTATTTGCTACAATACAGCTCCCAGTCATTTTACATCGTTAAGCCTTCCATCAGGTGCTACGGGGGTATATACCTACCAGTGGCAAAGCTCTACTAATAATGTTAGTTGGAGCAATATTGCGGGTGCGACAAGCGATGAGTACCAACCCCTTCCGATGGTCAGTTCGCTCTACTTCCGTAGACTTGAAACAAGTGGGATCTGTGGCACAGTGCAAACGAACTCTATATTTATAACTTTGAATAGCCAGCTTGTTGCCGGTTCGATAAAGAGTGATGAAACGATTTGTTACGGCCATAGCCCTGGCACCATGATAACCAATACAGCCCCGGTTGGTGGTACGGGGGCATATTCCTACCAATGGCAAAAGCTTGTCGGTACTGTTTGGACAGATATATCAGGAGCAACTACTGAAACCTTTACCTCTATTGCCCTTATATCTACCTCTTATTTCCGTAGAACAGAAACCTCTGGATCTTGCGGGACCGTGATCAGTAACCAGATCGCTAAAACGGTACTTCAGCAGTTCTCAGGTGGTATTATTGGATCTTCCCAAACGATAAGCTATAATACAGCTCCCGTTCTACTGACCTCATTGCAAGGTCCCTTTGGAGCTACATTGCCCTATACCTTTCAATGGATGAAATCTGAGGATAATTCTTATTTCGTAAATGTGAATGGTGCTACTTCTGAAGCTTATCAATCGGGCAACCTTGCTTTGAATACGTACTTCAAACGTGTTACCGCAAGTAGCACTTGTGGATCTGTTGAAACCAATACGGTTACTATTACTGTTACCAATCAACTCCTGCCGGGAATCGTTACGGCCGATCAGACAATTTGTTTTAAATCCGCCCCAAACTTATTAACTGGTTCCGCCCCTTCCGGAGGAACAGGATTGTTTAGTTTTCAGTGGATGAAATCTTTCAATAATACTGATTGGTTCAACATCGAGGGGGAAGTAGGATCTTCCATTCAACTTGGTATACTGACCGAGAACACATATTTCCGCAGAGGGGTAATCAGTGGTGCAAACTCTTCGTTTTCAAATAGCGTTAAGGTTACTGTATATCAACCCCTGAACATTCCAATAACTGATGCAAAAAGCTTTTACTGCAAGGGTACTAGTTTTCAGCTGAGCGTACTTAACCCGGTTTATGTCAGCTATAAATGGTACGACAGCTCGCAGAACTACCTTCAGGATGGAACGAAAATAATCGTTACCAATTTTTCTGCAGATAAAAAGTATTACCTTAAAGCTGTTAACTCGCTGGGCTGCTTCAGTGACCCTGTGGAGATACCCATTTTCGTGGATAATGTGCATGCCGGTTTCACAAATGATATTACTACAGCTACTCTGGGTAGCGCAGTTAAATTCACTAGTACAAGTGTTAACTCTAACAGCGTTTCGTGGAACTTCTTTGAGGGCGATATCATACATGAAACAAGCCCGGTTCATTACTACAATACCCTCAAGGGTTCAAATTCAAATAAGTTCGATGTTAAGCTTAACGTTGTTAGTCCTAATGGTTGCTTAGATTCTCTTTTGAAGAAGGATCTAATTATGGTGGTTAATAATGTCACCGGCATCGAATCAAATAAGGCAGTTACGTTTTCTTACTATCCAAACCCGGTAAAAGAAAAACTTTACCTATGTAGCAACGAAAAGATAAAAACTGTTAAAATTTTAAATATTAACGGTAAAATGATCCAATCTCTTACCTTCGATAATGAGATTGTTTCTGTTGATTTCAGCCAGCTAAAATCAGGTATTTACCTATTGGAAATTAACGGTTTAAAGGATTCAAAGAAAAATATTAAAATCATAAAACAATGAAACCGATAAAATTCTGCCTTGTGCTTTCTGTTCTGGCCGTTCAACTCTTTTTTTCTTCGTGCGATAACCGGAAAGATTACTTTATTGAGGTTAACAAAGCTCCTTCCCTCACCATCGTTAAAAACGGGGTTGAGCTTATGGGTAACACTTTATCGGATTCACTCAAAATCGGTGAACCGTTCTCTTTGCATTATTTTATCTCAGATGAAGAAAAGATAAGAATTCAGGTTACACAGGAGCAACAGCAAAGCATTGTTGATGTTGGCTCTGAATTAATTAGCTTCACTGGTGTAACTGAAGGACAGGACCAGGTTACCCTGAATGCTAAAGATTCTTTCGGGGCATCGGCGGAATTTTCTATTTCTTTTACGATTTTCCGAAATATTGCCCCGGTTGCTTCCTTTGTCGTTAAAAAAATAGGTGTTTCAAGCCCCTTTGAATACGAAGTAGACGCTACAGCTTCTTACGATAAGGATGCCAAATTTAACGGTAAAATTGTAGAGTATGAGTATACACTTAATAATTACACGTTTAGCACAACTCTGAGTAAGATACGATACATATTTGGTAGTGCGGGACAGAAGCTGATCAAGGTTAGGGTTAAGGATAATAGTGGGGATTGGTCTGATATAGTCTCTCAGTATGTAGTTTTAAATTGAGTTTTTGTTTTAGGTTTAATTGTATTGCAAAGTAAGAAGCAGCCTTTTGGGCTGCTTCTTTTGTCTCGCTGCATTTCACCGAGCCCCCTGTTTTGGCACTGGCGAGTTGCATTCCTGCAGAGCTTGTTTCCTTCCTCAAGGGTTAATCAAATGTAGCTATATTTCAGGACGTTTGCAAACTATTTTAATTATTAATATTATTTAGATTATTGTAATTATTTAGATTATTGTAATTATTTAGATTATTGTAATTATTTAGATTATTGTAATTATTGTAATTATTTGAATTATTTGAATTATTTGTGCATTTCACGGGAAGCGGTATTCTCTCTGGTCCTATTATTTGTATATTCCCGTGAGCGCTATGTTCCGGGCTACGCTTAGCCTGCGGAAGCCTCGAAGCCGAAAAAGCTTCTTCTTATTCTAAACCCTTCACTGTGCTAATGCTATTTTCCCTACAAACACCAGGGGAACAAGATTTTATAACAGTTTTACTTTAACATGCTTCTATCTGATAACGGGTTTTATTTTAATTATCTTTAATTCTTTTATAATATTTTTACCTAATTTCAATCTTAAGGAATGTTATAGCACACTGCGCCATGGTATTTCAACCAGATATCACAATGAAATTAAGTCTAAAGCGTAAGATGTCTTTGAGAGTCATTCGGAATCACGAGGAAGATCAAGCTCAATTACTACCAACAGCAAAAGCGAGGGAACTTCAAAGAATTTTTCAATTCAGGAACGTGAAAGGATTAAGCCACAGGATATACTACAGTTTGATGCAGGTCATTTTTGCGGGATCCTTGTGGAAGGCAGTAACAAGGAGTTTAATACCCGTTTTAAAAACATTTCTTGTGAGCCGGTAAGCATGCCAGAGAGGAACTTTTTCTTTGATGTAGAGATTAATTTTAGGGCTATCCATGCACAGATTAAAGAGCTTGTTCAGTAAAAATTATCCGGCCAACTATGGTCAAGCCCACTGGTTTTCTTCTATCTGATAAGTGGTTGGGTTTTTAGTTATCTTTTATACCTTTATAAATGAGTTATAGTGCATAAAATAAGATACGTATCAACCCGAAAAAATTAATAATCATGAAAAAAACACTTTTTTATTTATCAATTATTTTAACCGTATTTATCACAAGTTGTGGAGTTCCACAAGAAGAATACGATAAATTAAAAGCAGAAAATGACAAGTTGAAATCAGAACTTGAAGAATGTCAGAATGGAGCTGAGAAAATAATTGCTTCAATTGAAAAGGCTTATGCAGAGAAAAACTATTCTTTAGCAAAAGAAAACATTGCGAAACTTTACGACAAACATCCTGAATCACACAAAAATGCTGAATTCAAAAACCTTCTAGTAAAAATTGAAAAAGAAGAGCTAATTGAGAAAAAGAAAAAAGAGGCTGAAGAAAAAGAGAAAATTAGACTTGAGAATTTAAATAATACAGGAATCTGGAGAGTTGGACATTATGTAGACGAATTTGGAGAACCAACAAAAACAGGTTATATAACAAACAGAGAATATATTAAAGGTCAGTTTAGTAATACTGCGACACAAGACTCGAAATTAAATGTAAATTTTTTAATTACTAACTCTTCTAACATCTCTATTCAACTTTATGAATATGCAGGTAATAATCCTGTCAAAGCTTATTCATCAACAAGCTACAGAGTACTAATTCAAGACAACGATGGCAAAAGACTTGACTTAAGAGCGACAAATTATTCAGAGCGACTAAGTTTTGATAAAACAGCTTCAAAACAAGTTCATAATGCACTAATGAAAGGTGGCACTATAAAGTTTAAAATTATAGAAATTGATACTCCAACTACCGAGTATGAATTTACAATTCCAAAGGCAGATTGGTATGAAAATGCTTACTTGAAATTAAAAGAATCTTAAAAATCAATTACGCAACATAATAACATTTTGTATAAGTAATGGCAGGGTAAGTGCTAAATATCAAGGTTTGTAGCCCGCTCAAACTTCATCATGGTTTGACAAGAAAGTATCACGCAATCGGCCACTACTCATATAATTTGCCGTTAGGTTTAAGGGAGTATTGTCCGATTATCCGGCCAACTATGATCAAGATCACTGATTTTTCCATTATCAAGACTAAATACATAAGAAAATTTCAAATATTTAACACAAATTTGTAAATCTAAAAAAGCTGAATTATGAAAAAAATTATTTTAATGTTAGGGATGTCCATTATTGCATGTACATTATCGTTTGGACAAATAACTGTAAATAAGGAAGATATTAAAGAAAAAGTGACAATGTTTGAGGTTTGGGCATTTTAAAAACCATTTACCTCTCAAGATTGCTATTTTATCGACTATGGACAAAAAAACTTTAAACCATCAAATTATGATTTATTAGAACAAGGGATAAAAGATAAAGATGGAAAAAAGTTTAAAAAAGGAGAGTGGTTAAAACTTTATCAATATATAGAAAGTCAAGGTTTTATAAAAGACACTGAAAGAGAAGAAAAGATTGGAAACATCACTGGAAGAATAATTACATTTAAAAAGAAAAATTGATATTTAGTCGGTAGAAGAATATAAAAATGAGATAAATAATGCTTCGGCCACCTGACACGGATTGTATGGGTAATTGCCTTCTGAATGCAAAAGCCGGGCTTATTGGCCACATTTCGCTAGGAAGGACAATTTCATACACAGCTAAACAACAAATGTATAACTCCAGCTTTTGGTGGTCAATATTGTCCGGACAACTATGGTTAAAGCCGCTGGTTTTTCCAATTAAGATCTTATATCAAAGATTTTTGATTAATCTAACTACGATAATCTCCTTTCATTTATTGGGACTGGTTACTTTGACAAATTACGTATGAGGAGACAACCCTTATCCATCTACCTGGATTGTCGCAGATATCCATAGGACAAAATCCTTTATAAAAGAAAAAAAGATTATTTTACTAAATTTCTAAAAAACTATTGCTTTATGGAAGATTTCGATACAGTATTTGAAAAATTTCAGATTGCTGAAAAGACAGAGGCATCAATCAAGGAGTTTAGTAATTGGCTTTTTGGCATTTCAATTGGATTATGTGCATTAATGATTTCATTAACTGATCGCTTAAGCATTTCAAGTGTGATTTTCATCAAACCATTATTTATTAGTATCCTGATATTGTCTATGATAAATGTGTTTATCACGGGAATTACAAAATATCTCATTTTTAGAAGAGAAACACGTATGATGATTAGTCGTGGTGTATTAAAAAAAATAGCACTATTTCATCAAATCCAAAAAGAATCAACATTTAACCGAGCAGAATGGGATAAACATTTTACCGATTGGTCAACAGAGTATAATAGATTGTCATCTATAAACAAGTTTTTCAATACTTCCATTATCATGAGTTTGGCTACCACTATCATAACTGGAATATCTATAATTGTTATAGTTATATAAGTATCGGAAATAACTGGAGTCTCCAGGGGCATTCCCCGGGTGATGGTGTTCTCTTCGCTCACATTATTCTTTAATCCGTGTCGCTATGTTCCGGGCTCCGCAAAGCTACGGAAGCCTCGAAGCCAAAAAACGGCTTCTGCGGGTTCTAAACCCTTCACAGCGCTAATGCAATGATTTGAGCGGTACAATGGTACACGCTAAAATCATAATACAGAAGTGGTGTTCGCCCTGGGCTCACGTCTATAAACAAGTTTTTTACAAAGTTAGCCATAAGTCCTAAAACGATGGCCCCCAGCTCAAATATGCCAGCCCACGCAAAAGACTACGGCATAAAGCCGCTGCGCTATTTATTCCGTTTCCTTTTGCACTTATTTAGTCCTTCTGGCCGACAGCTGCGCAGTAAAAACTTTGTTTAACTTAAATCTATCGCATTATG
>Ga0307377_10000723_pt1 | contig 43488 bp, 61 predicted proteins | sample TR3MG_FD_202535 | JGI IMG/M metagenome (GOLD analysis project Ga0307377, IMG submission 202535) | Soil microbial communities from Risofladan, Vaasa, Finland - TR-3 | ecosystem: Environmental > Terrestrial > Soil > Coastal area > Acid sulfate soil | place: Finland: Risofladan, Vaasa | collected...
CATGACCATGACCACCAGCCTATTATAAATATATTATATATCTTCATAAACCTGACTGCTTGCCCTAATAACTAGAGAATATAGCTATATTTTGTAATATGCCAATAGGCTATATTGACAAATGGAATTGAGGTATGCTTATAATATACTAGCACCTTAAAAATTGAATATGATTGAAGCTGACCTGAACGCTTGCCAGAAAGGGGGAAGCATGGCAAGCGATAAGACCCATGACCAGAACCACCAGCAGCCATCACAGGGGCATTGTAGCCAGTGCCACAAGGTTTGGACTCTTGCCGAAGCTCAAGGCGTTTGCCAGTGGTGCGGGAAGTCTGCTAGCTGCCAGTCCAGCACAACAAAGCTACGCTCAATCACGGCTAGCCGACGGCGTAAGCCAAAGGAAGCTAGCACTATCGGGAACGGCTATGACCAGTTGCCAGAGCCTCATCTTACCTACTATCGGATAGCTTCACGCTTTGCCTATAAGGTATTGCAGGCTGACCAAGAGGACTTGCTACACGATATAATCCTACATCTGGACAGGGTAGCGGAACGAAAGCGGGAACTGGGACTGCCATTCTCGGAAGCTGCCATGTATCGGACTGCCGAGCACGTCAAAGACCATTACTGGTATGCCATACGCAAGAGGACATCGGGGCTGGACTGCGGACACTGTAGCAAGGCACAACGGCGAAAGTGTAAAGAGGAATGGCTATACGGCGATTGCCCAAAGGGTGTGAAGCTGGAAAGTCTAAACAAGCCTATCATAGACAGTGAAGGCAATATAACCGAACTCGGAGACTTGATAGCAGACGACAAGGCACTTGACCTTGATGAATGGCTGGATGCCAGAACATTCCTAATCGGAGCACCGCAACGGCTGAAAGGCATAGCCGTTAAAATGAGAGACGGCGAGAGCTTGTCTGGAGCGGAGCGTAAATATCTGGCAAAGCTACGGAAGCGGTTACAAAAAAGCCTATTCTAGGGGTAACATCTCAGGGATTTTCGGACTCTTATATAGTGGCAGCACGTTTAGGCTAGCGTATCGCAGCTAAACGCAAGCTGACTACTAGGCGAAGCTGGCAGCCTTGCCCACTAGCCAGATAGCCAAAAGGGGGTTGTTTTTTGGAACAACTGAATATCGTGGGCAAGCGTTCAGGAGACGGCTTTGTAGCTCATAAGGCTACGCTGGTATCCGCTCTCGGTAGAGTGCTGGCAGACCGTGTTATGGTCAGTGATTTTACTGTAGGGCGGAAAGGCTTTTCAGGCTATCTGAAAGCCCTAGCGGGGAGTAACATCGTGAAGGTTACCCCTAGCAACGGTGCTGATAGCGTATCGCATGGCAACGGCAAACGGCTGAAAGTAACCTGCGGAAGCAATACCAGTTACCTTGAGGACATGGCATGGGTGGGGGATAAGACCCCCATGACGCTATGTGAGGTAAGGGTAAGCCCCAAACGCATAGTCCAGCCTAACATCGGCGGACTGGAGCTAGCGGAAGCTCTTAACAGGGTGATACCCTTCACCGCTACCGAAGATAACAGACCTGTATTACAGTGTGTGTTATTCAGGGCAGGGGAAGGCAAGCTCACGCTGGCAAGTGCCGACGGCTTCAGACTGGCAGTGGTAAAACTGGACTGTGATGTGGAAGGGCAAGCCCTGATACACCGTGATGAACTGGCGGGGATTGCCAACGCCTTGCGGAAAGCGCAAAGGGTAGCCCTGAGCCTTGAGGCAAGCGGGGAAAGCCTTGACGGAACGAGCTTGATAATTGACACGGAAGTTATCCGCTATAAGTGGCGGGGTGCTGATGGTCAATTTCCTGATTATGAGAAGCTCATACCGAATGAGGCGAATACCACCGCACACCTTGACAGTGTTGAAGCTGGCAAGGCAATTGCCTCTCTCAAAGCCCTAGCGGATAGTAAAACCTATCCGATAGACCTGACCCTTGACGGCGGGTATATCACGCTGACCAGCCCTGATGAGGGCGGGCATACCAGCATACCAGCCGACATTGAGGGCGGGGGCAAGGTGCGAATTGAGGGGGCATACCTGATGGCAGCCTTAAGAGCCTGCGGGGGCATGGTGGACTTTGCTATGACCGACGGCAAATCGCCTGTCCTGTTTAACACCGACGGCTATCAACTGGTGGTTATGCCCATGCTAACGGCGGAAAGCAAGGCGGAAAGCAAGCCAGAAGCGGAAGCGGAAGCAACCGAGCCAGAGCCAGAGGTTACCGAGCCAGAAGCGGAAGCAACCGAGCCAGAGGAAGCCGAAGCGGACACCGAGCCAGAGCCAGAAGCGGAAACGGTTGTCAAAGCCGAGAAGCCGAAGCGTAGCCGAAAGCGGGGAAAAGTAGCCGTAGCCTAAAGAACGCTTGACCAAACAAACGACGCACAGGAAGGCGGCGCAAGTCGCCTTTTTGTGTCTTTTTTTGTAAGGGGGTATTCCTGCCCTGTGCGGGGATACCCCCTTTTTGTGTGCGTCAAGGGCAAATCTAAAGAAAAGGGGGAAGCCATGACCTTGACCACGCAAAGGCTGCCCCGTAATGGCGACGGCTACAGCGAAGCCCTGGACTACAAGCGACTGCCAGAACCCTGGCGGGAATGGGCGAAGATTGCGAACAACTTCATCTGGACACTGGACACCCAGTGGGACAGGGAAGATTTGATGCACAACATCATCGTGAGGTGCGCTGAGGTAGCCGAGGTATACCGCCAACGGGGGATACCTTTCAACAAAGGAGCGGTTATCAAGACCGCCGAGTATACCCGTCTCCGTTTCTATCATCAACAGAAAAGGTGGAAGCGTGTCTATTCGGTAAGCCTGAATAGCATGGTGAGGGACTCCGACGGCAACGAGACGGAGATGATACAGACTATCCTTGACAAAAATGGGATAGACCGAGACGAGTGGCTTGACTTCAAGAACTACTACCAGAGCCGACCTCAAAAGGAAAGGCGAGCCGTTCGGAAGCTGGTAAGAGAGGGCAGTCGCACGCCGTCAGGCTATGACTGGAAGCTGATTAAGCGATTCAGAACAGAGTTTGTAGAGAATACATAGACCTGGCGGGAGAGGGCGTAGCTTTTTGCTACGCCCTTTTTTTGTGCCCATAACCAGGTCAGACCGCCGGCCCCGGCTATTCTAGCCCGTAGAATGATGTAACGAAACGCTAAATCGTGCAGTGAGGGAAGCGGCTAATTTGCCAGAATACGCCTGCTACGATCACAGTGGATGCTGTTAGCGCACAGACAGTACTGCACATAAAGACTTAGTCCCTAGGAACTTTACTAAAGTGGTAGAATAGCATATGAAACGCAGACCAGAAAAAACAAAGAACTCCTCGCGCCCATAACCGAAAGACTTATGACCGAACCGAGGATTATTGAGTCTACCCAAGAATTGGAACGAGCACAGGAAGCAGCCTATGCGCTGACCACCTATTCGAACTACGTGACTGCGTGGGTTGTTTTCCTTAACAGGCAGTATGGAATAGGTAACGAAGGAGGGAACGCATTTCTGGCGACGCTGGTTGAGAACGACAATGTCCGGCGTCTGCAGGGCGGAATTACCGTTTCAGATGAACTCACCGCGGCTTACTGCAGGGGGCAGTTGACTTTTCGAGCCATGCAAGCCCTGCCAGTAGAAGAATATCCACACCTTGCGCGTTCGGCCAACTTTTGGCTCCCAGTGCAATCGTACTACGCTATCCACGGTACTGGATTGGCGGCAATGATGGCTTTGAACATGGCACCCCCTCAATCTCACATGGCTTTCCGGGCTGCCTTTTCCGCGGTTGTTCACACCTATTTCCCTGCTCCTTTCTGTGGAGCGTGTATTGGCGGTCCAGAAGCGAAGGAATTCACATTTCGAAACCTGCCAACTACTATGGATAGGGTCGTTAGACAGACACAACTGGCCAACCCTGAACACGTCGAAGACTTAGCGACTTTCGTGGGAAAATCGCTTTCAACGACCCGCCAAGAGTTTCTCGCCGTTCGGTTCAAAGAAAAACGCCATAAGGAAAAGAAAAAACGGCTTACTTATGAGGCAAAGAATCAGTGTTGTCAAAATGAACACCCGACCTCAGTCTGTGACCTCTTGTACCGTTTACGTTTACGGTCCAACTATGACAATCCGGACATGTATCTCTTCGCTCCAACACTGCAACAATCTGCAGTCAGGAGTTATCAAGAACTTTTGCGGTTGACTGAACTTTTGGTAGCTGGCTTTGACGCACTTATCGAGAGGCGGATCGGGCGGAAAAAGGCAGCTGAGTTACGTAAATGGCTTGATTAAGAATCATGCATTAGGAGCCGTCGCGGTCCGATAAAAAGAAAAGGCTTCTAACCGAGGGTAGACCACACAAATGTCAGCTTTGTTAAGTCACAGTCACAGCCGACCACCGCCGCCGGCCATTTCACTGAACAATGTAAGCTTTTGTGATGCTTAATTAACAATCCGGGCAAAGTTGTTCTATTATTCGCCGGCAGCACCACGCTCAGGGCTCAGTCATAATGTTTGGCGGATCTTTTTGTATCTTGGGTTTTCTCGAAAATCAGGGACAGCGGTGTATGTTTTCGTTCTCTACAACTGTCCGGAAGATCCTGGTGGTAATACTGAGTTTGAGTCTATAGTCTTTGAACTGTAATCCCACTTAGCAATAATTATCTTTCTGGGTAGTTGACCCTTCTCCCAGTGGTACTCAAGAATATCTGAGCGATCATACTTTGTAATAAGGCTTTGAACGCTTGAGCCGATGCCGGTTGACGATACCAAATACGATGATAATGGTAAAGCTACTCTGGAATAGCCAAGAAGTTGCGATACATTAAGCAGAGTAACGTTTGTAATCTTACATTCTACGAATACGAGTCCTTTACTATTCTGACTCTTGACGAATGCTGTTAAGTCAACTTGTATATCGTAAGTCTGCCATTGGTCACCCTCAAAGTAATCTTGAAGGCCATGCTTGGTAATATATTCGTTTAGTGGAGCAGCATGTGTATCCCTTACTTCAAATTTTGCTCTCCGATACCTACCTGTCAATAATTCATGCAGCCATTTAGCCACATCTGGATACATTTGCTTTTCAGTCTCATAATTCAACGTCATACCTCAGGTATAAGCTCAATCTGTTCACCAGGGTGAGGTCTTCTCGTGCAACCAAGCACTCTGCATATTTGCCAGTAAGCATTGCAGTGCTTTCCCACCAATTCCGGAGGAAGTCGCTCAGTATTTTTTTCTTCCTTGTCCTTCTTCTTTCTAGCTCCAACTCTCCGTGCCCCCGGGCATCCCTTAACCTTATTGTTAAAATGTTTGTTATTAATATCAGCTAGCTCTTGCAGTGCAGCCTGTTTGAAATCGAAGTAAAAACCAATGCTTGTAAACTCTTCAGCGTATATATTCAACTGATGTTCACGCCATTCTCTATTTAAATTCGGATGCCCCCACGTGATTACAGGGACAGCAACACCTAAATGCTCTTGGAGTAATAAGCATAGTTTCACTGGTAAATGCCAGTTACTCTGATAGTTGAGTATGTCAAGTCTCACCCTGTGTCTTTTTGCCTGGTCACGGTTTGCAGGTCTAATATTCCCTGCAACATCTGCGTAACCCCTAATGAACTCTCTCTTGTATTCAGTGGGAGTATCACTATTGAAAAGTACTTCTGGGATGTCGAAATACGGAAAACTCGTTTTGCCACCCAGAAGCATATTTATATTTCGCCAGGACATAGTTTTTCTTGTCATCTTGGCTATCAAGTCGATGCTATCTGGAGTATCAACAGTGGTAATATCCGCACCGAGCAATTCTATAAGACGTTCTCGGATTTTCTCCATCCCCAGTCGAATTTCCTTATCCGTATCGAATTGAAGCTTTACCCCTCGTGCCAATAAATTCCCCTTAGGGAAATGCACTATCATACGATATACGTTTTCGGACGATTGTAATTCACCCCTTGCTACAAGCAATCCAAGTAGGTATGCAACATCACCATCAAGGTAATCTATTATCTTCAATCTCTGTCTCTCTACTCTATTTCGTATCTGGTTTTTGGAAAATTAATACATATTCATGAGCCTTGTTTATTCTGAACTTTGCAGGATATCCAAGTGGTCTCATTAGGTTGTATTCATGCCTTCTATCCCAGATTATTATATCGTCAAAGATGAAGCCAATACCTTGCATAAATTCAGCCACATCTGAATGGTACGGATAAAACTTATCCTTCTTCCGTATATCCATTACCACTATGCAACAGTATTTTCCGGGCTTCATCGCATCAAATACCAAACGAAATATTTCAGATAGAGCTTCCAGAAATTTTCTGTAGTCCCTAATCTTACCTAAATCTGCTGATTCATCTCCATAATGTCTTATTTCCTTATTATCTGCCGACCGCTTCTGAAGTAATATATCCCAATAAGGTGGAGATGTAACCACTAAGTCCACCGAATCACTCTCAACATAGGAGAGAAGAGCATTTGCATCCACATTATAGATTCTGCGCTGACCTAATTCGTCACTATCAAACATATTGTGCGAGCAGGGTCTCATCCTCGCTTTCTCAGCAAACTCGGAGGAAATTTCTAGACCTATACCTATCTTACCAAGGCCCTCCGCTGCAATAGCTGTGGAGCCTACACCGGCAAATGGGTCTAATATTATTCTGTCCTCTTTATTGGTGAAACAATTTATGATGCGAGATACCAAGGCGATTGGGAAAATTGCTGGATGCCCTAGCTCCGTCTCCTCCTTAGTCTTTCTAATATCGCTCCATATTGATATCGAATTTCTTGTCCACGTTGCGCCATCAAGGTCGTTGGCCCTGTGTCTATTACGACTACTTACCTTCTCTTCAACGTCTGGTTTTGTAATTGGAAGGACAGCTTGATACTCTTCTTTGTTAGTCATTCATCAACCTTCTACCATCTTAGTCAGTTCCTGTAAAGCCTTGTCTCTATAGATGCGATCGGGACCACTTAGAGGTTATTATAGCATGGTAACGCACGGTTCTGTTAGTCACCGCAGTAACAATCCGTCATGTTGTGACCTTCAGTTAAAATAAAAAAGTCCTTCTGTTAGGACGTCTTTTAACAGGATATTTTTAAAGTCAGGCTGACCTATTAACCATACTTAGAAGCGCTATATAGAAGGAGGCTTCCTAACCTCAAATACTGGAGCTGGTCACTAAACCTTAGCAAGCTCGTATTCAATGGTCAATGTGTCCTGCTTATCTTTGGGCACCAGATTAGTTATGATGGTGTAAGGTGCTCTTTTACTAACATATTCAACTACCCTTCTAAAACGAGTCGAGTCATAGAAAGTAGTCTCGTCTGCAATGAAAAGCGGAAAATCGGGCAGATATGCCTCTCTACCTGCCAGCATCAGCACTAGAGCCACCGTTTCCTTCTCACCCCGGCTAAGAGTATTAATATTATCGGGTTTCCTCTGGTCTCCAAATCTTCTGATAATCTTTAGTTGAAAGCCATCATCTAGATAGATTCGCTCAAAATCCTTATCAAATTCCAGCAGACGATAGACTTCGGTAATGCGCTCGTTGAACATGTCTCTTACCGCTCTTCTTACTACTTCAGCCTTCTCTGAGGCTAAATTCTTAAGTTGCTGGTAAAAGCGAATCTCCTCTTGAAATTGGAGTATCTGCGTGCGTACATCACCAATTTGTTCTAGGCTTGCAATCTTTGTTTTTCTATCTTGGTCTCGACGGGCGATTTTTTCATCTAGCTGCCGGCGTTTCTCCAACTTCTCCCTAGTCTCTTTATCAAAGGTAGCTTCTAGTTGCTTTACAAGCTCACTAAGTTTAGGGCGATTGGGCAGCAGTCCGTCCAATTTAGCCTCCAACTTTTTGTGAGTATCTTCCTGCACGTCAATCGCTCGCCTCGCATTATTCAGGTCGGCCCGTATCTGTGACCTAACCTCCGTCCACTCTTGCTGAAGCTGAGTTCTCTCTTTCTGTCTTCCATCCATCCGCCATTGCAGACTGTTTATTTCATTGCCTAGCTCGGCAGATCTTTGTTCTAATTTCTTCTGTCTGTCTCTTAGATCTTCTGCCTTGATAGGTTTGCCACAGGCGAAGCATTCATCCACCCCATACTTCACATGGCGTGTCCAGTTATGACTCGTATCCTGTAGTCTTGCCTGCACACTCTCCATCTCACTCCTAAACTGGTCTAGCTGGGTTTTGTAGGATTCGAGTTCGCGGTCTATGGATGCTAATTCCTCTTCTATATCTGGATGCTGACTTTCAAAATCTCCCACTCGCTGCTGGAGCCGCAGTTCTTGATTCCTTAGGTCTTCCAAACGATTCTTGATTCTGCTAATATCACCTTCGGTTGCAGTTGTCTCACCAATTATCTCGGAAAGTTCCTTCTGCGCCTGTGCCAGTCGGCGTCTCTCTTCTTCTGTCTTGACAACTATCTCCAGTGGGACTTCCTCCATGGTTTTTCTTTCCTTCTCTAACTGCTCTAGCTCTGCCTCTATTCTCTTAAGCTGACCGGTTAGTAACTCCAACTCGGCTTGCTTATCTCGATACTGCTTAAGCTGGCTCTCCGACCTTAGTCGCTGCTGCTCGGAAAAGTCCCCAAACAGCTCGTAGTACTTATGGTCGGAGAAATCAAGCAGCGTGGACCGTAACGCCTTTCCCGTCTTCACACGATCTACGAGTTCATTATCCTCAGAAGCAATGCAAAAAAGGTTCACCTTTTGCCCCTCCGGGTGAAGTGCCTCACCACCAACAGAGATACCTCCATCCCTAGCCCTAAGGCGCCTTACATACTGATGACCCCCCATGCTAAGCTCCACACGTCCCATTGACTCAAACGAGTGTAGGAAGTAGTCTCGTGTGGCTAAGTCCCGCTCATCGAGCACCAAGGCTTGTAGTGCATGGATAAGAGAACTCTTGCCTGCAGCGTTAGGTGCAGTGACTAAATTCAATCCCGGCTTGAAGTCAAACCGCCTAGTCCCATAAAGACCACTAATATTTTCCACCGAGAGACTAAGATTCTCTGGCATTCTAAACCTCCTCCGTAGCTTTACTCCATACGGCTAAGCCACGTTGCATTAGATCATTAAGCTGCTTCCTAGTTGAAGGTGATAGCCGCTCCACTGAATCTGGCAAGTGACGCTCGCTTTGCTTTAGAATTTTGAGGCCTTCTGAGGCAATTTCATTGAGAAGTCTAATTCTATCTTCTCTAACTCCTGCTGGCTCGGAAGTCCTTCTCTCATCAATGTCTCCTCCGAAGCCGGGTAGCGGCCGAATCTTTGCTCTTTCTTCCAATCTGCTGCCCTCCTTACTTTATCTGGAATTTGATGTTGGTGAAGCTCATCAGCTATATATATATCGACGTAGAATGGGTTACGCTCTTTGACAGTCCAAGCATACTTCAGCGCTAACCCATTGTTCTTCATCAAAAACACATTAGATGCAGGCCTACCCAGAAAAAGATCTGGAGCGTCTCGTTTATAGGTTTTCTGCATGTTCTGCTGTGACTGTTGGTTTGCAGTAACAACTATAAGTATTGCCATATATAAAGAACGTCAGCAGTTGCTGACGTTCTTTTCACCACCCCCCTTCTGCATAATACCCTAAGACAGTTTTTTCAACGCCGCGGATAGTTTTTATTCTATCATCGTCCCTAATTCGTTCTACAATTGGCTGCCACGGAATCATCAAATCCTCGCATCTATCCCTGGCTATCTCTAATAGGGTCTCCTTAGGCGGACTCTTAAATTCAATCTCATATAATCTGTCCCGAAGCGCCTTGTCCATCAAACTCAATTCATTGGTGGTCAAAATAACCACCGTTAAGCTAGTGTCTATTCCGTCCAACTCATGAAACATAACATTATTCTGGGCAATATGCCAGCTCTCCCCTTTTACCCAATCTCTCCGTGGGAAGACACTTTCAGCGTCATCAATAAGGACTATCCGTTTTTCTTTATTGGGATTGCCGAATAGTTCTACGATCTGCTGCTCGCTTTCCCCATAGCGCCATCTCGCAATGTCTGAGCCATCAATGAACATAAGGGGATAGCCTAGATCCTTGGCCAGTGCCCTCGCCATCGCTGTCTTACCTGTTCCTACATCTCCCCAAAATAAAAATCCCTTAATCCCCTTCCTGACCTTCTTACTAAACTGATGGGCTATAATCTGTCTAACTTTATAGAAGATTTCACGATATGCTTCTCCTCGAAACTTGGTTATATCTTCGACAATATGAGCATAAGGGTCTAGCTGACGAAAGGTTTGAGTTGCTTGCTTGCTCGGCGTTGGTCTCATAGTCTAACACTCTCCATGCTAAGTAGTGATACCCCTTTCTCTTAGAAGTTCATTTGTCCGTCCTAAGATTCTATTCAAAGCGATCACAACATCAGGATTTACTACCCATGGGTCACTGGTCATGTCTGAAAAGTAGCGTAGGCTAGTAACCTTTTGCCTATCCCCGTAGACTAAGTCGAGCCATTTCCGATCAGAATCTGAACAATGCCTGCCAAATAAGTCCTTAGCTTCCTCCTGAGTAATAACACCATTCTGATTTCTAGCCCTAGCACCTACGGCCTTGACAGGTCTGTAATAGCTCAGACCAATATGTCGTCGGCGATCTGCATGCTTGGCTAAAGAACAGAGCCCTAAAAGTTTACCCATTGACTGAAGCCCCATGTCTGGTGCTGATTCATCGAGACTGTTAATAAAAGTATCCCAAACAGGAGGAGCAACACAAATTTCATTCAGTTCGTCATCTGTTTCGATTTCCAGTAAACCCCACTCAATAAAGTCACCAATAATCTCATTACCTCTACTTGAACACATTACCTTATCAAGTAGTCCGGAATAAATTATCCCTTCCTCTCGTCTTGCATCAACGATAAGTTCGATTAGGTGGATTGCGGCATGCGTGAAATGCCACATTATGGCACTACTCATAGCTTGCAACCCCCTTACTACATTCGCTTCACCAGCTCTCATCGCATTTACCAAAATGTGAGGGATTGACTCGCCAAGATCAATTTGTTCTAGGTCAAGCATATTAACCTCCTAAGCACTTCTTTGCAGGCGATCTATCTCAAATTTGGGTATCAAGGTGCGGCCCGATACTTTAACCGGTATGACCTTACCCTTTTTAATCCAGCGATAAAGAGTGGCATAGCCTATACCCATAAGTCGGGCGGCCTCTTCGGTCTCATAAAGTTCATCCGCATCTATCACTATCTTAGGCATGGTATCTCCATATCAGGTATGATACAATACTATATCATACCGCTGGGATAATTTGTCAAGCAGATACAACAAAAGTTCTTTTATTCGATCTACGGAACTGAACATTGAGCCAGAAGGTGTCCTGTTCGAACTCTTGGCTCCCGCTGGTTACCCCCAAAGAATCGCCTAGATTTTGATTACAGAGCCTCTATTATTGTAAAGCGGGAGTTCTGGTGAAGATATCAGCCGTTGGGGAGAGTTTTTACCCTAAAACTGCTCCAAAAATTGCCTACCAAGGGACTTGACAAACCAGCCCCAGTTGTGCAAAGATATTCGCATGACTGAGCAAAGGACAAAAATCACAATCTCTACGGAAGATCTCCTATCCGTACCACAAGCAGCTAAACAGCTCGGAGTTCACTTTGCTACCGTCTACCGGTGGATTGATAAGGGGCGGATACACCCCTTCCGGATTGGCGGCCAGGTTTTTGTTACTGTAGACGAGATAAGAGCACTAAAGGAGCAAAGAGAAACAGTCTAGAGAGGACTTAATATGAAGCGATACCCTGAAGCTAACTCAACAAGACTTTTAATCAAGTGCAGTAAAACGGCCCACCTTAACAAGCCTAACCACGGGCCGTTAGCTCAGTTGGTAGAGCAGCTGACTTTTAATCAGCGGGTCGCAGGTTCGAGTCCTGCACGGCTCACCACTTCCTCTTTGCCAGACGCTATTAAATTGGCCTACCTTATACTAAACCAGCCGATCCAGCCTTGGGCGGCTGGTTTTTCTATTTACATTTCTTTCCTCACAGCGTTAGATAAACTTGCGACAGCACTAAGTGGGTCTCCCCTTGCGGTACGACCAGGGTTGGTGCTGTTGTGGGTTGCTGCTGGTGGCGGCGAGTCCTCGCCGGTGACAAGTCCCATGGTGCTGCCGCAATACGCATTGGAGGTGACGCCGTGGACACCATGGTAGCAATCCAGTCTTTCCTCAACAACCGACAAGCCCTCAACCGCAGTCCCAAAACCATCAAGTGGTATGAACACAACCTCATCCGTTTTGCCACCGACTGCCCGGAACTTCCTATGGAACCGGAATCCATAGAAGAATTCTTGGCCCGTGTTGTGCCGAATGAAAAACAGGATGAACTGAGACATGCCTACTACCGCTCCCTCAAAGCCCTCTACCGCTTTATCTGCAAGCGCAAGCGTCTTCCGAACCCCATTGAGCTCATAGACTCACCTTCTCGACGTAAGAAGGTTAAGCCAACCCTCAAGGCCCGGCAAATGATGCAGTTGCTTAGTCTGGTTCGCAGTCCAAGGGATAAGGCTCTGTTGAGTGTTTTCATAGACACCGGCGCCCGGGCCAGTGAAATAGCGACCCTGCGTAAAGAGACTATCTATGAAGATACTATCAAAGTGGACGGCAAAACTGGACAGAGAGAAGTTCCAATCAGCGAGGAAACTCGCCAGCTGCTCTTGGCGCTGAAGTCCACGGATGTCAAGAGCGAATATGTCTTCCTCAACGCAAGAGGACGGCCCCTGACCAGGTATGGCATCTACCAAATAATCAGCGGCTACATGAAGCAGGCTGGCATTGATGGACCAAAAGTTGGCTCTCACCGGCTAAGGCACGGCTTCGGCAAAAACTACTTGGTGAATGGCGGCGACCTCCGCTCTCTACAAAAGATAATGGGGCACGCCAGCATTACGACCACCGAGGGATACACTGAACTGGCTATTGACGAGTTGGTTGCCATGCATCACAAGTTTACACCGCTGCGATCTGTCCATGCCGCGGCCCAGGAGAGTTTCTTTGACACTAACCTCGTGATAAAGGAGGCGGAGTCGATACTCCACTCAAGTAGGCGCGAGGATGAGGTGGTATGCGTGGGGAAAACCCAAACAAGCGGGAAGGCAGAGCCCCGCGACGCGGGGGCAACGGAAATACCTAGTGCGAAAAGGATGGAGCAGCCCGTAAATCAAAGCAATGGCGAAGCAAAGGAGCCGGCGAGTGTGATGAAAACAAGCGATGGCGCATCAAAATGGGTAACGCCACCGCTTCCAGGCTTGAGCGGTGTGTAGCGATTGACGAACCCGCCAGTTGGAGGAGGCAAACATGGGTAAGGTGAGACGTTGTGATAAACGTTGCCACCATGCCCGGGGGAGCCGGTGCCGTTGTTGGTGCGAGGGCTTCTTCCACGGCAAGAATGGAGCTGGTGCTGCCAACAGAGCCACTCTCGCCCAAGGCATGACTGAGATCCTAGAGCAACACGGCTTCAAGGAGGGTGAGACAACCTACATTGAGCAGAAAGAGCTCTGGATTGGAGCGGACCCATTATGAAGCTAAACAAAAACAAAATCCTGGCGCTCCTGGCCGAGGTGGATACCAATTGGTTTACATCTCATGCTGGCCAGCACAATTACCGGGAGCATCTGGAGTTCACCGCCGACTACATAGCCAAGAATTACGACAGGGGATCGAAGAAGGGGCACAGACAGGAGCGTCAAATTGGCTAACGACATAGACATCCTGCGCCGGGCCTATGACAGGGAGAATGACTCTCGGAACCGGGGCAGGCTCTGGGCTGCGTTCAATGTTGGGGCGTCAAGGGCCGATATAAACCGCCTTTTGTCCGAGGATTTGATAACACAAGCTCACCAATCCGCTCGGATAGGCAGGTATGATTACAGCCCGGCTATGTACCGGCTCAGTGAGAAGGGACGGAGTCTGATCTTCGCGACGACCATGGAGCGAGAATTTGAGAGAGTGCCTGCCGCCGATATACTTGAGGCCATGAGCTTGATTGTTGGCTTTGACGATATTAAGCAAGCAATAAGTCAGGCAATAGAAACGCGGCGCCGGATCAATTTTCTCCTCGAGGGCCCGCCGGCCTGCGCCAAGAGCTTAATACTGGAAGGGGTGCGCTCCGCGGTGTCTTCCGCCTACATCGCCTTCGGTTCAAGGACATCCGCCTCCGGGCTTTCTGACGCCTTATTTGAACACCAGCCTTCGATATTACTGCTCGACGAAATAGAAAAGATGCATAACGACTGCTTTTCCGTACTCCTGGGGCTCATGGAGAGCGGCGAGATACTCGAAACTAAGAGCAAGAAGACTCGGGGCATTAAGCTCGAGACAATGGTCATCGGTGCCTGCAACAGCACAGCCAAGATGCCCCCGGAATTCCTGTCTCGCTTCGCCCTGCACGTATTCTTCCCAAGTTACTCACGCGATGAGTTTATTGATGTATGCCGCGGCTTCCTTACCCGGGCCGAAAACTGTCCGGAGGATATCGCCGTCACCATCGGAAAGACGGTCTTCGACTATAACCTAGGCGACGTCCGCAAAGCCCGGGGCGTCTGGCAGCTGATGACCACCCCGACCAGTGACGAGGTGCACCGGGTGGCCAAGCTGATGGTGAAGTACAGCCGGAATAACCATAACCACGGCAGGAAACAGAGAACGGAGGCGAAAAGACTGCTATGAGCGATAACAAAGAGCTCGGTGCACTTATTCAGTTCTGGAAGGACAGCCTGTCCCAGCACCGGCTGCTGATGATCCCGTCCACTGTGTATCTGGTGGAACAGACCATTAAGGGACTGGAGGAATTGAAGGAAATCAAGGAGGCACATAGTCCATGAGTATCGAAGACCGTATAGCTCTGGCTAAGAACCATGTCCGCAAGTCCTTTGCGGGAGACTTGGATGGTACCCGCGAATGGCTTGAGGCTGAGCCGCCCCATTCTTACGGGGATGAACAATATCGAGTTCGGCTGTGGGTTCTACAAGGCTCGCCCCCGAAAGGATATGTGCTGGCCGACTATCGCACCGCCGCAGTAGTGGCCCTGGACGGTGGCTTCAGCCGTAAAAAGGTTTATCGGAGGCGGCCGAGGGGGAGGTAGTAGAGCTGGACGAAGACCGGGCCAGATTATTCGAGGAAGGAGGTTAGAAATGTGTCCCATAAAAGGTTTGAGTGAAAACAGGCGTCTAATTCGTATCGGCAAGATCCACTTGGGGATAAAGGTAAAAAACCCCAAAGGTGTCGAGTACCCCAAGGCAACCGACTACTTTGTTTGTCCGCCGGAGGTTCAGGCCGTCTACGGCGAGCAACCCGACCGTCTGGACGTCATCATCCCGGTTGAGGACGATGAGATGTGGTGCAGCCAGTACTACCGCCAGTACTCGAGGACCCGGGGGCTGGTCTGCAAAGGTGATGGCGAGACCTGCATGCGCAAGATAGACCGGCAGACCGGCGACATCGCCAATCGAGACTCCAAAGAGGTAGTTTGGAAAGAGGGCCTGCCTTGCCAGGGGCGTGCCTGCCCGGATTATCAGGGTAAGAAATGCCAGGAAGTCATGAACCTGCAGTTTCTCTTACCCCGGGTGCCGGGGCTTGGTGTCTGGCAGATAGACACCGGCTCCATCAACTCCATCCGCAACATCAACGACAATGCCGCCATGCTCCGGGCGGTCTGTGACCGGGTGAGCTGGATTCCGTTGAGCCTCACCCTTGAACCGAAGGAGGTTGTTAACCCCGACGACGGTAAAAAGAAAGTGGTGCGCTGCCTCAACCTGCGCCACAATAAGGGACTCCTGGAAATACTCGATGCCAAAGATAAGCCCCGAACCACTCTCTTGATACCGCCGCCGGCCGAAGACCAGGAGCCGCTTGACGAAATATCTGAAGACGATGTAGTTGAGGGTGAGTTTGCCCCTTCCAACACCGCAGACCCGGATAATTTAGAAAAGGAACTATTCGGGGATAAAGACCCGGGCGCGCCCGACCCATCAACCATAGACCCCCGCGCTTTTAATTCCTGGTCACAGGTGGCAGATGCCGCCGCCAAGCTCGGTATCTATCCGTCGGCGGTCTTTAAGTACTCCGGATACAAGAATTGGGAAGCTTTCCCGAGCTACGTTGATGCCTGGGGCGACGTCATGGAACTGGTTAAGGAACGCAAAGAAAACCCGACCATGCTGTAAAAGGAGTTATTTTGGCAGAGCGCGGATTTCAAACTGAACTGTGGACAGACCCCTTCATTCAGGAGCTGTCACCAGAGGCTAAGCTGTTGTTCATTTACCTCTGGACGAATAAACATTGTAACCAAGCCGGCTTATATGAAATAACTCTACGGACTATCGCCTTTGACACCGGGTTGGCAGTAGAATCTCTACCCGAAATTATGAAGCAGCTTGAGCCCAAAGTCGCATGGTATCCCGAGCAAAACCTTGTCTGGGTAAAGAACTTCCTCAAGCGCCAGTGTAAATCTAACAGCTTCCTTATAGCCGCGGCCAAGTCCCTCAAAACTGTAAGAAACAACGGACTGGTGGCGGAGTTTATTAACTATAACCAAGGCTTCAATTTAATGTCTTTATTAGAGGGGGATGGTGTTAGCACAGTGTTACCACAGACCCCCCATAGTGGTAACACTGTCTATAATCCTGTTCCTGATCCTGGTACTGGTACTGTTCCTGATAAGGGAAGGGGGATTGTTAAGGGGGAAACCGAAACACGGGAAACTACCCCGCCGAGTGAGAGTGAAAATGGGGAGAGCCTATCGGTGGGGGACCGCGAGGTCATATCAGTTTGGGGCTCAGTGAAGGGGTTTAATATGCACCCTTCTGCTGCGGCAGAGCTGGTCGCCAAACTGAGAAGGGAGTTCCCATCTGTGGATATTCTAGAGGAGTCAAAAGCATGGGCGGCTCGCAAGCTATCCGAACCCTTGACAAAGAAGTCGAGACCCTCGGGGCAGCTCTGGAACTTCATGGAGAAACGCCGTAAGTGGGACAATGAAAAGCGAGGTGAATATGAACAACGAGAGGCACGGGGGCGGCCTGACGCCCATCGGAAAGATCCTCTCCAGTCTTTCAGAGACGCCGGAGGGACAGTCATCCTCAGCGGAGAAGAGGCCGAGGATGGAAACGAAGACAGATGAGTGCGAGTGCCGTACCTGCGGGGGTAAATTCCAGGGTGAAGTAACCACCTACTTCCTCTTCCAGCCGCCCCGTGAGGTGAGGCCCAGGGAATGTCCGGAGTGCCGCCAAAAGCGTGAAGAGGAAGAGAGATGTCTGGAGGAACAAGAGCGGGAGGTGCAGAGAGTTGCTCTGCGGGAAAGGTGGCGTAAGGAGTGCGGCATACCCTGGGGGCTCAACTGCACCCGGTTCGCGGACTTTGAGCCGGAGTTCCAGCGAACGGCGCTCCGGTTCTGCCGGAACTATGCCGAGAACTTTGACCTGGCAAATCCCAAGGGAACCCCTTCACTCTACTTGTACTCAAAGGAGCCGGGTGTAGGCAAGACTACGCTTATGGCCTGTATCGCCAATTACCTCATTGATAGCTGGAGCGGGGACCCGTCCAGTGCAGCGCTGCCGATAAGGCTCGAGAACGGCCCTGGACTGGTCAGGCGGGTCCGGGCAACCTACAACATCCCGGATGAGCAGAAGGCTTACCACGAGACAGAGGAGCAGGTGTGCGCCCAGCTCTGCGCAGTCAAGCTGCTCATGCTGGATGACCTGGGTAAAGAGAAGCCGTCTGACTTCACCAGGGAGCTTTACTGGTATCTCATTAACCAGCGGATATCCCTCGGGCTTCCAGTGGTGGTCAGTAGCCGGCTTCCCCTTGAGACCGGTAGCCTTCTGGAGGAGCTTATAAAGGTGGACACGGTAAACAGACTATATGGCATGTGCCGGGGAAAGATAGTCGTACTAACGGGTACCAGCTACCGCACGCGCAAGCTGGTACCCTGATACAAGGGAGAAATCATGAAAGACTGCCCTGAAGGAAAAGACTTTTGCCCCTGTCCGGAGTTCTCGAAAGAGGAGCTCTGCGATTGGCCGTACAGGAACGGGATGAGTTTCGAAGAAGCTAGATACATAACGGAGATTCTGCGGGGCACCGAGGGTAAGAGTAGCAGGCCGCTTGTCCAGGAACGCCGGGGACGAAACGAACATGAAAGACCATCGCCCCAGGATAGTTGAGCCGTCTCGCTGTCCCCAGTGCCACGGCAGGCTGGCCAGATTTACCAACGGCCAGCGTAGAGGCTGGCGAATGTATCTTAGCTGCGGCGCTACGAGAGGTCCATAGTGCCTTACCTCGTTGAATTCTCTTCTCGAGTCTCACTTCAATCCCGCTCGAATGGCGCTGGCAATTCTGTGTCCGCCAGCATCTACGCCCGCCCCGCTCAGGAAGGCAAGCAAATAGCTCACTGGTGTCACTGGCTCGACGTAATTTAAAGCAGCGGCGATACCGACCCCGGCGATGATTGCCCTGATTAGGCTTGAGGCAAACTTCCTGGGGTCAAACGGTTCCTGGCTTTCTGCCCAGCCCAGAAGGGACGCCACGATTGCCCCGAGGAATGCCGAAATGCCGATATAGATGACCTCTATTTCTTGCGGCGTCATTTTAATCCCTCCTCACCTTTTTTCATTCATATTTCCTCACGCTCACTACCAAGTTTTGTATACTTTGGCAACGACTCCCAGTTTCTCTGGGTCCCAGTCTAGGACTTCAACAAGAACATAGTCGCCAATTACGATATTTCCTGCCTGATATTCATCCTTGACGTACTGGCTGACATAGCAATCAAAGGTATAATCCGTGCCTGCCCAGGTTCTTCTTACCGTGGCTGGCTTTACCGCTGCTATGTTGACAGCTTCCAACACTGCCCAGAAAGAAGAAACGGGGGGAATGTATTTTGGAACCACTCTAGTTAAAAGACTCATTACATCGCCTCCAGCATATAATCATAGTCTATTGCCACACCGTTATCAGCAACCTTGTTACTCTCAACTTCTATCCTCAGTGCCTCGTGGATACCTACGGTGCCGTTCACAACCCAACAACCGTCAGGGTCGCTGTTTTTGTTAAAATCCTGCTCATAGACCTTCCGCTCGCTGCCATTCACTTGCTGGAAGAGCTTAATGGTTGCTTTTGCTCCTGCTGCAAGGTTGTGTATGCTCACCATCAAGGAATGAAGCTTATACTTCGTGTCATTGGCGCCAATGGTTATCAGGTCGGCACCAGTCTCACCGCTGGTCGCTGTTCCTGACTGCCAGTTACCAGTAACGGGCCCTGTCGTCGGGGATTCACCCCTGAGTCTATCCAGCTTGACCTCGATGGCATCCAGTAAGGTCTTCAGAGCATTGAGACCGTATGTGGCATCATCCAGCTTGGCTTCAATGGCTGTGATTTCAGTCTTAATGTTAGCCAGTCCACTGGTGGGGTCGTCCAGCTTCGTTTCTATAGCCTCAATCTCAGCCTTAATGTTAATCAGCCCATGTATGGGGTCATCTAGCTTCATCTCTATTGCTTCGATTTCAGTCTTGATGTTAATGAGACCAAAGACGGGGTTGTCTAACTTCCCCTCAATAGCATCTATGAGTGTTTTCAGGGCAGCCAAGCCATGGACCCCGTCATCCAGTTTGAGCTCGACAGAGTCTATCAGCACTTTAAGTGCCGCGAGTCCGTGGGTACCGTCGTCCAGCTTGCCCTCGACAGCGTCTACAGCGTTTTTAATGGCGATCAGGCCGTTTGTTGCGTTAGCCAGGTAGTCATCAACTATCTGCCTCAACCTGGCAAAGAGGGTGGTAGTACCTGACGGGTCGGTGTTGGAGCCAATCTTGGCATTTATGGCGGCAACATCAATCTCAACAGTGGAGATATTGAGCACTTTGAAGATAGTGCCTGCCTTTATCTGGGCACCAAAGCCTGTTCCCTGAAGAGTGACGGTACCCGTTCCGTTGTCAAACGACAGGGCACCCTTATCCTCATCCTTAGCAGGCCCGCTCATAATGAGGATGGTCTTCTCAGTAACAAAGTCGTTCCTGCCGGTGAGATTTGAGTCTATTAAGGTAGTGCCATCGGCAGCCCCATCTGCGGTGGTAATCCCCGTGTATGATGTCAGAGTTCGGACCAGTTCGTCTCTGGCAAAAGCGTGTGCTCTATTTACCATTCTACAACTCCTCTCTGCTCAGAGCGTGAGCTCGATTTATTTGAATATCGGTGCTGAACTCCTCATCGGCACCATAACTCACCCCAAAGCAATTTCTGGCAACTGCTCTGAAGTGGTAAGTAGTCCCGGGCACTAGGTCATGGAGATCAAAGGCGAAGGACTCGCCTGAGCTTCTAATCTCCGGCGTTGTCTCGGTGCCGTAGGTGGTGTCCAGGCCCCACTCAAACCAGCAATCGGTAACTACTCCGCCATCGTCATCTAAGAAGCCGTTAAGAGTAGCCGATACTTGTCCTACCCCGGTGGCTGGGTTGGTGGTTACTACTGGCTTGGGGAGAATGAGAATAGGAGTAATTTCTTCCAGCACAAATACTCTGCGCCCTCCACCAGCACCTTCGACATGGGTCGGTGTGAGCTCGGTTTCAACGAATGTCCTCCGCCCTCCACCAGAGCCTACGCCGGGAGTGGGATTTTGTTCGGTAGCGGTATGTGACCTCGTTCCGCCACCCGCACCTTCGGAGTGACTGGGGTTTATTTCAGTATGAGTGAAACTAACTGTTGGCATTATGCTGTCACCTTTAGCGTATAGGTTACGGTTATAGCTCCGCCGTCTGGAATGGAAGCGGCGCCAACTAGCACGTCGCGGAAGGCTAGCCCATAGTAACCGCCCATAACGACGTAGCAGCCAATCTCCCTGATACCACTGACGGTGCTCCCGGTGTTGTTGAACATCACCCGCCAAATCGTAAATGAGCAATCGGGAGCAGACACCACTGGTTGAGCGTTTTGCACCTCCTGGTGGCTAAGCTGGTCCAATCCGGTGCCCTCCCCAACTGGAGTCTCAAGAGCATAATCTGAGATGTCGACAGGAGCAGAGCCTTTCCCTACCCTGATACCATAATTCACGTTTCCTACTCCCGCGTTGGCTCTCAGGTTAGAAGAAGACTGCCCAACAGACCGGTCAACGCCACCGGTATCCTTGATGGTATTGGAGCCCGTCCGGGCGTGGGCGTTGATGACCTTGTTCCAGAGCTCGGTGTAGCTGCGAGAGGGTCCCGCCTCACGAAATATCTCTCGCCCGTCTCTATCAGTAACGACGACTTCGTAAGATAATGATTCTGTTAGCTGTTCCGGTTTGGGTTTCATTCGGTTACCCTCAACGTGTACTCAATGGTGATGCCTCCGCCGTCGGGGACGTCCTGGGGCGTGGTGAAAACATCCCTGACTCCGCAGCCATAGGCTGTCCAGAAAGGGCTCAGGGAGCGTTCCATCATCACATGGATTCCGGACTCCCTTACCGTTATCAGCCCGCCGCTGTTGTTGGCCATCTGCCGGGACATAAAGAAGTCGCAGTTGGGGTCGGCGACGACAGAAGCGTTAATTACCATTGCCATGTAATCCATCTGACCGGCGCCGAATCCCTGGGCTATGAGAGCTCCCAAGCGATAGTCGGAAACATCGACCGGGGTATCACTGGTTCCTATGACAATACCCATGTTCGTATTTTCCGCTCCCCCGCTCATCTTAAAGTTGTTGCCACTGGTACCGACGCCCAGAGGCCAGGAGCTGCCGTTGATGTCGGTGACCATGAGGGCCGGGTAGGACGCTCCAGTTATCTGAGTCCAAATCATCTTATTCCACAAGCCTAGGAAGCTCCTAGACTTCTTTTTCTCTTGTGAAATAGCCTTCCCATTGCAGTCTCGAACTATTGCTTTATACCAGAGCTCTCTTTTCATTACGCTGTCACCTTCAGGGTATAGGTTACCGTTATCGCCCCACCATCCGGGATGCTAAATGAGCTACCTAAGACGTCTCGGAAGCCCAGGGCAAATCTGGTATACATACCGCATGAAAACATCATGTAGTTGCCAATTTCCTGGATGCCACTGATAGTGGCGCCACTGTGATTAACCATGCTTCGCTGTATAGTAAAGGAGAGAGTGGAGCCTACGACCGATGGCCCGGTGAAATAAGTAAGCTGATGCTCAAGCTGGTCAATTCCGGTGCCTTCAGCAATGGGATTGCCAAGAGCATAGTCGTTAATTGAGACTGGGGTTGAGTCCTTGCCGACCCGGAGTCCGTAGTTCGTCTCTCCGATGCCTGCGTTGGATTTGAACGTAACGGATGATACCCTGGCATCAGTGCAGGTTGACCCGGATGTATCCTTAACTGTGCCGCCACCACCCAGGTAAACCCAGGCTGCCTGGACGTGAAACAGCTCATTCCACTGGCGAACATAGCTTCGTGATGGCCCTTCCTCACGGTGTATTACCCGGCCATCTTTGTCGGTTACCTCAACCCTGTAATCCAGCTGAGGCTCCAGCAATCGGCCTGCTTTTCTGGTCTGTTTCGTCATGCCGTTATCCCCAATGTGTAATCTATGGTAATGCTTCCGCCATCAGGAACAGCCTGGGGCGTTCCAAAGACATCCCGAACTATACAGGCGTAACCGTAGTAGGTCGGACCTTTACACCTGCAGTAAATGCCTGACTCCCTAACCGTGATGGAGCCGCCGCTATTGTTCAGGAAAGTCCGAGACGTGAGAAAGGAGCAATCCGAACCAACAACGGAGGGCCAGCCTGGGGTTGAGACAAGATGCCTCATCTGACCTGAGCCTGTACCCTGCATAATCTGACTGGCAAGCTTGTAGTCATCAATGGTAACTGCCGTGATTTCCGTACCGATAACGATGCCTTTGTAATCCACGTCGGCGTCGCCCCTGAAGTCCCAGTTGTCCTGGAGGTAACAGGTGCCCCAGCTATTCCCACTGGTATGAACCATCGAGGTACACCCGGTAGTCATCATGCCGTAAAGAATCCGGTACCAGTTCCCGAGCATGCTGCGGGACTTCCGCCGCTCACGGGAGATGACCTTGCCGTGGCGGTCTCTGACAGTTATCGAATACCACAGCCCCGCTCGATTTCTCATTGATTTTCTTCCTCCAGGGTAAACACTCCCATCCCGTCGAGCATCTGTTGATACACCGTCTCGTCAATCTCCCCCTTACTCTTTAACTCGTCCACGAACTTGCTGAACTGGTCATAGTTTGGGGGAGCCTCACAGGTTGCGTGTAAGAGTGCCCACGACTCTCGTGGAGTTCTGACCCGGACGCAATGTTTGTGCCACAGGTTATACTGTTCCTCATCCATTTCTTGCCTCCGTTTATTCCTGAACGATTGCCGAAATAGTGAGAATGCCTGCAGTTGGCGCCACGGGCACTGTTATCTTAATGCCCACGTAAGGATGCCAGTCATCCCAAGCTAATCCCACGCTGAGATTACTGTTAGCAGCAAGGGGCAGCCCCGCATTTATGTCTGTCGCCAGTTTCATATCATCGCTAATATTACCGATAACCTGAATGGTGACCGCCTGGTTTAGCGACGACTCTGCCTTAAAGAGGATTCTCTTGCCCTCGGTCCAGTTGACCATGTAGTCGCTATAAAAGGTCCCTGATGACCTTATGGTTGCCTCATATATCTGCTCTGCGGGTCTAGCTATCCAGGGAGTGCGGGTGGTTACGACTAGCCTTTCCTCCGCCGGTCTCCCAAGTAGCTCCTCAAGTAATTCAATTAAGGCAACCTGGCGTTCAGATACCTCGGCAAGCACTGGGACTAGGGTAGTCAGGACTTCGATGAGGTAATCCAGCTTCTCATCAAGGGGAGCAGCTTGCACTGGTCTGGCAGCCAGTAGCGCAGCAATTACCGTAGCTAGGGCAGCACCGCCAAGACCACCAACGACTAACCCGGTAACTCTATCCTCTCCTCTTTCTTGAGCCATCACAGCACCCCCGCCATAACTTTGTCGTAGACATCGCCGGGCAGCTCCTCCCTGGTGGCTAGCCCCCACCTGGCCCTAAAGATATTAGTCAAGGCGCACTTTTGAACCGTGAATCTAATATTGATGGTCTTGCTGACAGTCGCCTTCAGTTTAATCCTTAGCTCCCTTAGGGCAGGGATAAAGCAGCTAATCTCCTTCCCCAGTGCCGTGGCGGGGGTTGTGCCCAGCGCCCAGGTAGGAAATTCCAGAAAGTCAACGTCATAGTCCCGGTCAATGGCAATCCTGATGTTGTCGGTAGCGGCGTCACCCGGGTCTGCCGACAGCTTGGTGAGCACCAGAAACTGGCCATTCAGAGGATGAAGCGTCTCAACATCAACCCCGGCGGTGGGCACCGTCACCTGAAAGCCGTGAGTTTCTTCCTGGATAACCTGATATTCTCTGGCTATTTGCTGAGACAGGGGTAGGGGGAGCAGTCCTTTTTCCACGGTCTCAGCAATGCCAAGTTCCCGATTAATCCTCAGCTCGTCCCCACTCAGCGGTATGCTGTAGCGGAGCTTGTGGGCCACAGTCGGCTTGATGACCCATAGAGAGAAGAGTGCCTTAAAGTTAGTTTTGGTAACCGCTGCCGAGCTATTATAGAGATTGTAATAAATCCTGCTCTTGGCAAAGAGTGAGAAGTTGTTGACCAGCAGGTCAAACATGGAGCCGGTTAGGGCGCTCCAGACGCTGGTATCCACCCTAAACCGCATCTCCACGTCATCATCCCGGTCGGCAGCTATCTCAGAGAGCCGGATGATATTGGGCTGGAGCTGCTTTAAGTCAAGAAGAGTGGGTGATGCCTCTGACTGGGTAGCAATGGTCCTTACCGCCGCATCCGGGAGCTGCTCTGGATGGTAGTGGACTTTAGCTAGAGTCGCTTCATTGATTGCCATGTCTTAACCCCCCAAATAATATTGCCCATCCGGTCTTGCCGTGATGGGCAATATTTGTTCTTCCTCATCACCGGCAAGCCTCCGGTGGTAAAAATTCCGACATTGTAAGCGAGCGCTGTCCCTTTAAGGCTTCGCCAGTTCGCCCACCGCCTCATACTGTAACGTCAAAATACTTCTGGTGGTGGTAGCCTCATCAATAGTGATGGTGTTCTTATCTACCTTGGTTGGCGTTGGCGCTGTGCTGGCACCTGCTGCCGTTCCATCCGACATCGCGTGGTGCCGGGCAGCCACAACTCTCTCTACTGCCGGGCTACCGGCGGGCAGGTCAATATTCTCGCCACCGGTAATAGCTCCAGGGGCAAATGTTACTTCTGCCATTTTCTACCTCCTTATCCTCCCTTCATCTCGATACGAGTTCCGGTTAAGGCGACAACCAGGTTGTTGGCCCCGACCGCGGCCCCCTTGTCCCGCACCACGACTGACCCCTTCTCATTCCATATCAGGTACGGAGCATCTGATTGGTCTGGCCTTTCCAGCTTGGGAATGGCGTAGTAAAGCGGTATTTCCTCGGGGAAGAAGGGGTAGGCCCGACCAAAGTGAAGCGGGTTGTTGGTATAGGTCGTCGGGATTAGTCCCTTGGGGTGGTAGTCACCGGCAATCTTCAACGCCGTTTTCTCAAGGTTACCGGCCTCATCGGCGCGGATGCCAATGCTCTTTACCAGAAGGGCGTCAAGGTCATCAAAATCCCAGTAAAGGTTTTCATCCGACTCATCGACGTTGCCGATATCGTAACGGAACTCGTAGCCACCGCTTTTGCCGTCAGTCGCATTCTTGTTATAGGCGTAGCGGATGAGGGGATTTATTTTGGGAATGCTCTGGTCCTTGCCACCAGGCAGGGTCTTCCAGGTAGCACTTGTTACCGGTATTGCTCCCTTGCCTATCGGCAGGACCCGGTCTCTTGCCCTATCCACTATCTGGGTGGGGAAGAGCATGCTGCCGAACACCTTGGAGAGCTCAGCCGCCTTGTAGACGTACCCCCAGAGACGGATGCGGTAATCCTGTGTAATTTGCGTATTGGGACCGCACAGTGTCTCCAGGGTGATGCTCTCCGAGTATTTGAGAGTGGTAGATAGCAGGGGGTTATTGCTCATCGGAGTGCCGAAGCTGTAGAGCTTTCCCGCCCAGATTCTGCCCTTTGGCGGCGCCATTACGGAGCTTCGGATGCCAGACAGGGAGACATACTCACCGTACCTCTGCCCATCAAGCACGGGAATAATCTTCCTCAGCTCTTCCTCAACGCCAGCGGCGGTGACCGGCGACCAGATTTCAGCAAAGACAACCTCGGCGCGCTCGTCTCTCTCCAGCTCACCCATCACGTCTTTGGGAGTGGGTCTGACCCAGGTATTCACGGCCTGGATGCCTGTGTGCAGGTAATCTGCTAGTACGCGTAACTCATAGTGTTCCATTTGAACGAACTCCTTTCCATTTGAGAGTCAAACGGATTTATTTTCGGCTTCAACGCTTAAATTTCCAGGCCGATTCTGGCCTGGGTCTGCGCCCGCTGGAGTGCCTGCGATGGAGACCCCGCTGGCAGCTGCTTTACTCCACCCCCGCCGCCTAGCTGACGGTTTCTCTCAGTGGGCATAAAAGGCGTAACCAGGGCAGGCAGCGAGTAGCCGAGGATAGCGGCACCACCGGCGGCAACTCCCTTGAAGAGGCCGGATATCATACCCCGGGTGAAGAGAGCGCCGGCAGCACCAACCAGGGGCACGCCGAGCAGGGTTCCCCAGGTGAATACCGGCTCCAGGGCGCCAAGGCCCGGAGCGAATTTGACGATGACTCCTTCAGCCAGTCCGGTAACGCCAGCGCTACCCATGCCGATGGCAACCTCCGTCATCTCCTCCGGTCGCGGTGTGGCAAATGCTAATTCCTGTGCCATTTTCTTCCCTCCTTTTTGTTAGGCGTGCACTCCGGGATAAAAAGAGAAAGGGGCGTAGCCTTCCAACTCTCTATCCGAGAGTGCTACGCCCCTTTCTCTCCCGGCTCGACTCACCGGGCGGTTTGAGCAGCCTTTTGCGAAACGAGAGGGGGCGAGCCCTTAAACGTTTCCGCCCAAGGTTGCTCGCCCCCTTTTACATCTATACAATAATGCTAAGGAATAGAGCTTGTCAAGTGCTTTTCAGCAACGAGCGGGCGAACCTGGCCAGGGTGCCGACCGTCACTATCGGTATCTTGAATTTCTTTGCCAGCTCTTTTAATTCCTTGGCGGTCATCATCTCCCCGTTGTCATTGACCAGCTCACACAGGACACCGCCCGGGTAGAGTCCGGCAAGCTTGCACAGCTCCACCACCGCCTCGGTGTGGCCGTTGCGCCCGATGAGTCCGTCGGGATGAGCCCCTAGGAGCGTGACATGACCGGGGCGGGCCAAATCCTCGGGCCTGGTGTTCGGGTCAATGACCTTTTTTATGGTAAAGGCGCGGTCCTTGGCGGAAATCCCGGACCGCTCCACCTCTTTGGCGTCCACCGGGCTGTAGAACGGCGTATCCGCAACCCGGTACCGCGACGGCAAGACATCTATCTCCAGTTCCTCAAGCCGTGCTCTGGGTAGAGCGAGGCAGAGAAGCCCGGATGCGACTCTGGCAGCGAAGAGGATAGCCTGGGCGGTTATTTCCTGAGCGGGTATGGCCAGGTCGGCTTCATTCTCATTCTCGGAGAAGATGATGACGAAGCGCCTCTCGTTGAAAGCCTTGATTGCCTGTCTCACACGGTTAAACATCAGTCGCCTCCAAAACGTCTTTGCCTGCTGGTGTAAACCATCAGGGCTTTATCAAGCTCCTTCCGATCAAAATCCGGCCAAAGCGCTTCCGTGAAGTAAAATTCGCTATAGGCGGTTTGCCAGAGCATGAAGTTCGATAGCCTGAACTCGTCGGCCGTACGGATTACCAGGTCGACGTCAGGGGTACCGTCCGTGTAAAGGTAGCTGCCGACCATGTGTTCATCCACAAGACCCTGGGGCACGCCGTCGGCAATCAGCCGGCGCATAGCGTCAACGATGTCGGCGCGCCCGGAGTAATTGAAGGCTAAAAGTAGCGTCATCTTCTGGTTGCCCCTGGTCAGCTCTACGGCATCGTTTATGATGCACTGAAGGTCCGGGGGGAGCTCGTGGAGGCGCCCGATATGCTTCAGTCTCACGCCGCTGGCATGGAGCCAGGCGGTATCCTTCAGTATCCAGAGCCCCAGGAGGTCAAGTATACTATTGACCTCATCAGGCGTCCGCTTCCAGTTGTCGGTGGAGAAGCCCCAGACGGTGAGATAGCCGACCCCGAGCTTAATCAGGCCCTCGACAACCTGGTGCATCCGCTCGGCGCCGGCCCGGTGCCCCTCGATTTTGGGGACGCCCTTTATGGCCGCCCATCTTCGGTTGCCGTCCGGGACAATGGCCACGTGCCGCGGCAGGTCATCTGCCATTTACTGCCTCCGCCATCAAAGATAACTTCAATCCTTCATTACGTGCTAGCTGAAAAAGTTGGGAGGTAGCACGGGGGTACCTCTCGATAACTTCAACGTCATTAAAGGCAGCCAGCCAGTTGTAGTTATGCGGGTCGGGGACCGTGTGTGCCGATGTGTAGGTTGTCTCCAGTATCTTGCCGTCGAGCTCTACCCAGGCGTGTCCGAGGCCCCGGTAAGTGCCAATAACGACATAGACCCTGTCGGGGGTGTAACCCGCTTGGCGCAGCATCGAGGCAAGAAGGATGGCGCTGCCATCGCAGTCTTCGGCCATTTGGCGCAAAGTCTCGTCCGGAAAGAACCAGTACTCGCCGTTATCGCTACGGTAATCAACGTTTTGACAAACCCAGTCTAAAAGCCGGAACGCGATGTCGTCCACTTTGCACCTCAGATAAGCTGCCTTACGATTTGCCTGACTCTGGAGTCATCAGGCTGAACAAAGCTTGTCATGGGGAACCACTGCCCGGGGTCGCGGACTTCGACGTAAATCTCACCATCGGAATAGCGCACTCTCGGAACATCGACGGCAACTCCAGAGGGAGGCTCCAAGCCACCTGTTCCGGTCTGTCCAGCTGCCTGTTCCTGAGAGCGCAGCATCAACACGCTGAGGCCTAGTCCGAAAGCTGCTAGGACAACCCCCAGCATGGGCATTACCAGGGAATAGGTCTCGGCCCACTCGTCTTTCACGGTCGCCCCCTTTCCTCCGGCCGACCCATGGCCATCGCCATCATCCCCAGCGCGCCCAGCCCAAGGACGCCGACAGCGGCGATAGCCAGGCCTATGCCAATGCCTTCCTCCGGTACCACCTCTTCCTCGGCTATCTGGTTGAGGTAGTGCCTTAGCTCCTCCTCCGACATCCCCTCGAGAGTTTCTATGGGAGTCGGGGCGCGCTCCCAGTACTCCTCGGAGTCCTGGATAGTCAAAATCAAAACTTCTTTTCCCCAGCCTACCTTGACCTGATCCAGCCCCGGCGTGCGCTTGAAGAGGCCGGCGATTTCCTTCGCCGCCCAGGTGATGACGATAATCAGCACTATTATGGCCAGGGCGACAAGTATGGCGGCCACCCACCAGACCACTCCAAGAGGCATAGCTACTCCAGAAGTGGTTGGAGGCACGCTGACAACTTCAATTCTCCAGTCGGACCAGAGCAGCGGGCTTTTATCAATATAGACCCTCATTTCCAGCATTCGACCCCCGGCCTTTCGCACCTCAGATTCAACAGCGGAAGCCAGCTTGCCGGATATCCAGCTTGCCGGGGTGAAAAGGTCGCTCTTGAAGGTAAAGACGCCGCCATCATGCGGGCCGTCATAGATATAGGCGTAGGGGTAGATGGTTTCCTCCAGGAGTTCAAAGGTTGGCGGGAAGCCGGTGATGGCAATGACATCATCAACCTCGGGCAGGCCGGCGTCCAGATACCCTTTTATCTTTGTGTAGATATCGTAGTCGGGCTTTGGGGCGATATCGGCGGTAATGGGAATATCCACCGATGCCGTGACTGGAACAAAAGTGGTGGGGGAGTCGGGCGTCTTGTGCGTAGCTTCCGCGTGTATGATTTCATTAAAGTCATAAAGGGGGAAGCCTCGCCGATTACCTATTGCTCCGTAGAGGGTAATATCGTGGGCTGGCCCTCGATAGTTAAAGCCAGTGGTAATGCGGAGGGTGTCGCCGTAAGTGAGCTCGAGCTTTTCAGGGGGGGCAACCTCAAGACCGTAGCCGCGTTCGGGTAATGGATACCAGTCAGGATGAGCCAGGTATTCTTCTTCGCTTATGCCATAATGCGACATTGCCCTCTCGATATCACTTCTCGGTATTCCCTTACGTCTCGGGTTGCCCCGGACTACCTCAATACCGGTAATAATCATCTAAGCCCTCCTGTAGGTTAGACCTTGCTATAGTCGGTAATTCTAAAGTCCTGGAACTCAGGAGCGCCCAAGACATCCAGCACGTTCATATAGGTCGAGGTAAAAATATCAGCCCCGGGAACGCTCATTATTTTAGCGTAGAGGTCGTAGTTGGTGCCTGTGTTACCGCCTATGTACACGTCCGCAGTAAAGGTATAGGTCTTCCAGTCCATATCCGGCCCGAAAGAAACTGGTATGTCTGTCTGCTTGTTGCCATCCTCATTAAAAAGGGTGTCCTTTTGACCGAAGGTAACATGAATCTTTCCAGATATGGCTTGACCCCGGTATTTAACAGTGAGGGTGACTCTTACCGTGTCGCTGACCAGCGCGGTCAGCTTGCCCGGAGGGGCAACTCCGAGTGCCCCCACAATAGCTTCGACCTGTCTTTCGTATAATGACTGCATCTCTTACCTCCTTATTATTTGCTGTAATCGGAAATGGCAAAGCCGCTGAACTCTGGTGTAAGTGCAGCCACCTTTACCACTTTAGATTTGCTGTCATCCAAGTATAGGTAGCCGTCGTCACCCTCAAAGTAGCTGTAGGCGTTTATCGTTACGTCTCCACCCCCCATAATGAATGCGCCATAAAAGGACTGCGTCTGGCCCGGGCCAACCCAGGCATCCTGCCAGTCAATAAAGCGGAACGCCGAGTCTGGGAGAGCCACGCAGTATATATGTATAGTGACTGAGTAAAGGTTCTTAATCTTGACTTCGACGTTAACCTGACTGCCGGCAACTGCACTGCTCGGAGCTATGATGTCTACAATCTCGGTATAGGTGCCCTTGCCAACGCCGACTATCGGGGCGATTGGTTTTGGGTTACCAGCGGGATGCTTAAATGTTTCCATTTAGCTCTCCTTTTGCCAAACATAAAGGGGCGTAACTTCTAGCTACGCCCCTTTTAGAAATTCCCTAACCTTCTGTATCTCGGCTTTTCTGTATTCCTCTTTGCCTTTCATTATAGGACTAATTTCTGGCATTTGTCCAGATAGTTCATCAAGAATCATCTCCGGGGTAATGCCCATTGCCAGAAGGTTGTTGAAGTTGCGCCGGTATTCCTCTTTTTCCTTCGGAGACAATGCCTGGAGGTAGGTCCCGATAATACTAACCCCCTTTTCCGCCAGGACTTTGAGGTTATCCGTCCCGGCTTTCTCTATCTCATTTTTAATTGTCCTGGCAGCCTTGATGGTCAGCATGTGGCGGGCTGTCCTGGCACTGAAGTTAAGCATTTTGCCCCTCGAGGTCGGACACGTTATGCTTCGCCCCGCAGCCAGGGCAGCCAACCTGGTCAGCTTTTACTCCCTGGGGCATAGTGAATTGGGTATGGCACTGGGGGCATTCGTATGCCTTTGGCTCCGGAGATGTCTCGGGTTTCGGCGGTGCGCCTGTGCCTCCCTTCGCTTCCTGAGCGGCAAGCGTCAGCGCGCGGATGCCATCGCCCAGGTTTTCCTTTACCACACTGGCCAGGCCTCCCAGGTGCTTGTTCCTTTCGGTCTGGGTTTCGTGGTCATACTGCATCTTCAGCCTTTCCCTCTCGTCCTCCATCAGCATTTTCAATACTTCACCGCGGATGCCGGACTGTGCTAACGCCTGGGCGCCGCCACTTCCAGGGTTGCCGAATCGCTGCTTGACCTGGTCGACCTGGTCCATGCGGTGGAAAAACTCGTCAACCGGGTCAGCCGGGGTTTGTGGCTGGCCGTTACCTCCCAGCATGGCAGCGAACCGCTGGCTGATGAGACCCTGAGTCATTTCCTCCAGTTTCTCCAGGAAGCCTTTCTGGCCATGGGAATCTGGGGGTTGTGCCTGTGCCTTTTGCTCTATCTTCTCAGCAACTATCTGAAGCTCCTGTACCCTGCGGTCTATTTCCCGGAGCCTGAGCTCGTGCAGCTCCTTGGATGTTGCGTCAGCCGCTTCTCTGGCTCCCTTGAGTTCCTCCTCCCTGGTTCGCCAGAGCTCACCCAGATTTATCCCCAGTGATTGTGCCACCTGCGAAATGCCCTCCCAGGGAGCTGGTGCGCCCTGAGTTTGAACCGGAGCCTGCCGGCGATCCTTCTGCCTGTCCCAGAGGTCAACGAACTGCTCGTGGACCGTCAACTCGTCTATCTTGCGCCGGTACCAGTCGCTAAGGGCTTCTCCATGTGGAGCTCCTTCATTTCCTCTTCGAGGATAGTTCTCTTTCCAATCTCCTCCCATTTCATCACCTCTTCGTAATAGTTAATTCCTCTGGCCTGATAGAAGTCGTCAATGACCTCCTGCAGGAACTCGGCCACGTTTCCTTCGAAGCCCATCCGCTTGGCGCAGAAGTAGCCATAGATAAGGGCAGGCGTCATGGGCAGCTGGAGCTTCTCGCCGACGAACTCCATAATGGCCGCCTGGATGGGGTTCATGGTAGAATCGGACTTCAACACCTTTTCCTTCTTAGCAGTTTCCGCGGTAGCCGCTATCTTACTCTTGCCTGCCTTGCGGCGTACCTCTTTCATCTCCTCCGTGTGCTGCGTGTTAAAGTGGCGGAAAAGTTCCTTTTGGGGGATATCCTCCCCGCAGAACTTGCATCTGGCCATGGTTTACCTCCTCACCTAAAAATAAAGGGGCGCACCTCTCTTCATTGAGAGAGCTACGCCCCTTTAGGAATATTCTTGCAGAACGCATAAGGAGTTGTCAAGGGGTTCCCAGGAAGGTTATCAGGAAGGCTCTCAGGAAAGAACTAAGGAGTTTTCCTGGGAGCCGTAGGAATAGCCTCAGGATTACGAAAGGGGTCTTCTCACGCATCTAATCGGAACGGAATAACCTTGACTTAATACCTCCGTGAGTTTTAAGATATGTAAAAAGGGGCGTAGCACTTTCGAGAGAAGGCTACGCCCCTTTATTTTTTGGGGGAAAGAGGGAAGTTATGGACGCTGGTATCATGGCCATCCTGTCTAGCATCGGTGGTCGCCTAGTTAATTACGGCTTCAGTCGACTGACTGCCCCGAGGCATAACCCCCTGGAAACGAGGATCCAGCACCTTGACCAGCTTATCCAGGCAATTCCAGATGGGGAGCTCACCGATACGTCGCTCGGAGTTCCCGAAAGCCTGAAGGGGGCGCTGTTGCCCGCCGTCGAGATGTCCGACAATATTTCTCAAGAAAAGTCCGCGGTCGCCACCGCCTGCGTAGCCTGCGCCGTCGGCCACTTCTCCACCAGCTCCGGACTGCTCAAGGAAACGCTTCGATTTAAGGATGAGGGAATAGCCAGCCAGGAGATACTGGACAGGATTGCCGGCGCCCTTGAGGAGCAGAACGCGCTGGAGAGAGAGGACCTTACCCAGGAGAAGATACGGCGTCTTCCTGAGTGGGAGAGGCAGATAGCCGAGGAAGCGCTCGCTCAGAGCCGGCAGCTCCGGCACAAGCTGGAGACTATCCAGCGCATAGAGGAACTGGAGGAATTAGCCGCGGACACCAGGCTCTACTACCTGAAACTCTCACGCCAGTGGTACCGGGGTCGCTTCGGGCATCTGGGCGCGGGTAAGGCTGACGCCATAGCGCAGAGAGTAGGAGGTGCCTGATGGCCCTCGGCAGCTTTCGACCAGCCCCCGCGAAGATACAACAGATTCTGGAGGCGGGCAAAAAACAATTGAGCCCTGAGGAATTCGAGGAGATGGAGGCGCTGCTCTTCGACCTGGAGATATACGGTCTTACCCCCTGGATAAACGCCCAGCTCGGGAAACTTATGGCGAAAATTACATGGGAACTGGATGTTGGGGAATCCCAGGAGTGGGCAGAGGCGCTCCAAGCATGCGACTACGCCTTCCTGGGCAATGAGTTGAAGGCTATGTGCTACGAGGTCGGCGCGTCCCCGGCCGGCCATAAGAAGGAGCTATGCGCCAGGCTGTACAGGAGAAAGGTGCCCGAGGTGTTGGCGGTGATGGAGCCTTACTTGAAGGAAATGACCCCTGAGCAAATCAAGGAAGAAATCGAGCGGTACGCCAAGGTCGAGCGGCTGCCGCAGACAGAGCATCTTTGGGTGTCAACGCTCAGGCAACTGAAGGATAGACTTGAAGAACTGTGCCGACTGGCTCCGGAGGAATTCTACCGCCGCAAGAAGCTAATCGAAAAGGCCATCAAGGAGCGTCAGGACGGGTTTAAGAAGACAATGCCGGAGCAGACCCTTGGCGAATTACGGGAGCTGCTGGATTTTACCAACCGGCTATACCGGTAGGAAGGAGCCGATTTGTGAAAGGTGGCATTACGAAACGGATCGAGGATATAACGGGCGCACTCGATAAGAAGCAGCTGAAACGAGCGCTATTCCTCAGTGAAGCCAGGGGATTAGAACGGCATCATGAATGGATAGGAGATGCTGCCCGCACCTGCCTGGAGAATCGGGAGGACAAGGGCGCCTGCGAGGGTGCTATTAAGGAAGCCAGGGATAATGTCCAGTCAACGGTCAGCCTGCCATTGGACGATCCTGGGCTTGAAGGATTGGAGGAGTATATGACAGAGCAGAAATCACCGGAAACGGAAACTGTCGAGCCCCCAGCGCCTCCAGTTGGCTTCCTGGACAAGGCCCAGGAGCCCGACGAAGAGATGTATGAGCAGTGCGAGGAGTGCCACGTTGCTGTGGCCGCGTCCAGGTTCGCCGATGTATGTGCCGATTACCCTGAGGAGGCTGGCGGGTGCGAACTGATAGGCCGGAGCCTGGAAAACGAAAACACCGAGCCGACGGACTGGTTGAAGGCGATGGTGCAGACGGCGGAAAAGGCCCGGGGCAAGGCTAAAGAGGAGATGGCCGGGGCTATCACCGATCTAACCGACTATCTCGAAAGACGAAACAGCCCGTTTCTAAAAGCTTTAGACAGGGAGGTGGAAAATGGCCAAGAAACAACCGCTGTACCCGCACGTACCGAAGAGCCATAGGGCGGCGACTCCGGGTGTCCCGAAACCGGGTCAAGAGGTCAGGTTGAGGTTCCTGCCCGACAGCCCGGAATTTCTGACCGAAACCATAAATTGCACCGGCTGCAGGGACAATTTATGCCGGGTATTTCAGCAGGCGATCGCCAGAGTTAAGGGAGGCAAGTGATGGTAATAACCAATGCGCCGCCACGAGTCCTTACTCTGGAGGAATACGAGCGAGATTGGAAGCCCAAGGGGTGGGAGCTTCTGCCCATCGGACCGACTGCCACCTGGCGAGAAGAAGAGTGGGCGGAGTGGGAAGCCATCCGAGACCTGGTCCAGAACGCCCTTGATGAGACCGAGCGCTACACTTACGGTTATGATGCCAGGGGCTTGTGGATCGCCGATAGGGGTGAGGGTGTATCGGTCCGTTCTTTCCTGCTTGGTCCGGCTAAGCTCAAACCCGAATGGTCACGGGGCAGGTTCGGCGAGGGGATGAAGCTCGCTCTCCTTACGTTTCTCAGACTGGGCTACTCCATAAAGGTGCAGACAGTGGGTCGTGAGCTGTGGGCGGTCTTTGTCCAGGTCAGGACGGGGCCTGGCGAGTATGCCGAGCAGCTGCATGCCCTATGGCGCGTCAACGGGGCTAGGATAGGCACCATATTTCACATCATCGGATATACCGGGCCGGCCTATGAAAATCGCTTTGCCGTCAACCTTCCCCAGAGCCTTATCCTGTCTGAAACCCCTAGCCCGATAACTGAGCCCAAAGTACGCTATAACCAGCTTATCGCGGCGGAAAGGCAGGCGGCCAGCAACATCGGTGGGGTTATCTACGCCCGGGATATCTACATGAGGGACATCAACAGCTCATTCTCCTACAACCTGTGGGGGTTCATGATGGCCCCGGACCGCCACGCGCCCCAGAGCGAAGCCGACCTCTGGGTGGATATCGGTAGGCTGTGGTGCGGCGTTCGCACTTCGTGGCTGCTGGAGAAGTTCCTATGGATGGTTACAGATCCACCTCGAGTGGAAACGGAGGAGAGCCGCAATATCAGCATGGATAACTACTCCATGGGCAGCGAGCCGGTAGGGAATCATCTCTACACAGATCTGGTTGTGGACAATGCCGCGGCATGGCAAGCGGCGTGGAGCCGGGTTGCCGGCCCCGATGCCGTTATCAGGACCGAGTCCCGCTCCGACGGCATGGTCAAGCACCTGGGTTACAGGTCGGTCTCCTTGCAATGGGGGGTGAGACAAACTCTCTCGAGGGTGATCAAGTCCGACAGCTTTTTGCTTCAAGAGTCCCAGGAGAGGTTAAGGGAAACGAAGGTTGTACCCGAACATGAGATGACGGAGAAAGCCCGCGCCCACCTGGCGCTAGCCAGGGCGATAGCCGCTATCTTCGGTGTGAAGAGCGTCCAGGGAGCCGTTATCCCGGCCGCCTCAGACCGCGTGCGCACCGCGGGCTTGTACGATTCCAATATGGAAGAGATTGTCCTCCACCTGGAGACGCTGCAGAGCGCGCAGCGCACTATTGATGCGACGATACACGAGCTCGGTCACCACAAGGCATACAAGAAAACCAGTGACATTAGGCTTGCCGAGGACTTGCAACCGGCACACAGCGATGCCATGACGCTGGTGGCCTCCAGGGTCGTAGAATATACCGCGGCTAAGCGATTTGATGAATACCTCAAAGGGGCGGAGTGGTAATTAGAAGGAGGTGACTTGAATGTCTGCCAAGCGAGAGCCTTTGTTTCCGCATAGACCAGAGAAAAGGGAGCCTCAGTTTCCACACGTGCAGAAAGGCAGGGGCGAGTTGCTGCCTGCTACAAAGAAAGGGGGGAGTTTCGTCATAGGCCACGATTACATGGGCAATCTCATCATCACGCATACAGGGCGGCCAGGCGATGTCTTCCTGCAGTTTGAAACGGACAGGCAGGTAGTCTACGACATCCTGCAGAAGTGGGAATTGAAGGAGGTCGAAAAAGGCTGGAGTGTCCAGGTCAAGGACACAGAGCCGAGGGCCTCCATACTTGACGAGCTATGGGGAAGCTCGGCGCAGGGTCAAAGAATGCCGCAGACCAGAAGCCGCAAGCCGACCAGGCACGATGTCGAAATAGGCACCTGGGCCGAGCGCGACCGTATAGGAATATGGATTACCGATAAGCACACTGACAAAGCTATTGCCGAGTGGTGGGACGAGGATGCCCGGGAGATGTTTGAGCAGGGATTCTTCAAGCCGGGTGATATAAGGCACCAGGCGATAACAGGGAGAGCCTTTGAAGAGAGTGTCCTGGAATATGCCGAGAGCGTGGGGATATTAGCCGGCCGCGGCAAGTATCTGGCGCAGACGGTTCGCCGACAGGGAGAATCAGTAGAGGCCTTCCAGTGGAGGGTGATATCCGAGAAGTACAAAAGGGATGCCTTCTTCTGGACCGCCATCAATAAAGACACCGGCGAGATCGTGGAGAGCTTCACGCCCTACACCAGTTCCGACCGTGCTTTGAGGGGTGGCAAGGCCTGGGCCTCCCGGCACTGGCGCAGCGATAAGGCCTTGGTTGAGGTCTGGAAACAGCCATTTCGTTATTCCGAGAAGCTCTATTCCGAGAAGCTCAAGATAGGACCGGTAGCTTCAGAGACATTGGGTCTTGGGATGCGGAGGTAGCAATGCCTAGTGAGCCATTATACCCTCATGTGCCGAAAAGCCGGCAGCCACAATTTCCCCACGTGTCCAAAGGTAAAGTCGATTGGGCTGAGGGTAAACTCCTTTTTCAACAATTGGTAAAAAGGGACGGTGTCCTGTACCAGGTCTGGGAAAGAGCTGGATATGCTCCTAGTAGAATTAAGATAGTTCGTGGTGAAATAAGACAGTATATCAATTGGATACAGGAAGCCGAGGAGGACTGGCCAATAATGCTATCCGACGGCTTCATCTACTACGATATTTCTCCTGAAGAAAAGGAGGGCCGGATACTGGATATAATGACCACAATAAGACGAATAGGTTTGGGCCGGAATCTAGTCGCAGCCGCAGAGGAAAGGATGCGCCAATATGGCGTCATAAAGGTTAGCGGGTCATCTCATCCATCTCAACAAGTAGCCAGAGCCTTCTGGTCTAATATGGGCTATACCTTTCAGGATAGCGAGATGCAAAAAACTTTATTGTGGGGGAAGGACATTGAAAAACTCCCCCAGGTCACTATAGAAGGCGGTGGGCCGGTCCCGCTGCAATACCGCCATCTGGTTGGCCTGGTGAGCGAACCTTTACCCAAAGATGCATATTAGGAGGTAGATATGCCTAAAAAGCCGTTATACCCACATGTGCCGAAAAGCCGGCAGCCATTATTCCCCCGTACAAAGTCACAGACAGTTACTATTACCTGTCCTATCTGTGGGAAGGTGATAGAGATTCCTGAGTATAACAAAGTTACCCGGTCAGATGCTCTGGGAGAGCACTTAAAGAAAGAGCACACCGGGCACCCGCGCCTTCCTCAGGTCACTATCGAAGGCGGAGAGCCGGTCCCACCTCAGTACCGCCACCTGGTTGGCTGGATAGACGAGCCGCTACCCGGGTATAGCCTGATGACGCTGCCGGCGGTAGAAGCTGAGGAGGGAGAGAAGAAAATAGACGCCGTCATGAGGCAGCTCAAGTCCGGCGTCGAGGGCATTCAGGAGAGCGCGAATTTTCGCTTATTCCTGACCACGATGTCTAGGTTCTACGACTACAGCTTTGGTAACCAGATACTCATTATGATGCAGAGTCCAGACGCCACCAAGGTTGCCGGCTTCAACACCTGGAAGGATCTGGGACGGTGGGTCAAGAAGGGTGCAAAGGGAATCTCAATTCTTGCCCCCGTGCTGCCGCCGAGGCCAACCTGTCCTGAATGTGGCGCCAAGATATTGAAAGGAGCCAGGTTCTGCCCTGGATGCGGGGCAGAGCTGGGGATAGCGCCAGAAGCTGTGGAGCCGAGGTACTTCAAAGTAGTCTACATTTTTGATATTAGTCAGACCGAAGGCAAGCCACTTCCTGAGTTTGAAGTGCCAGTCTTAACCGGCGTGGTCAATGAGGAGCTTTTTACCAAGATGATGGACTTGACCAGGGCACAGAGTATCGATGTGAGCTTCGAATCAAGACCACAACAGGACCCGGGTATCAAGGGGCAGTACTCCCCACCCAATCGCATCTGGATTCGCCCTGAAGAGCCGAGGGCGCAGCAGCTAAAGTCCCTTCTGCACGAGGTGGCGCATCACTACTCGGAAGGTGTACTTCGTATTCCGCGAAGGGACGCCGAGACGATCGCCGAGAGCGCCGCCTATGTTATTGGCACCCATTATGGCTTTGACACGGGTGTGAGGTCCTTCCCCTACGTAGCTTTATGGGCACAGGACAAGAAGGTGCTGGAGCAAAACCTGGGGGCCATACGCAAGGTGGCGACGACAATACTTGAGGGCTTGGAAAAGTGAGATGATGCCAAGACTTCGCTTGACAGAAAACTCCCCCGGTGGCATACTATAACCAGGTCGATACCAGAAAAGGGGCGTAGCTAAAAAGCTGCGCCTTTTTCTTTTCTGGACAAAACCCTATAAACGGGTAAAACTCTTAAAGGAGGTAGGAAAGTGGCTGTTAGTTTACTCCAAGCTGGCAATGCTATCCTCTACAACAGCGTGCCCTGGTCAAAGCGCCTTGTAAGCCTGAAGACTCGATCCTTCCCCAAGGGCGCGGTACCTGGTCACCTGATGAGCTACCTGTTCGCGAAGGGCGGCGATCCCGCTACTTGCGCCAGGGAGACCATAGGCAAGGCCGGAGCAAGCCGGATACACGCTATGAACAGCTGTGTGAGCCGCCTGAGAAAAAAGCGGTAGTAAAGCATCTAGCGTAGAACGGAAAAGGGGAGGCTCAACACTTCCCCTTTTTCTATTGGAGGCAGGTATGCCAAGAGAGCTGAAGCTAATACTTAGAGACACTCCGACCGGCCGTGGGGCAACTCCATGGCTTGACCTGCAGCGGGATAAATTTGCCCGGGTGGCCAGAGAGTGCAAGGAGGCGTTCAAAGACTCGAAACTGCGAGGAGCTGCAAAAGTCCAGGCTATGAATCGCTGGATGTCTCAGCGCCTTCGGTCGCTGGAATAACCATGAAGCCGATATTCACCAGCATAACCTCGGGGTGATAGGTTAGCCTGGCCTGTTCGACCTCTCCCTGGGTGTCCTTAATCGATGTATCTATCATCACCCCGGTGAACCGCCATGCACCTTCTTCAACCATCTGGTACTCCTTGCAGCGAAAGGCGAAATCGCTGCCGCCCCTTTCCTTCTTGGTAAACACCACTATCTCGTACCGCAGGTCTTTGATGTAAGCTTCAGGAATGGCCACCGCCCCTGGCTTGCCGGACCATTCTCTCTGCTGGCTAAGGTTGATATCGCCCTTTTCAATAGTTGATTCCATCTGCTCCTCCTCTTGTGGTTTTTCTACAGAGTTACTCGCCAGCAGCTTGGCAGCCAGGGTTTTCTTGTCACCACTTGCGCCCAGGTCAGCATTTCGACACATTGCCTGGAGTTCCTTCAAGCTGTATCTCCTGTCCATTTCAATAAGCTGGGCCAGCACCTCGTCGGTGACTCCATTGACAAAGAGGTCACCGACTCGGATATTAAGATACTCTGCGGTTGTCGGCTCTTCTTCTCTGAAACGGGATGAGCCCGGCCTCGATGATTGAGATGGCTGAGGCAGCGTCGCCAGTACTGCCCTGAGCCGGGAGGCGTCCTGGCCACCGGCTTCCATAGACTCTATCAGCTCAACCAACTCCTGCCTGCTAAATCTTGCCAATTTTCTTCTCCCTGTCTATTCTGCTATATGCCTTATTGATCAGCTTCATCGCTTCATCATTCATTGCCGTGCCCTTGTCGCTGTGAAATAACCTGGCCAAGTTGCGATAGTTTCTCTTTACATCGTCCAGGGAGGCGTCAGGCTTTAGGCCCAGCACCGAGTAAGCCCAATCCAGGGGCATGTCAGGCTCTGCCTCAGCAAGCGATTTCTTTTGTCCAGCCGGCAGCTCCCTGGGGCGCGCCGACTCCCTGACCAGGTCCTGCAGCGGCCTGCCAGTATATTTCTCAAAGAGCGCATCCACCAGGTTGGCAAACCCCAGGACGACAGCAGTCGCTTCTTCCATACCTGTCTTTCGCTTCCGACCCATAGCTCTATTATACTCCGGCCCCTCGTTCCTTGACACCAGCTAGGTTATCATTTTACAATAAGGAGTAGTGGAAAGTCTACCAAAAAAGAAAGTTACTTTAGGGGGTAACAATTCGGGTCGTTTCGGACTCTTATATAGAGGAGGGCATAAATGCTGAAAACCTTTTTGACATCAGACGAGGTCCGAGAGATGGTCGAGGCGGCGCCAACACTCAGGGACAAGGTGATAGTCTCGTTCCTGGCAGACACCGGCTGCCGGGTGAGCGAGTTGCTGAGGCTTAAAACGCAACACATCGACTTCGACCGCCGCCTGGTGCTGATTCCCCACCTGAAGGCAGGGCTGAAAAAGAAGTGCCCTGGCTGTGGCAAGTCCGTCGGCCGCCGGCATAACTTTTGCCCTAAATGCGGAAAGAACATAAGCAACGTAGAAGCCGAGGGCAGCGAGGAGCGGACCCGGCTGGTCAACGTTGGAGAGGAGACATTAAATCTCTGCCGTGAGTACATCGAAAAGAGAAAGAATAACTCCGACCAGTTAATATCCCTTACCAGGCAGATGGTTGGTGTTATCATACGGAGATGTGCCACCGCGATAGGGTTGGGAGAGAAGGTGATGCTTAACCCCGAGACCGGGAAGCAGCACTATGTTCACCCCCACACCATGCGTGATAGCCTGGCCGTGGACTGGCTTACTCTGGATGATAGCGCCACAAGCCAAAAAGCGCTTCAAGGACACCTGGGGCATAAGAAATACGAAACAACGGCTAGATACCAAAAATTAACGGCGGAGAGTGTGGCAGACGTCGCCGACAAGGTAAGGAGGCACCGATTTGGAAAAGATTGAACCGACGAGAGGCGGCTTCCGCAAGCCTATCTCCACCAGGGAGTTTGTCCTGGACTATCTGAGGAGTAATGGCGAAGCGTATATCGCCGAAATGCACCGAGCCTATAAGGATAAGCTGCGGTCTATCGCCGAAGCCAATGCAGAAGTCCCACCTTACAATGGCCAGGGCAGAAGGCCCAGCAAGACCCGGCCCAAAAAATACGTCTATCCTCGCTACCATTCGTTTCAATCCGAAGTGTGGCGGTTAGCACAGGAGGGCGCAATCAAGGTGGCTCGGAGCGAACCAACGGAAGGGTTGCAAGGTCAGTTCAAGGGCTTTGGAACACCGCCAGAGAGACGCTACTACCAAATCGCACAGAAGGAGGCATAATGAAAAAACGGCTCGTAATCGCAGATGAGAGCTTTGACGCCGTGATGGATGAGCTGTCCAGGGAAGTCAGCAAGATACTGGAGAAACCACCTGATGAAAGAGAGGAGAGGGAAGCGTTTTACGCTTTCTTCGGCTCGCTAAACACGCTTGTTGCCAAGAGGTTTCAATACTGGCCGGAAGAGGATAGAAATGACCTGTTGGCTATTTGTGGGACGTGGATGAACGTGGGAATACTGCTAGGGAAATCCCCCAGGCTCCTGGCGGACATACTAAAGAAAACCAGTGCAAGGACAGTGGAGGTTGATAAGGGGTAATGATGGAAGTCACAATAGAAGAACGAGACGCTAAAGCAGTTTATTTCAGCCTGGATGACTACGACGACGCCAAGCTCCTGGCTGAAGCTGCCAAATTCTTGGAGGGTCTCAAAGGTCATGACGACGTCTGGATACTGCTCGGCATGAACCGCCAGTCAGACGAGTTTGGCAACCACCTCACGCTTTTCCTGGAGAGAAAACCGACCATAACGCCTCGCCCAGGCCCGCCGACCCATGCCGCCCACAAAGAGCCAAAAATCAGATACCTGTGATGACCTAGCCACGCTGCAAAAGAGGCAGTCCGAGCGTAAAATCGTTTGGACTGCCTCTTTTTTGTCTTGGCGAAGCTCTGTAATCAAAATCTTTGCGGGTAAAAGCCCTGGGCAATACTTACTACGTGGGGACTGGAGCGGAAGCGAAGCCAGGGAGAAGCCAGCCTAGCGGGTATTTTTTCCTGCCACCAGTTCACCAGCCAGCACCATGACCATGACCACCAGCCTATTATAAATATATTATATATCTTCATAAACCTGACTGCTTGCCCTAATAACTAGAGAATATAGCTATATTTTGTAATATGCCAATAGGCTATATTGACAAATGGAA
>Ga0307377_10000724_pt1 | contig 43468 bp, 38 predicted proteins | sample TR3MG_FD_202535 | JGI IMG/M metagenome (GOLD analysis project Ga0307377, IMG submission 202535) | Soil microbial communities from Risofladan, Vaasa, Finland - TR-3 | ecosystem: Environmental > Terrestrial > Soil > Coastal area > Acid sulfate soil | place: Finland: Risofladan, Vaasa | collected...
TTTTTTCTAACAAACATCCGTAAATATAACTCGGGACACCCGAATTATCAAAAATAAATAACACTAACCTCTGGTAACTTGATAGTTAGGAATTTTTACTGGGATTTGCTCGGAAAACAGGAAAAAAATGCATCTTATATGATGCATGAAATTGAACTGCAAAAGTAGTAAAATTAGGATTATTTAATGATATTAATTAAGAATATTAAATCAGATGCTTTCAGTATTTTACGTTATGCCATTATTTAGTGTAAATTATTAATTTTAAAAAAAGGAGGATGAATCTAATCAACTTCCTTTTAAATATAAATTAGACAGATATTTAGCTTTGTCCTACCTTTTCAAGTTTTTTCAATATTGAGAATACAAATGCTGCAGATACAAGACAACAGACAATAAAGATTAACCAAAGCTGCCAAAGGTCAAGTTTTCCCCAGAAAAAGCTTCCTACGAAGAGAAGCTTATTACCAACTGCCGTAGCAAGTAACCAGCCTCCCTGCATTACACCCTGAAATCTGACAGGTGCAACTTTTGATACAAATGACAATCCCATGGGACTAAGGAATAGCTCCGCTATTGTAAGAATAAGATATGAAGAGATTAGCCAGTATGGCATGACTCTTGAAGAATCTGGTACCGCATTAAATTTAATAGCGCCGGTTTCATCTATTATCCTAAGTTCATGAGGCGATACCATATTTAGTGACGCAACAAGAATCACCATAAAACCTAATGCGGCAATAATCATTCCTAAACCAATTTTTTTTGGAGTAGATGGCTCTTTACCTCTCTTATTAAGCCAGTTGAACAGCGCCATAACAACAAAAGTAAGACTGACAATAAAGAGGGGGTTGAACGATTGGAATACCTCAGGGGCGATAGGGTTATTGGCTTCACCGTTTTGAAAAAAGAAATATCCGGCAGTACCTCCGGCTACAAGGAGTGCCGCCCCTATTAGCCTGGTATTAATTGTACGCTTCCTTCCGAGAACAATAACTAAACCTGCAATAAATGCAATTACTGAAAGAATATTCTCAAGAGTAAAGAACATAAAAGTATACGGATCAACAGTCTTAACTGTATAGTCACGGGCAAAAAATGTCAGAGTAAGTCCATTCTGATGGAATGACATCCAGAAGAAGATCACAACCAAAAAAACTAAAGTAAGCGCAATAACTCTCTGTTTCTCCTCCTTTTTTGAAATCATGATAATCCACGTTACAAATCCGATAAACAGTCCGATAGCCATTCCGGTAGCAAAGTCTTTAACAAGATAGATAAGGAATGATGTTACAAGACCTGCAAAAAGAGCAACAGGAAATGCCCATGGTTTCTCTGATAGAGTAATTGTAGATTCAGTGGATGACTTTTCCCTGTTTGGAAGGTGTTTGTTAAAGAATAGATATGCAAGAAGTGATAGAATCATCGCAGCCGCAGCAACACCAAACGCAAAATTATAACCACGCGAAAATACTTCAAGATAGTTAGATGCAAAAGTACCCAGATCGGATACCGGTCCTGATAAACTTACATGGTTAGCAAGTGTTTGTAACTCTACTGGATTTTGTAAGGTGCCATCCTGAAACTGATGACACAAGGCTGGAAGGCTACCGTCATGAAGCAAATTATTGGTTTTAAGCCACCAGTTTCTTACACCATTAGCTGCAAATGGAGCAAAGAAAGCACCAACGTTAATACCCATATAGAAAATCAGATATGCAGTATCCCTGACACTAGAATATTTGGGATCATCATACATCTGCCCGACAACTGCCTGCAGGTTGCCTTTAAAGAAACCGTTACCAAGTGCAATTGTAAAAAGTCCGATTATAGTAACTGTCAGGGATAAATTAGGAACTGACATCAAGACATATCCGGCAAACATTACAATCTGTCCGAGCATAATTATACTCTTATATTTTCTTGTAGCATCAGCAATTAAACCTCCAACCAGTGCAAGAGCATAAATAGCAAAGTAAAACCAGCTGTAAATGCCACCTGCTGTGTCTTCATTAAGACCATATTTAGCCTGCAGGAATAATACGAGAATGGCCATCATCGTATAAAAGCCAAATCTTTCTCCCATATTCGTAAAAAAAGCTACAAGTAGTCCTTTGGGATGATTCTTAAGCATATTTAGTTTATTGGTTAGTTAGTAGTTAATTCAGGATTAATTAATCGGCAAAATATTTGATTCGGCTTAGTTTCATCACTGAGTTATTTAACACTCGTTTTGACGACGAACAAATATATTAATCTTTTTGAAAGTAAAAAATCCAATTATCATGGATCTTTTTAATCATTATTACCAGCTTCCTTTTTTAATAACGGATGAAGAGTGTAAATTTGTGAAAAATATTATCTCAATGAAAATATTTCGTTGTGACCAGATTAAGAAGATTGATGAATATACTATAAAGCATGAGCCTATAGCTTCAATTGATCTTATGGAGAGAGCTGCCGGGCAGTTGTTCAAATGGATTACTAACAGGTTCGGACGAACTGAACGAATAATTATTTTTGCAGGACCAGGGAATAATGGTGGCGATGGAATTGCCCTGGCTCGTATGCTGGTTGCTGACAGATATGATACTGAAATACATTATGTTAGATTCGCAGATAAAACATCAGTGGATTGGGAGATTAACCGAAAGCGACTGGAATCAGAGACAAATTTAAAGTTAAATTATTTGATAAGTGCAGACCACTTTCCAGTCATATCTTCAGGTGATATTATTATTGATGCAATATTGGGCTCTGGGCTGACCAGGCCTGTTGAAGGTCTGCCAAGGGAAATTATTGAACAGATTAATAATGTTGATGCTACAATAATTTCTATTGATGTTCCTTCGGGTTTATTTGGTGAGGACAATAGTAAAAATATCTATGATAGTGTTGTAAAAGCTGATTTTACCCTCAGTTTCCAATTTCCCAAACTCTCTTTCTTGTTTGCTGAAAACGGCTGTTTTGTAGGAGATTGGGTAGTGTTGCCAATTGGATTAAATGCCAATGCAATTATAAGTACAAATTCACCTTATTCATTTATAGGTAAAGTTGATGTGGCACCGCTTCTCATGATAAGAAATAAATTTGATCATAAAGGTAATTTTGGCCACGGTTTATTGATTGCAGGATCATCAGGAAAGATGGGAGCCGCTGTCCTGTGTGCCGGAGCAGCTCTTAGAACAGGTATTGGACTGATAACATGTCATATACCTTCATGTGGTGATTCAATTTTGCAGAGTGCTCAGCCTGAAGCAATGGTGAAAATGGATATATCTGATAAATATATTTCAGATGCCGGAGGCACTGGTTCCTTCAGTGCTATTGGCCTGGGTCCTGGAATAGGAACAATGACGGAAACACAAAAAGCAGTTCAGGGTCTGTTGTCAGAATGTAAAAAACCAATGGTAATCGATGCTGATGCACTTAATATACTTTCATTAAATCCTGAATGGCTTTCTCTTCTGCCTGCAGGGACAATTCTTACTCCCCATCCAAAAGAATTTGAGAGACTGGCAGGGAAAGCTGACAATGGGTTCTTACGGCTGGAAATGCAGATCAACTTCTCGAAGAGATATAACTGCATAGTTGTTCTTAAAGGGGCTCATACATCTGTCACAACCCCTGAAGGAAAAGTGATGTTTAATAGTACGGGGAATCCTGGTATGGCTACTGCCGGCAGTGGCGATGTACTTACCGGAATAATATTATCTTTGCTTGCTCAGGGTTATAGACCTGAAAATGCCGCTCTTCTGGGAGTATATCTTCATGGCCTTGCTGGTGATATTGCTTCAAGAGGATTGTGCTACGAATCAATTATTGCATCGGATATAATTAAAAGTATAGGCAAAGCATTTAACAGTATAAGAGATAATTAACTTTGAACTTGAACCTTGGACTTTGAACTTGAACCTTAAGCAATAAATTTAAATGTAATTGTATTATGAAATCAACTATCAGACTGTCAGTGTTTATGATGTTAATATTTATCGCTTATTCATGTCTGCCTATTAAGAGACAATCTGAATCGGGCAACTTAATAGTTCCTCTGTCTGATACTGTTACACTAGCTGATGGAGGACTGGTTTATGGTCTGCCAAGAACAGTATTTACTGTGTTTGTTGAGATGGAAAGAACGATAGAGAAACCAGGCCCATATGCTCGTTATGCAAGGGATCTTTTGGGTTTAAATAAAGTAATACAAAGTGAAGGAGAATTTTGGTCAGTACAACGAATAATAGTTAAAGCTCATGAAGAGTTGGATCCATCAGAGTATTATGTTATTAAAAGCAACAATATTTTTCTGACCAATGTTCTGGCTCTTAAAAAAGAGGGTCTTATTCTTGATCTTAATCCGGCAATTTTTTATAATATTGAAAGCCAAACTGGTACCCGGGAATCAGATGATAATCAGTTAAGTTCATTTGACCTTGGATCGGATGAATATTTTCAGTTGCAGCGTGACACAGCTTATAAACGTGTAAATATTGATTCATTATTTATAAGGATACCATATATTGTGGAGAAGAAAAAAATTCTCTCTGTAGAGCAGTTGGCCGAAAGAGCTGCTCAGAAACTTATGGAAATGAGAGAAGGAAAGCATCTTATTCTTACAGGAGAAGCCAATGTATTTCCTCAAAGTGATGCTGCAATTAATGAAATGAACCGTATTGAAAAGGATTATACTGAATTATTCGTTGGAAAAATCCGGAAAGAGACTAAATTGTTCACATATCAGTTTATTCCAAAAAAAGAGATGGTGGAAAAACCTGTTATTCTATTCAGGTTTTCTGAATTGACCGGACCGGTTTCCGGAGCATCAAAAGGAGGCATACCCGTAACTGCTGAACTTATTCCTGAGCAAAAAACAAAATCACTTACAATACTTAATAGCCAACAGGTTATGCCAGCGGCTCCTAAATATGATAAGTTATTTTACAGGGTACCGGATGTGGTTAATATGAAAATCAGTATGGGGCCTGAAATACTTTTCAATTCGCGGAGACTGATCTATCAGTTTGGGGAGGTTATTCAACTACCGGCGAATTATATTATTGGAAAATAATCAGAATACATGGGATTAGGTTACTGGTTACTGCTTACTGCTTACCGGTTACTGCACTTTCCCTTTGAAATTCTTCTGAAAGTCCTCCCATGTCTGGGTCTCATAGGCTTTCTCTGAAAAGAAGCTTAAAAGAACTTCCATATCTTTTGGTTCCCTGAAGCCGGGAACAGGTGATACTTGAACCTGGTTATTCTGTTGAGTCAGGAAAACTACTGTGGGATAAGATAATTGTCCTTTCAATAATGCAATTGCTAGCTGATGAGCTTTTCCTGCTTTTCCATCATTTATGAAAGTTTTTCCAAGAAAATCAACAGATTCTTTTCCTTCAGCATCAAATTTAACAGGGTAAAATTTATTATTGAGAATATCAGATATCACTGGATTTGTAAAAGTCTCCTTATCCATTTTCTTACACCATCCACACCAGTCAGTATATGTATCAACAAAAATCGGTCGTGGTGATTGTTTGATAAGTTTTTCTGCCTCTTGAATTGTGTACCACCTTACATCTGTTTTCTGGGAAAACGATGTTATAGTCATTGAAGTAAACAGTATTAATATAAAAGCCTTTTTCATAAAATATATTTTTTCATTTCTGATTATATATGCAAAATAAGAGAAATTCTTTCTATTTAAACTTTAGATATAACTCATATTTATCATAATAAACAATATTAAAATATTTTAGTTCGCTGTAACTTTTATTTTTCTGAGTTTCAATTGAATTATTTTTTTACATTTACGGCCATTAAATCTAAAAACATTAAAATGGAAGCTAATTTAAAGACACTGCGTGATTCTACTGTTCTAAGGTGGATAGTTCTGGTTTTACTTAGTGCCCTGATTTTTTCTACATACTGGTTTCAGGACTTCTTTTCAGGACTTAAAGGATTAATGGAATCTGAATTGAATTTTACCAGTGAGGAATTTGGTAGACTGATAGGGTTAACAACTATTGCCAATATGTTTGGTATGATAATAGTTGGAGGAATTGTACTTGATAAATGGGGCATAAGGATTGCCGGACTGGTATTCGGAGGTCTGGCAGCTGTTGGTGGAACTATAACTGCAATGGCATCAGCAGGTATGTTTGGGCAGGAGCATGGGCCAATGCTCACGATGATGATAATTGGTAGAGTTATGTTTGGTTCAGGGCTTGAAATAACCTGTGTTGTTGCAACAAGAACAATTGTCAAATGGTTTAAAGGTTATGAGTTGGCACTTGCTATGGCAATAAATATCGGATTTGGACGACTTGGATCTGCATTAGGTATTGCAGTTTCTCCTGATATAGCTAATGGACATGTTTCGCCAGCGGTAACTTTCGCAGCTACTTTGATTGGCCTCTCATTAATTCTATTTATAATCTATATCTTTTTTGACAGAAAGCTTGATAAACAGAGAGATGGATCGGGTGAAGAAAAAGCTGAGGAGGAAGATTTTAAATTTTCAGACCTTATTAAATTAGCAACGAATCCTTCATTTATTTATATTGCTCTGCTTTGTGTCTCGTTTTATGCTGCGGTCTTTCCATTCATTCAATATGCACCTGACATGCTGGTTAATAAGTTTGGTTTCAACTATATTCTGCCTGATGATCCAAACAGTAATATCATCCTTTTTGGAAGCAAGGCAATTGGCAATTCAAGTATTTTTGTTGCTTTATTCGTTTTTGGGCTGGCATTCTCTCTTGTACCTTCAAAGATTAACACACGTGTAAATAAGAACATTTCAATGATGATCATATTTGCAGCCTTTGCATTGTTCGTTTTCTTATTGAAGGATACATTCATACTGTGGTTTGCAAATGGTCCCAAAACAGCGTCCCTGATTCCGTTAGGAACGATTTTGTTTACTCCCATTTTTGGCAGTTATGTTGATAGAAAGGGAAAAGGTGCTTCATTAATGATATTAGGCTCATTTCTGTTGATATTTGCACATATTGCTCTTTCTCTGTTTAGTGTAAAAATACTGGCATATCTAGGTCTTTTCAGCCTGGGGATTGCATTTTCTTTAGTCCCGGCAGCTATGTGGCCATCCGTCGCTAAAATTGTTCCTGAGAACCGTTTGGGAACAGCGTATGCTTCAATGTTTACTGTACAAAATTGGGGCCTTGGGCTGTTTTTCTGGGGTATTGGAGCTGTACTTGATTTAGCCAATAAACAAAATCTCGAAGCCATCAGAGCCGGTGAAATGACTTATAATTACACTATTCCCATCTTTATCCTGGTGATATGTGGAATAATATCTATATTTCTTTCATATAAATTAAAGCAGGCAGATAAACGACAGGGTTATGGATTAGAACTTCCTTCAGGTCATAAACCTAAATAAGTGTTATAGGAAAAAATAAGGGTGTTCTTTTTTAGACATCCTTTTTTTTATTATAAACCTTATACTATAACATATTTACTGAATAACTTATTGTTTCATTAAACTTTATGCATCAATTTTTGTTATAGCAAAGGGAGTCGTCTTAATATTTATTTCAATTAAAGTCTATTAGATGTCATTAAACGGATTTGAAAAATTCAAAATATTCAGTTTTAGGGAATCGGTCGAATATTCAGATGGTGGTATCGTAAGCAAAACTGTTCTGAAGAAAGAAACGGGAAATATCTCTCTCTTCTCTTTTAATAAAGGCGAGTCATTAAGTGAACATACTGCACCCTTTGATGCAATGATTATGGTTGTTGATGGGAGAGGGGAGATAATAATTGGAGGAGATTCGTTTATCTTAGAAACAGGTCAGACCATTATTATGCCTGCAAATATTACTCATGAAGTAAACGCAGTTGAAAAATTGCAAAATGGTACTCACTATGATTAAGAGTAGCTAAAAGCGATATTGGTTCCATGTTCCGGGTTTCGGGTTCCATGTTCCGGGTTTCGATCTATGAACTTTGAACTTTGAACCTCTTTCTTATGCCATTTTAACAAGAATAGCTTTTAGAGTATCGGCCACATCCTCCTCTTCATCTACACATCTTTCGAGGGTTTCAATGATCTTATTGTTTTTAAGTAATTCTTTTGGATCTTCCTCATTATCAAATAGATCAGATATTCCAATATAATATGTTTCATCAGCATGGTGTTCAAGTGCTGATACTTTAGCGCATGAACTGGCTATTTTTTCCTTATTAGCTATCGGATCCTTCAAACAATGAATGGCTGTTTCTAGCTCCTTAGCTCCCTGATAGATTATTTCAGCCATCTCTATATAAACAGGGATGATTTTCTTTGGTTTGTAAAGGCAGATTCTCCGGCTTATACCATTTATGTAATCTACCACATCATCAATGTGCGCAGTAAGCTCATGAATATCCTCCCTGTCGAATGGTGTTATAAATGACTTGTTTAGTTGTTCGTATGTCTTATCAGTTATCACATCGCCAATATGTTCCAGATCCTTAATGGCTTTATTGATTCTTTCATGTTCTTCAATTCCTTTACTGGCCATGAGTTCCTTTAGAAGTTCGGATGCTTGTACCAGGTTTTGTGCAGCACTTTCAAAAAGCGGAAAGAAGGAGTGATCCTTAGGCACAAAAAATTTGAGAATTTTATCTATATTCATAATTCTATTCTAGTGATAAGGTTAAGTAATTAAATAATTAAGCAAGTATCCAGTTAAAAAAAAAGTACATAGAAGAGCCGACCAAGGCTGATATAGGAATAGTAAGTATCCATGCCCAAAAAATCTTAGTTGTAACACCCCATTTGACAGCAGATGCCCCTTTTCTTGCTCCGGCTCCAATTATTGCTCCGGTGATAACGTGAGTAGTACTGACTGGGATGCCAAAATGTGTGGCTCCAAAGAGTGTAAGTGCACCGGCCGTTTCAGCACAAAAACCTTCAAAAGGTTTGAGTTTGGTTATTTTTTGTCCCATTGTTTTAACGATTCTCCAACCCCCTAATAGTGTCCCTAAGGCAATTGCCGCCTGACATGATAGAACAATCCATAAGGCAATCTTGTCGTTTTGGGTCGTAAGCCCGGTTACAATAAGAGCAACCCATATAATCCCCATTGATTTCTGTGCATCATTGCCTCCATGTCCGAGACTGAATGCTGCTGCTGACAAGAGCTGTAACCTCCGAAAATGTTTATCAACCCCGGAGGGGGAGTGGTTCCTGGCAATATTGATTACAATAGCTGATATTATAAAAGACATGATCACTCCAAGTAACGGCGCTATAACAATAAATGCAACAATTTTTATTACCCCCCCCATTACTACAGAACCCCAGCCTGAGCTGGCGACAGCTGCTCCAACAAGTCCGCCAACAAGCGTATGCGACGAACTGGACGGAAGACCGAGCCGCCATGTCATAAGGTTCCATATTATTGCAGCAATTAGTGCTGAAGCGATAACGGTAAGATTAATGACATCAGGATTGATGACTCCTTTTCCCATTGTTGTGGCAACTTTCAGCGGGAAGATAATAAAAGCAATAAAATTAAAAAAGGCAGCCATGGTAACGGCAGTTAATGGTGAAAGTACTTTTGTGGAAACTACTGTGGCGATTGAATTCGCAGAATCATGAAAACCATTGATAAAGTCAAAAATCAGAACCAATGCAATTACAATGTATAGAAATGTCATCTATCCTGGTTTAATAATAAAATAGGGAATTGTATTTTGTATATGTATCTTAATTAGCTGTATATTAAGCAGTTATAATATAACTAACTTACTATACAATAATAAATATAAAAACTGAGATTTTAATAAAGAAGTTTGGATTTTTACCAACAAATGAAATGATTCTAAAATTTCTTTTGTTTATGAATAATCCGCGGTTATACTTTATTATTTATTAGTATGATTATCATCTAATAAAAAGTCGCGATGTGATTTTACCATGTTGAGGGTATAAAGAACAAGGTTTTTGCTTTCTGCAAGTACATTCAGATACATCAGGATATTTCTTGTGCCAGACTGTTCGGATTTGATGAATTTGATTTGTTTCTTCTTTATCTTAGTTATTAAGTCAAGAATTGATTGTTGCTGAGCAATCAGGCTTTCAAGATTTCTAAAATTTCGCTTATTGCTGATCTTCAGTACCTCATCATAGAAGGCAGAGATAGCTGCATTCAGTTCATGCAGATCTTTAATCTGTTCCGAAAGGAGAGGAGGATGATTATTATCGAGATGCTCATAAACAGGATCAGAAATATATTTCAAACAATGGGTAATTTCTCTTATGTAATCAAGAATCTGGACATAATATGGACCAGTTTCAATTGAATCTTCCTCGAGTTTTCTGAGTGTAGGATATATATTATATTTCAAATCTTTTGATTGTTGGTTCAATTCATTAATATTCTTAATAACCTTTTTCATCTTCTTCCTGTCTTCTTTTATCAAATTCAGTATAGTCGAAAAATATAGTTTTGATACTGTACCAACAACGCTGGTAATAGAAGAATTACACTTTTGAAGAATATTTTCACCATTAAGTGTATCCTTATCATCAAACTCATCCTTCCTGTTTTGTTTTTCAGATCTTTCTTTATGGATAAAATGAGTTCGAATTATAAAAAGAGCCGCTATACCTAGAGCAACAAGTGTTGCTATTATACCACCCCAGTTCAGAAAGAGAGCAATAAGGAAGGAGACTGTAAAAGCGACGAAAGCAGTAAAGAACCAACCACTTATTACTGTAATAACACCTGTTATGCGGTAAACAGCGCTCTCTCTTCCCCATGCCCGATCGGCCAAAGAAGTACCCATAGCAACCATAAATGTTACATAAGTAGTTGAAAGAGGAAGTTTTAATGAGGTAGCTATAGCGATAAGAATACTGGCAACAAACATATTGACTGAAGCTCTCAGTAGATCAAATGAGGATACATCTTTCTTGTTTTTAAATTTCTTTTTAAAAGATTTTGAGTCAAATCTCTTATCAATGAAATTAGTAATAGTAACAGGAACAAACTTGTTGGATATTTTTAAGGCACCCATAATACCACGCACTAGAGATCTTGAAACCAAAGATGATGAAAATCGTTCAATACCTGATCCCTGCCTGGCAAGGTTGACTTCAGTTGAGGATACTGTTCTGGCCTTTTTTGAGAAGAAAAGAGTAACTACCATTATCAGACCGGCTCCTACCAGGAATAATGTTGGTGTTTTTACAGGTTCCAGAAGCGCTGTCATGTAATAGGTATTGGGATTGAAGGATGGATTACTAATGACTTCTTTAAATGATTCAAACCCTGCCAACGGAACCCCTATAAAATTCACCAGGTCATTACCTGCAAATGCCATTGCTAACGAAAAAGTTCCAACAAGAACAATAATCTTCAGGATGTTAAGATTAAAAACAGTAATCAGAAATTGAAGGATAATTGCAAATCCAATAAAAGAGAATAAAAGAACTTGTGTTGTGTGAGTATGAATCCATTCAACAGTATCAGTTGTCATAAATGAAGCTCCTTTAGCTCCTTTTACCAGAATAAAATAAACAATCGCTGTGATTACAATACCGCCCCATATTGCACCGAAATATTTCAGGTAGCGTTGATAGTTGAATGAAAAAATAAGTCGGGTTATAAATTGAACTATTGTACCACTTGCAAAAGCTATAACCACTGAAAGAAGTATTCCTGATATTATAGCCAGCGCTTTGGCAGAATTGATATATCTGCTAAGATCAGCCATAGTATCCGGTGAATTATGAATCTTAACAAGTGAGATAGCAACTGCTGCTCCAAGCAATTCAAAAACAATAGAAACAGTAGTAGAAGTAGGCAATCCAAATGTATTAAAGGTGTCAAGAAGCATAACATCAGTTATCATGACAGCAAGAAAAATAATCATGATTTCTGAAAAGAAGAACTGATCGGGATGGAAAATTCCTTTACGGGCAATTTCCATCATTCCGCTCGAGAAGGTGGCTCCAAGTACCACGCCCAGGCCTGCTATAGCTAATATGACTTTAAAAGAAGCAACTTTAGATCCTATTGCCGAATTGAGAAAATTTGCTGCATCATTAGTAACACCAACTATTAAATCCGATATCGCCAGGATAAACAATACGATGACAAATAAGAGATAAATGTTATGCATTTGTTGGATATTGATTCATTTTCTATAAACGGACCGACTAATTTTTGGCTCTATATTTTAAAAGGTTAATCTATGCTATTTATAATAAGTTATTTACGTTAGTTTATCTTTTCTTTTAAGCCATCGTGAAATTAATATAATTCGTCTGAAATTCAATGCAGATGTATTATTAAGTTTTTGTTACATTTTTCTAAAATGTGATTTTGAGTAATATTGCACAAATAATTTCAGAGTTTCTCTTGAGTATCATTTTTTTTATTAACAATTTGTTATACTTTTATTGTTAAAATAATTTAAATAAAATCAGTTGAAAATGAGCGACATACGTAATCTTGAACCAAAACAGCTTTGGAACTTTTTCCACGAAATAACACAGATACCTCATCCTTCAAAAAAAGAGGAAAAGATTATTGAGTTTATGAGGGCGTTTGGGAATAAACTTAATCTTGAAACTAAAGTAGACGAACTTGGTAATGTTATTATACGGAAACCGGCTACAAAAGGAATGGAAAGCCGTAAAGGGGTGATTTTTCAGACTCATCTCGATATGGTACCTCAGAAAAACAGCAATAAAAATCACGATTTTGAATTAGACCCGATCGAAACAATTGTTGATGGGGAATGGGTTAGAGCCAATGGAACAACTCTTGGTTCAGATAACGGCATAGGAGTGGCAGCTGCTATGGCACTCCTCTCTTCTAAAGATATTGTTCATGGACCAATAGAAGCTCTTTTTACCATTGACGAGGAGACTGGTATGACAGGCGCTTTCGGTTTTAAAAGTGGCCTGCTTAATGGAGATATTCTGATGAATCTTGATTCTGAGGATGAAGGAGAGCTTTATGTTGGATGCGCCGGAGGAGTTGATGTTAATATTAAAAAGGAGTATGCTGAAGAACCATCTCCTAAAGGGATGATTGCCTATAAGGTTGTTGCTAAAGGTCTTAAGGGAGGTCATTCAGGTATTGATATTCCACTGGGGAAAGCCAACTCTAATAAGATAATGTTCAGGTTCCTGATGCAGGCTGAAGCCGATTTTGGAATCAGACTTGCTGAAGCAGCAGGCGGTGACCTAAGGAATGCTATCCCACGTGAATCCTACTCAATAGTGCTGTTGCCTGAGATTAAAACCGATGAATTCGAGAAGTTTATTACCGGATATGAAAAAATGTATAGAGCAGAATTTTCAGATACGGAACCTGATCTGGAATTCACCTTTGAAAAGGTGGATATACCTGCAAAAGTTATGAGTCAGGGTGAGCAATATAGGATTATCAGAGCTGTATTTGCTTGTCCTAATGGTGTTCAAAGGATGAGCCAGGCAATGAAAGGGCTTGTTGAAACATCTAATAATCTGGCAATTGTCAGATGTGTCGGTGGTAAATTTGAAGCTTATAATCTTACACGTAGTTCAGTTGACTCCTCCAAAGAGGCCACAGCCTGGAAAATTGCTGCTATTTTTCATCTTATCGGAGCTGAAGTTACATTCTCAGGTAACTATCCGGGTTGGAAACCAAATATGCAATCTCCTATTTTGAAAACGATGAGTAATGTTTACAAAGATATGTATGGTAAAATTCCTGAAATTAAAGCTATCCATGCAGGTCTTGAATGCGGTATTCTTGGAGGTGAATACCCGAACCTTGATATGATATCATTCGGTCCCACAATAAGATTCCCTCATTCCCCGGATGAAAAAGTCAATATTGAATCAGTAATGAAGTTTTGGAATTTTATTGTTGGTACTCTTAAGCATATTCCTGTTAAAAACTAAAAAGAGCAGAGGTTTTTTCTAACAGGGAAACCTCTGCTCTTTAATGTTGTACCTCAAAGGATGATGGCGAAGATAATATTAGACTCGTTTAAAGCAGATATTAAATTCATTGCACGTGATCCAATGCTTTTATTGACAATATTGGCTCCATTTATTCTTGTTCTCTTTTTACGACTTGTATTTCCTCTGATTTCCGGATTTATCTTAATAAAAACAGGTTTTCTGCTTGACACTTACTATACAATTATCGCAGTTACCATGGTTTCGGTTATTCCTATGCTTTTTGGACTTGTTTATGCCTTTATTCTCCTCGATGAGATTGATACTCATATTCTTCAGGTCATAGCGGTTACACCTGCCGGTAAGAAGAACTTTCTGTATATGAGGATGATAACACCGGCATTTCTGACTTTTATAATGGTTTTAATAAGCATTATTATAACAAATCCTGTTCCTACCGAGGGATGGTTAAGGATAATATTTATTTCTTTATTATTCTCTTTGCAAGCACCATTTATCTTTTTGTTCATTGGAGGTCTTGCCGGTAATAAAATCGAAGGAATGGCCCTTTCAAAATTATATGGAGTATTTCTAATTGCTGTTCCACTGGGGCTTATTCTTCATCATCCATGGACTTATCTGGCATTTTTCTCTCCGTTATACTGGATTAGCTGGGCATGGATTACTCCTATACCTGGAGAAAGCCTTGTATATGGGGCAATAGCCTTAATAATTACAATTGCTTGTATTTGTATGTTCTTCCGCTATTTTTTGAAGAAACATTCAAACTGAGTAGCTTGGTTTTATCCAGTATATCTGGACATATGGGCTAGGAAAAGGTCTTTTCTGTTTCTGGATACAGGTACCTGGGAGCCATCACGCATTTCAATATAGCCGCCATCGTGCCGCACATATTTCTTAACAAAATCAAGGTTTATAAGATGTGAATTGTGCGGACGGAAGAAGTTACGATCATTGAGTAAATCCTGAAATTCCTTAAGGTGTCTTGATACAAGTATTTTGCGTTTATCATTAATGAAAAACCATGAGTAGCTGCGATCTGCTTCAATGCGAATTATTTCATTTGGGTTCAGGTATTCCCTCCCGTCTGATGTAGGGATAACTAGTCTGGTAGGATTTGCAGATCGAATATTTTCTAATAGAGCTTCAAAGTTTTCGTTTCCCTGGTGGTAGGCATTAGTATTTCTTTTCTGAGTAACCCTGTTTACCGCTTCAATAAATTCATTAATATTTATTGGTTTAAGAATATAATCAACTGCACTGAATTTAATAGCTTTAATAGCATAATGATTGAAAGCGGTAATAAATACAACATCAAAGTCTTTATCAGGAAAATGGGTAAGCAGATCAAACCCTGTGCCATGAGGCATCTCTACATCAAGAAACACTAATTCTGGTTTTGTCTCTTTAATTAGTTGCACCCCGTCCTTAGCATTATGTGCTTTCCCTGTCACTTCAAGTCCTGGACAGTATTCACCTATTATTGAAGTGATAAAATCAACTGCATCTGGTTCATCATCAATGATTACTGTAATTAACTTGTGTGTCATGTCATTATCGGAATGTGGATTTCAACCCTAGTCCCTTCTGCCTCGCCATCACTATTTTTTAGATCTGTATATACTGTCTTTAAGCTGGTTCCGTAAAGAGCATTGACAAGGTTTAATCTTGAGGAGACTATTTGTGTGCCAAGTGAGTTATGCCCATTTTCACATTTGTTTTTTTTCTCCTGTGCTGCTTCACGTCCTATCCCATTATCTTCAATAATACACGAAATATACTCTTTTTTAAGCTTCAGATCAATTTTAATTAATCCTTTGGCTTCACCGGGCATAAGCCCATGACAAATTGAATTTTCAACATAAGGTTGAATTAGCATTGTTGGTACTTTGTATAAGAGTATGTCTATTTCATCATCAACCTTGATTTTATAATCAAATTTATCTTTGAACCTTATCTTTTCCAGATCAAGATAAAGGTTTAAAGCATCCAGCTCATCACGAAGCGGAACTGCAGTATGCTGCGAATTTTCAAGTACTTTTCGCATCAGACTTGAGAACTTTGTAAGATAGTTGTTAGTAGCCAGCTTATCGTGCTGGTACATGTAATATTGAATAGAGTTGAGGGTATTGAAAATGAAATGAGGATTCATCTGCTGACGAAGATTAGCCTGAGTAACTTCAGAAATCTTTCTGTTCATTTCACTAATCCGTCGTTTGGCATTTAGCTTTGCACGACTGATAAAAAGAATTCCGATAGCCAGACATAATATAAAGAGACCTGTAAAACCATATATAAGTAATTTCTGATTCTTTATTCTTAATGAGAGCAATTCGAGTTCTTTATTATGGTTATCCGTCTCATAACGAATCCTTGCATCCATCATACCCTGTATATTGTTACTCTTCATGAGGGAATCACTATACTTTTTAAATAGTACATAACTTTTATATGCATTTGATGTATCTCTTTTTCTGAGATACATCTCACTCATATCCTGGTAAACCCATGACAGATTGTAAACATCATTACCCAGTTTTCCCTGGTCAATAGCTTTGAGATAGTTTATTAACGATTTTTCTGTATCTCTTAAATCGCGATAAATAGTACCTATGTTACCATAACAATTGGCTGAGTTAAAATATTCTTTAGCTGGAATACTGTAAGAGAGAGATCTGTTATAAAATTTAAGGGAAGCATCATATTTTTTTTCAAGATAGGAATTCCAACCTAGATTTGCCAGTGCCATTGATGTTCGCATAGTATCTTTCACCAATAGCGCTATCTTGAGACCCGTTTTAAGTAGCGAATCAGCACGATTGAAATCACGAACCTTAGCGGTATAAGATGTTCCCAGATCGATATAACCTGATTTAAGGTGGTTCGTGTCGTTTTCTGAACGAGCTGAATTGATCATCATTTGAAGCGAGCTGCGATATTTTTCTGTATTGCCAAGGGTAGTGTAAACTTCTGCAATACCTCCGTAACTAACAGGAATAAAGCCATTTAACTGATTATCTTCAGCCACTTCAATACTTTTAGTAAAATAATCTATGCTCTCTAGAAAGAACCCGGTACGGAGACTATAGCGTCCAAGAAAATGCAAAGTTCTTGCAATAACAATTGACTCTCCGGAATTTTCCGAAAGTTTTAATGCTATTGTAGCTTCCTGAGATGCATTGTTGAAATCATTTGTAAGGAAAAAATATTCTGCCCTGACAAAATGGAGCATGGCAGGAATTTCAATGTTCGCTTTCTTACAGATAAATTCAGCTGAATCAATATAAGCTTTCATATGTTGAATCTTATATTTTTTCTGCATTCCCGAAGAGAGAGCAAGATGTATGAACCTGCTAACATCAGAAGTGTCGTTTTCGGCACTGGATTTCTTTTTAAATCCAATATCTTGAAAGAGAGAGCTTGATGCTGTCGCAGGTGAGGAACCACCGATAAAAAGAATTAGAAATAATATAGTAAGTTTCAATGTTCTCATATTAAACTAGCTGTAAATAAGAACTATGCAAATATAAATAAAATGGAAGCACCTTCCATATTATAATACTTTTGTAAATGTTTATACGATCTGGTTTACTCATTTGCAAAGTAGTATTAATTGTTAAGAAATGTTCATTTCATCCAACGAATGGTAGGTTTGAGTTGACGGTTGACATATTTTCATAGTTTTTGCAAATTATCCATTTAAAATCTGGTAATGTAAAATAATTATAAAGATGGATCTATTTTCACAAACTTTTGATAATAAATTTACAAATGGTTAGAATGAACTGACAGCTATCTTGTTTCAGGCAAAATTGTGTTTAGAATGAGGAATCAGAAATCAGGAATCAGAGATCAGAGATCAGAAAGAAATTCAGGGAATAAATAGCATAAAGACAATCAGACAACATCTAAAGTTTAATCTCAACCAGAAGATCATCCTTCATAACATTTGAGTTGGCTTTGGCTGAAACTTTAACTATAGTTCCGCTTGCAGGAGAAATTATCACATTTTGCATTTTCATTGCCTCAAGTATTACAACAGGTTCTCCCTTTTGAATACAGACACCTTCCCTTACAAGCACATCGATTATTTTTCCTGGCATTGGAGCCTTGATATAGAGCTGTTCAACCTTGCCTTTCTTTGAATTAAGTACCTTCATCCTCTGAAGTGAAAAGGGTGTTTCAACCGTAAATGTGTAGCTTATATCGTTAAAGAGTATCTCATATTTATTTTGACGGGAACGTATAATCTCAACCGGGAATTTACGGTTCTTCCATAAAATATAGGTGCCGTATTTCTCATCAGCTTTAAGCTTAACTTCATAATCCCTTTTACCGATTCTGATACTGTGTTTCAGAGGCAGAGTAAAGCTGAATTTTCTGTTTTCCGATGACAGTGCGTACAGTTTTTTTATCTGAAGTTTATCGTTTGCCATTATAAATAGCTTGTGTTAAAATTGATTTATTCGTTTATTTAATAACCATGGACTCATCTCTTTCCCATGTTCAAAATCGATGGTTATACTATTATCATTCAGATTTTCTTCAACAAACAACTTTGTAGCCAACCATGCTGCAAGTATCTCTTCGTATTCGCTATTGAAATAGAATTTTTCAAGATCTTTTTCAATAAATGCTGTTGTGAAATTTCCGTCCTGAAACTTCTGATGGCGTATTAACATTCTGAAAAATGGAAGAGTCGTTTTTGTTCCTTTTATCCAGACTTTATCGAGAGCCATTTTGCAATTTTTAATTGCTTCCTTCCGGTCTTTCCCTTTAACAATCAGTTTAGCAATCATCGAATCATAGTTTGCTACTATTGAAGAACCAGCCTGAACACCTGTGTCTACTCTCACACAGGGATCATTGGGCATATTCAGGCTCACAATTTTACCTGGGTCAGGAGCAAATCCTGCTTGAACATCTTCTGCATTTATTCTACATTCAATTGCCCATCCTTTGAGCTTGATATCTTCTTGTTTGAATTTTAGCTCTTCGCCATTGGCAATTAATATCTGTTGTTCAATCAAGTCTATTCCAGTTATGATCTCAGTAACAGGATGTTCTACCTGTATTCTGGTATTCATTTCCATAAAATAGAAGTTTTTATCTGAATCAAGAAGAAATTCAACTGTTCCGGCAGAATGATAATTGACTGCTTTTGCAATTTCAACAGCCATATTTCCCATTTTCTCTCTCAACATCTCATCCAATGCACTTGATGGAGCTTCCTCAAGGAGCTTCTGATGCTTCCTTTGAATAGAACACTCTCTTTCTCCAAGGTGAATTACATTACCTTTTGTGTCGCCTAGAATCTGAAATTCAATGTGTTTTGGATTCTCAATGTATTTTTCGATAAATACTGACGGATCATTGAAGGCTTTTTCTGCCTCTTTGCTGGCGAGAATAAACATCTTCTCCATCTCTTCGGCTTTCCGCACAATCCTCATCCCTCTTCCTCCACCTCCGGAGGCAGCTTTTATTATTACCGGATAACCAATTTTATCTGCAACAATAATTGCTTCTTCCTCATTGGATATATTACCTTCACTTCCCATTGCCATTGGAATTTCACCAGCCAGAGCTATCTTGCGGGCAATAGTCTTATTACCCATCTTATAAATTGCATCAGGAGAAGGTCCAATAAATATTATTTTTTTATCTATGCACTTTTGAGCAAAGTATGCGTTTTCGGCAAGGAAGCCATAACCGGGATGAATAGCATTGGCATTTGTCTTCAATGCAATAGCAATAAGCTTATCGATGTCGAGAAAGACGGGAATTTCAGAAACATCTTCAGTATTATCAAAAATCACATCGGCCGATGAAAGATACATAGCGTTAGGTTCAACAGCCGTTTTAACAGCGACAGTTTCAATATTCATCAGCTGTGCAGTTTTCATGATCCTTACTGCAATTTCACCTCTGTTGGCTATAAGTATTCTTTTGATCTTCATCACCTAAACTTTAAAAATCTATGTTTTATTAATGTTTCTCGCCTTGCCTACCGAAGCTTAAGCAGAGGTAGATTCTATTCTAAACATTTAACGCGTAACACGTAACGCGTAACACTTAAAGGGGCATATTTCCATGTTTCCTTGCTGGCACTTTTACCCATTTATTATTTAGTGCCTCAAAAGCTGATATAACCTTTTCCCTTGTTACAGCCGGATCTATTACTTCATCAATATAACCGCTTTCATCAGCAATAAATGGGTTAGCTATCTTGTCGCGGTATTTTCTCACAAGTTCTTTTTTAAGTTCAGTGGGATTTTCTGATTCAGCAAGTTCTTTCCTGTATAAAATGGCAACTGCTCCATCAGGCCCCATTACTGCAATTTCTGCAGATGGCCATGCAAAGCTGAAATCACCACCAAGAAATTTGCTGTTCATAACAATGAATGCACCACCATAAGCTTTTCTGAGGATGATTGTAATCTTAGGAACTGTTGCTTCGCTGTATGCATACAGTAGCTTAGCTCCGTGACGGATAATACCGGCATGTTCCTGATCAGCACCGGGCAGAAATCCTGGCACATCTTCAAAAGTGAGGATTGGAATATTGAATGCATCACAGAAACGTATGAAACGGGCTCCTTTGGTTGATGAATCAATATCGAGAACACCGGCAAGTACTTTTGGCTGATTAGCAACTAGCCCGATAGTTTTTCCTTTTAACCTGGCAAAACCGGTAACAAGACTTGCACCAAATAGCTCAGAGGTCTCAAAGAAGCTGTTCCTGTCGACTACCAGATTTATGACATCTCTTACATCGTAAGCCTTATTGGGATCGTCTGGAATAATATCTCTTAGTTTTTCAATATTCTCAGATCCGGTTGAATTGTAAGCTACTATTGGCGGATTCTCTACATTGTTAGAGGGCAGATAAGAAAGAAATTTTTTCAGGGCGAGAATAGTATTTTCCTCATCATCATATATCATATTAGCAACACCGCTTTTACGCGCATGTACCTCAGCGCCACCAAGTTCTTCAGATGATATATCTTCGTTCAAGACCTCTTTTACAACATTTGGTCCTGTTACAAACATGTAGCTGGTATGGTTTACCATGAAGACAAAGTCTGTCAGAGCAGGAGAGTATACTGCTCCTCCGGCTGCCGGGCCCATTATTACTGATATCTGGGGTATTATTCCTGATGAATGGATTATATTATGAAAAATAGATGCATATCCACTCAGGCTGGCAACTCCTTCCTGAATTCTAGCACCTCCTGAATCCATTAAACCAATAATAGGAGCACCCATCTTTAGAGCCATCTCCTGTATTTTGGTAATTTTCTTTGAATGGACAAGACCAAGGGATCCTCCCATAACTGTAAAGTCCTGGGCATATGCAAAGATTAATCGTCCATTGATTTTCCCATGTCCGACTATCACACCATCACCATATGTAATTTCCACTTTACCAAATTCAACCGGTTGACTGGCAGGTGTGACAAAAGCATCAATTTCCTCAAAAGTGCCGGAATCGAAGAGCAGGTTAATTCGTTCGTGAGCAGTAAGCTTCCCTTTTAAATGCTGTTTTGCTGCCTGTTTAGGGCTATACTGCTTCTTTAGTGCTTCCTGCCGATCTTTGAAAGCTTTATAATATTTGCCCGATATATCCATACTCTATAATTTTAACGGAGTCAAAAGTAGTCAATATAGGAGTAATAACAAAAACTTTCGATCTATCGATCAATCCTGATAGAGTTTGAACAGACCATGTTCATTCGAATCCAGCATACCTGCCTTGAGCATGGTGTCACTGTCTTAATAATTGATGTTGCTTGCTTTGCCTACCGTAGCCTTGGCGAAGGTAGGTTGCTCGTTTCTCATATCTTTTATCAAATTCCAGTATCCCCGCCCGAACGACAGAAGTCATTCAGTCGGGCAGGCAGCATCCACTTCCTTATAATAATTCCCCGATTATCCTTTTCATCTCCCCGTATTGCTGCTCCATGCTCATTACCAATCTTAATTGAGCCCTTGCTCTTTGGAGATTATGAAGTTCGTGATGAATCTTAAAATAATTATCTCCATCAATAAAATCGGTAAGAAAGCGTAATGCAATAGTATAGGTAATTAGTTTTGGCGCAAAAGCCAGGTATTCCTTTTCAATATCATTAAGCGTATCTCCTGTTTCAGAAAGGTATCCCTCTGCATAAGCCTTAAAAAGGGTAATATCCATTTTAATTTTAGAGAGATCTTTCTCGTCTTCGGAAGATGAATTCGCAACTGTTCTTATAGCGTCACCGAAATCATAATGGACGTATCCGGGCATAACAGTATCGAGATCAATAACACATAATGCTTTATCATTCCCATCAAGAAGAATATTATTGAATTTGGTATCGTTATGTGTTATGCGCAAAGGAATTTTTTTCTCATCACCCAACTTAAGTATTATCTTCATCTCCTCTGCTCTGATGAGAACCTCATTTATCTCTTCTCCAACACTTGCTGCACGTTTTACAGGATCTTCCTTAATCTTTTGGTTAAATATTTCAAGCCGGTTTTCGATATTATGAAACATAGGAATTGTATCAAATAGTGGCCCGCCCGGCATGTCAGACAGCATAGCCTGAAATCGTCCGATTGCTTTTCCGCCTTCATATGCTTTATCAGCACTGTCAACTATATTGTATGAACGATGGTTTGAAATGAAGATGTACATTCTCCAATAATTACCATTTTTGTCAATTATCCAGCTTTTCCCTTCGCGGGAAGGTATCAGTATCAGACATTCTCTTTTAATATCGGAGCCTGGAATGGCCTTTAGTTTATTCTTTAAATGGACTGTGACTCTTTCAATGTTATGCTGAAGTTCCGGAATGTTTTTAAATACCTTATTATTAAGTCGTTGAAGTATGTAGTTATCCTTTTCCTTCTCCTTAGTCTCTATCCTGAAAGTATCATGAATATGACCGTTTCCATAAGGTTCTCCATTCTTGAATGTTCCTTTTGTTTGGAAGCAATCAAATATCTCTTTCAGGTTATAATCCATATTACTTCCCTGCTTTACGACCTATAAAAGCATAGTACATTATAATCAGATATGAGGGTACACAAATCCAGTAAGCCGACTGGGTTGAAAATGCTACAGCCAGTTTCCCATATATTAAAGGTATTACAGCACCACCAGCAATTGCCATGACAAGCATTGCAGAGCCAGTTTTTGTAAATCTCCCCAATCCGGAGATAGCGAGTGGCCACATTGCTGGCCAGACCAGGGCATTGGCAAGTCCGAGAAGTGCAACAAATAAAACTGTTACCGGCAAAACAAGTTCTATCGATTTAAAAGTCATAATATCAATAAACGACATTGTGAAAACAATATGTGCCGGTGTAAATATAGCGCCAAGGGAAAAAATCACTCCAAGTATGGTACAAATTTTTAAAGCGGTTACCTGATTAAGGTACTTAGGAATAAACATGATACCTAAAATGTATCCAAGAATCATACCAAGCAAAGTAAGAGATGTAAAATATTTAGCAGAATCCATTGAAATACCTATCGACTGGCCATAGCGTATTATAGTGTCTCCAGCGATAACTTCCACACCGACATAGAAGAAGAGAGCAAGAACACCCAGAAGAAGGTGAGGAAACTGGAAAATGCTTGTTTTATTTGCATTTGACTCACCGCTTGCTTCATTTTCAGCATCTGTATCAATTTCAGGAAGATGAGCAAACCGTAACAAAAGACCGAGCAGAACCAGGATCACAGACATAACAATATATGGCATTATAACCCTACTTGCCAATTCATCAAGCAAACCGGCACGGGTAACAGCATCAGCTGCCTGTGCAAGTGTATCTTCAAGTACTTTTGAATCCTTCAGAATAATACTTGCAAGAATTATTGGAGCAATAGCACCGGCAAATTTATTTGCAATCCCCATAATACTTATTCGCTTTGCAGCACTTTCAGGGGGTCCGATAATTGTTATATAAGGGTTGGATGCGGTTTGTAGAAGCGCTAATCCCGTACCTTCTACAAATAAGCCCAAAAGAAAAAGGCTGAAGGTTCTTGACATTGCTGCAGGAATAAAAATAAGTGAACCTGCTGCCATAATCCACAATCCCAGTGACATTCCATTCTTAAAACCAGTTTTTTTAAGCACTGCCGAAGAGGGCAAAGCCATGACAAAATAGGAGATATAGAATGCAAAAGTTACAAAATAGGCTTGGAAATCATTTAATTCACACGCTGTTCTAAGAAATGGAATAAGTATCCCATTGAGCCAGGTGATAAATCCAAAAATGAAAAAGAAGAGACCGATTATTGCTATTGAAAAAACATAATCTTTTCTGCTAATGCCGGTTGAAGAATTGTTTGTTGTCATAAACTTAAGTTTATTTATGGTTAAATTATTACTCTGAAGCACTCAAAACTAATCTTTATATCTGATGACACCAAGAAAAAATTAATTTGTTTTTTTAGTTCAAAAGCTATAGAACTAATCGGGATTTATTTTAAATTTGTTGACAGGAACAAAACAAAAAGCAGAGACTATGTTAAATCAGGAAAAGCAAACGCGAGAAACAATTGAAGAGGCCGTGAAGGTATTTGAGAAGTTTGATTTAACTCCAATGCAGGGAAGAATTGTAGCCTATTTTACAGTAAGCGATGCTCCTGAAAAAACATTTGATGAACTGGTAGATTATTTTAATGCCAGCAAGAGCTCTGTGAGTAACTCTCTTAAATTTCTTTTACAGAACAAGATAGTTGATTATAAGACATTTACGTCTAGCAGAAAAAGATATTTCTATCTTACTGATTCATTCTTCAAAGTATATTTTTCGAAAGTGTTGGCAAATGTTGTGGAATTGAAGGAATATGCCTACAGAACTGTTTCTATGCGCACTCCGGAATATCCGGTAGCTAATGAGAATATTCTTAAATGGATTCAAAATGCGAACCGGTTTCAGGAAACCCTTGAGAATACCATGGATTCTATTAATCATGAAGATACGGTAACCTGAGATCAGTTATCTGTTATCATTTCCTGAAATTTCTCTCGATTTTATACCAAGATATCCGCCATGATGTCTGTTAGCATAATCTCTGGCATTGAAACCTATTTTCCCCATCATCAGCACAACCATTGCATCTCCTATTACTGTCATAACTGTTGTGGAGGTGGTTGGGGTAAGTCCCAAAGGACAAACTTCCTCAGGAGCCCCTGTTGATATAAAACAATTTGCCTTAAGGGCCAGCGGGCTATTCTCATTTCCGGTAATAACAATTACAGGTATTTGAGGATATAGATTATTTTTAAGATCAATTAGTTCAATAATCTCCCTTGTTTTTCCAGAATTGGAAATAGCAAGAAGAACATCATTTTCCTGAAAAATGCCAAGATCACCGTGCTGTGCTTCACTTGGATGAAGGAAAACCGCAGGTGTTCCGGTTGAACTGAATGTTGTTGCAATATTATGCGCGATCTGTCCTGCCTTTCCCATTCCACTGGTAATAAGTTTACCATTTTTACCATGAACATGCTTGTGGATGATTCCGATAGCATTTTCGAAATTATTCGTAATTGGAATATTTTCTATTGCAGATGCTTCATTATTAAATATTTCCCTGATTTTTTCTAACATAAATGTCTCATAAATAAACCTATGGCAAAGTTATCAAAAAAAATGAGTCTCAGAAATCATCTGCGTTTATCTATTGATTTTTTTGTGTACCCTGCCCCATGAGGAGCGAAAAAAATTAATTTTGAGTTTTATATCCATGATAACCAATTGTCATCTCAATAAAAATAAGTGACAAGTGAGAGCTTTTATTTTTCTGTCAATAGCATTATATATATTTAAAGCTATTTTTGTATAAATCATCAATCGACTGAAAATGAAAAATTATGCTTCGGCCATAGGAATTGACATTGGGCGATATTCACTTAAAATTGCTGTTGTAAAGATAGGGGGCGAAATTATTGCAGTTAAGTCTTTCGCTCTTAATCATAAACAATCAAAGGATTATATTCTTGAAAAGCTTTTTGAAGCTATTCGTGATATAAGGCAAACGGTAGCATCAGAAGGTATTAATCCGATATGTATTGGTATCGCTGCCAAGGGATTTATTGATCACAACACCGGATTAGTTATTGGTCCCGATCAGGGTATTAAAAACTGGTTGAATGTACCTCTGGCAAAATTGGTAAACAAGGAAGCAGGTCTTCCAGTATACGTTGGAAATGATGCAAATATGATGACAATAGCCGAGCACAGATTTGGTGCTGCAAGGGGTTTTAATAATGTTATTTTTGTTGCCCTTCGCACCGGTATCGGAGGAGGAATAATAATTAAAGGGAAGCTCTACAGAGGGGTCAATAATGCTGGCGGTGAGGTAGGGCAGATGATAATAAATTATGATAATGGATTAAGCGATAAGGGAATAAAAGGATCATATGAGCATCATGCTTCTGCTTCAGCAATAGTCAGAAAGTATTATGAGGAATTGGGAATAATTCATGATAAAAAAATTAAACCTCTGCAATGTAAGGAGATATTTGAATTGAGTTATACCGGCTCTCCTGTTGCGGTTAAGGTTGTTGAGGAAAATGCTGAAATGGTTGGTGTTGGTCTGGCTAATCTTATTGCCATTTTTGCTCCTGAAATAATTGTAGTTGGAGGGGGAATGTCGGAAGCACACGATAATTATCTTTCATTGATCAAAAAGAGTGCTTTTGCAAATTCACTTGAGAATTGCAGATCGGTAGTTAAAATTGAAAGAGCCGATCTGGGTCAGGTCGGTTCATTACTTGGAGTTACATATTGGGGTTTGAACCGACTGGCAGGTAAGAGTATCTGAAATTGAATTTTTCATTTGTCATATATCTTTCTGAAAAGCATAAGAGGTTTGAAATACCTGTCATACTGGTTGAATCGTGGAGCAAAATCTATAACCCTGAATTTGCCTTCAGCTATCTCAAATTCAGTCGCCAGTATGTTGGTATTTTTAAGGTAGTATTGGTGTGATTTAAATTGACCATTAGCCGGCATAATACTGAATTCCCCTCCCTTCTTCTTATCGAGCAGCGATCCAAAAATAAAACTGCTGTCAAATCTGGGGAGACATAGCCAGTTAACATTTGCACTGGTATCAATAAATGCCAGGTATGAACAATTACCTATTACACCAAAATTATATCTGTTCATATTAATACTATAAATATTATTATTTAGTCTGATGAATGACCACTTGTGGAAATGGGATTTCAATACCCTCCTTGTCGAAAGCAATCTTTATGCGTTTTCGGTATTCGCCGCTTATTTCCCATTGTTTCAAGGGTTTTGTGTCACCTACTACTTTAACTATAATTGAAGAATCTGCAAACTCGTTCACCCTTAAAAACTGTGGTGGTTTCAAAATAGATTCTTTAAAAAGCGGATCTTCAGCCATTTCATTACCAATTCTGTTTATTGTGGCAATAACAAGCTCAAGGTTTGAATTATAGGCAACTCCGATCTCCAGATTTACTCTGGCAAAATTCTTTGAAAGATTAGAAACGATTTTTATTTCACCATGCGGAATATGATGAACTGTTCCGTTCATGTCGCGTAATGTAGTCATCCTTAGACTAATATCTTCAACCAGGCCTCCAGTACCGTTAATGTTTATAACATCACCGATACGATATTGATTTTCAAGGATAATAAAGAGTCCGGATATTACATCCCTGATTAAGTATTGTCCGCCGAAGCCAAATGCGAGTCCAACAATTCCTGCACCTGCCATAATAGGTGCAATATCTAAACCGGCTTCCTTAAGGATCATCATAAGAGCAATTAGGAGGATTACTATATTAATAACTCCGTTTAAAATGCGTATCAGAGTATCTTCCCGTTTCTTTTCAGCTTCTTCCGACATTGCATCATCAGGGACAACAGCAATCATTATAGTTCTTCTTATGACACGGGTGGCCACACGGTCAAGTATATAAGCACCTACTCCAATGACTAAAATTTTAATACCATGAGTTAGAAGCCATGGAATAATAAGTTCAATCCAATTTTTAATAGTTTCTTCCATTGTAATAATTATAAGAATTTGAATTACAGCATATCTGATATTCTTCAGTTATCAGGTTGAAATTTGAATAATTGTGACGCTAAGTATATAAGAAAAATCCTGTACGAAGTCAGGGATTTTAGAACTAATCTGCTGTTCTTACAAAACATTGGTTTTCAGTTTTCACTACATGGGATCGCAAGATACAAAAAAATCGGCTTTGAACCAATTCCCAGCCAGCATTGAATATAACGGTTTATTGCTGATTCTCCAGTGTACTTAAGAACTGAGCAAGTCTTATGAGTTTAGAATTCTCAATTAGTTTTCCGATTCTGTCCTCTTTAAGATAATCCTTAATTATATTCTTATTTAAGGGCGAGAATGAATAAAGGCTTTGCTTATTTAAGCTCTTGGTAACAAAGATCTTATTATTTGCAAACCTGAAGCAGTAATAAGGTACTTCATTATATATATCTTTCTGGTAAGGAATCCCATTAATTCTAACTAGTTCTGTACCAGTTAAATTAAATGTATGAATAACAAAAATTGATATGATCTCATCATAAATAATTTGTCCGAAATATTCAGTGGAATCAGTAATGATGTCTCGTTTTATTTTAATTCTTCTGAAGTATATTGTTGAATCTCCTTTAAAATTCAGGAAATGAAAACTTTCGACTGCCTCTTTATCCAGCTTGATAATACTATTTGATTTGGATTCTTTCCATAAAAGTACATCAAGTAATCCATTATATTTTAAGAGTTTGTCTTTAACTATTTCTCCATTTGAAAGATAAATATCACCAGCAAGCCATTCATTATTGAAGTAGGTTGTTGCATCAACTGAGAAACCAGGCAGGAAAAGTTCGCCAGGTAGAGCTGGTTCATAAATGATGTTATTATCATAACTACAGCAAGAGTTGTTTTGACTGGATAATTCCTGAGTTGTGATTAACAATAAGATAATATGAACAAAGAAAATTTCGATTTTCATTGCGTTATTCTGATTTGGATTTTACAGTTATTATTGCAGAGCCATTTACCGGAATCCCATTTGAAGTTATTCCCTGAATATTTATCAGATATCTACCTGGCAGATCAGATGTGTAAAATTCGATTTGTATCATTTATAGGTACACCATCGAGGAAAATAATTGGTTTATAATTGTTATAACTCTTTTCCAGAGTGCCGGTAAAACTTAAAATATAATTATCGTTACTCTTCCTGACCTTTATAGATGGGAGAATTTCTCTTGAAATTTCAATAAAATCGGATAGGTCAATATAATCTTCAGGAAGAACTGACAAAGAAGGTTTATAATAAACGCGTGGTATTGTTGTTGCAGGCTGAAATTCATTTTCAAAAATCAGCAAAGGCTTCTCAGAGTAATATCTTTGGACTTCAAGAATGTTCTTGCTGCGATTCATATAATCTCTAATACCAGGCATATTAAATCTGACTGAAGGTGTAAAAGGTTTAGTTAGCCTTAATTTATCATCTATTTCAATAACTGCATTAACTTTCTCTTGAAGCTGCATAAATAGCTCCTTGCCTTCATAATATGGATTAAGAAAAAAACTAAATTTCCCCAGTGAATCGGTCTTTGCATATTGCATATTTACTAAGCTGTCTCTTGCTGATACCAGCAATGTGTAAAATTCATTATTTATCTTAATATCCTCACTATGGTTAGCAGCTAGATTGCTATTGAATTGTGAGGTTGATATTTGACCTTTTATTACGGTTCCATTAATTTCAGGAAGAAAATTGCACTGATTTTGAACTGGTTCTTCATTGGGTGATGCTTCGAAAACTTTATTGAAATATTCTGAAATAGAAGGTTCGGCTGATATATCTGGTGCAATCTCACTAATTGAAACTGAAAATTCCAGAAGAGAATACTTATTGATGTCTTGGGGTTCAACAGAAAAAATCACTTTTTCTCTTTGATCAAAAATCTCTTTGCCTAAATGAATAATAAGATTTTCATTACCGGTTGTACACTCTAAGGATTGATTGTGGAAAACAGAAGACGAATCATCATGAAATGGATTGTTTAACAGGCTAAATTCTTTGTCGAAGCGGTTGGCAATTACTACTTCTTTATTAAAAAAGGAATCTTCCCCGCTATTTCTCATGCAATTTGTATAACAAACCATCTGATAGATATCCGAATGTAGTGTATCTGATAAGTAAATACTTCCAAATGCTGTCTGATTATTTATTTCAACTCGTATCTGGGTTACTGGCACGTTCTGAATGTCACGTATAACAAGGTATGCATATTTACTCTCCCTGCCGATAACTCCCTTTAAATATAGTTTATAATATAAGTACTCTCCGGTCATATAAACATTCCTGTCAGTATGCAGAAAGATTCTTTCAGTTTCAGGAGCTAAAGAATTGTCCTGTGCAATACCTGGACAATAGCAATTGAGAAACATCAGAAAGGTATATATTATAAAGAGTTTCATAGGCATCTATTAATAAATCCAAAAGGGGGGTGCAGTATTTATCCGGTATCCAATGGCTTCAGGTGGTAAGATGTAGGGTGTTTTTATAACTGATGGTTGAGATTTGTTAAGATATCTGTAATCAATAACATAGGAAGCATTACAGACAGAAGAGGCTTCGAAAAAACCAATAGCTTTTTTCTCCGGATTAGTTATGCATTTAATATTTCCATTGAGCTGAGCAGCTATTGGATCAAAAAGTTTCCCTTCTGATTGAATCTGTTCATCAAGGCTCTTATAATAGCTATATGAATCGTTATTGAGAGTATAGAGATTTATTAAGAGAATACGGTGATGAATCATATAAAACTTATAAAATGTTGGATGAGGTGAAACTCTATATGAATAATCTAATGCATAACACTCCGGATTATCATCCAGAAAACAAAAAGAGTGTTTTTTTATGGATGCAGAACTTACCGAATATTTTCCACCTGTCAGATTAATAATGGGATTAGCTATATCTGTTTTCCCTCAATAGTAATATTTACATGGCTGCCCCCTGGGACAAATAGTATAAAAATACTGAGTTACTAAATTTGATACCAACCTTAAACGAGGAAGAGTATCTGCATGGTTGGGTATGTCGCAAAATATATATGCTCCGTGAATGTTTTTCTTTAATCCAGTAGATATGTCCAGAATTTCTTTAAAATCGAACTCAGCATAAACACTATCTAAATATGTTTCTGGAAATAATCTTTGGGGTTCTGATTCATATTCCTGTCCATCGAGTGTGGTAATATGAAGGTTGTATATGCCTCCTGGTTGACCTGTGAACTGTGAGGAATCAGATATATAGTTGCCATTTTCAATTTCCTGGAATATATAGCTATTGCCATAGTCATCGGTAACATAAACGTTAGCAGCGATTACCGGTTCGGGAGCTGAATATGAGTTAAAAGCATTAGCAGATGACAGAAGGATTTGATAGGCTTCAGTTTTATTAGTAATCAGGCCATTGACCACCAGGAACTTATCCCTTGTTTCAATATCAGGATCATAGACTTTATAACAGGAGGTCAGCAAACTAACAATGGTTATCAATATTAAGATTGTAATTTTCAAGATAACTTGATTAAAACTAAAAAAATGTTTATATAAATTTCATTGTAATTAAATAAAAATCCAAAATGATGGAATATTAAAGTACGTACCTTCTAATCTGTTTATTCGGCATCCGTTAAGTTCAGGAGGCTCGATATAGATTGTTTTAATAACAGAAGGTTGAGAATTAATTAAGTTTCTAAAATCAATTATATAAGCATAACGACTGACAGAGGATGCTTCGAAAAAACCAATGGCTCTCTTCTCCGGATCTGTTTTACAACGAATATTTCCGTTTAGTTGTTCAGCGATAGGGTCAAAAAGCTTCCCCTTTGATTGCATCTGTTCGTCGAGACTCTTATAATATATATATGTTTCATTATTAAGGGTGTATAGGTTTAAATTTATTATCCTGTGGTGAATATCATTAAACCCATAATTATTGGTTTTAATAACGATACCTGTTGTATCATCTTCATTGATCCTACCACTATAGAACAACGCCCAGACAGAGAAGTTATCATCAATAAAGCAGACCAGATGTTTTTTAATTGAGGAAGAATTTAAAGAATAATCGCTACTGTTCATGTTGATATTTGGATTGGGATTAACTGTCTGCCAGCAATAAAAGTCAAAATGCCAGAAAGTTATCCCGTCTATAGACATCAATGAATATTTATAATACTGGTATACCAATTTTGATGTAAGCCTGTATCGTGGAATTGAATCGGAATCGTTTCTGATGTCAACCAGAATATTTGCCCCATGTGTGTTGACCTTCAACCCGGAGTTCATATCAAGTGTTTCCTGATTATCAAACTCAGCATAAACACTATCAGGATATACTTCCGGAAACAATTTTTGAGAATCCGATTCAAATTCTGAACCATCAGGTGTAGTAATATGGAGCCTGTATATCTGTCCTGATTGGGCTGTAAACTCCGATGAATCAGACACGTAATCTCCATTGCTATCTTCGTTGAATTTGAAATAATTTCCCAGGGTATCGGTTACAAAAACAATAGCATTACTTACAGGAGATCCCATATTGTCTGAATTGAATGGTTTCGCATAGGTGAGAATTACATGATATGCATCTGGTTTGTTAGTTATCAAACCATTAACAACTAATACTTTCTCATCCTCATTAACCTCTGGATCATAGACTTTGTAACAGGAAGTTAAAATACCTATTATAAAAAGCGATAATATTGAGGATAATTTCATTCTAAAAAGTAAAATTATATGTCAGCATTGGAAGGGGAATACCTATTATGTACAGTTTGTAGGTATCATATAGCCTGTAACTATTTGAAACCATATGCCCCTCTTTTTTATAAAAAACGGAATATGCATTTTTTCTCCCATACAGATTGATAATGGAAAATGTCCAGCTCCCTTTCCATCTTTTTTTGATACTAAGAGATTCATCGAGTGTAATTGAAACATCGAGCCTGTTATAGTCTGGCAACCTGTATTTATTGCGGTCGGAATAATAAAGAAGTTGATAACCCTGGTAATCGAATTTCAGTTCAGGCAATGTTACCGGACGTCCTGTACTGTAAGTGAATGTGCTACTGAAGCGCCATCGTTTTGAAATATGATAATTTGTGTTAATAATCAGGTTATTGGGTCTGTCAAAGTTTGATGGAAAAGGCTGGTTTCCATTTATCATATCCTCAGTGAAAATGCCATTTGTTTTCTGAAATGATCGGGAATAAGTATAGCTTACCCATCCAGTAAGTTTCCCGGTGTTTTTCTTGACATACAGTTCAATACCATAACTTTTTCCATTGACATTTGTGAGATCTGTTTCCAGATAAGGATTAAGAAGAATACTTGCGCCATTTTTATAATCAATAGCATTCAGCAAGTTTTTGTAATAAAATTCAATTGAAGTTTCGTAGGTACTGTTTTTGAAATTTTTAAAGTAGCCTATCGCATAATGGTCGCTAATTAATGGTTTAAGGTTTGGGGAACAGAGTTTCCAGACATCAGTTGGTGACATTACGGCAGTATTTGATATAAGGCTAATATATTGATGAATACGGTTATAGCTCAGTTTAACAGAGTTGTTTTCGGAAATTATATATCGAAGAGATAACCGTGGTTCCAGTCCTGAGTACCGGCAAATGGATTTATTATTTCCATAAAACAGCGAATCAATAATCGAATTGGGAGTTTTTGTAACATCAGATTTATATATATAGATTTTATTAAGTCCGAAGTATGAATACATTGAATAGCGTAAACCAATATCCAATGCAAGTCTTGGAGATATGGTCATATTTTCTGTCACGTACAATGCATATTCACCTGCTTTTTCAGAGTTAATTTTTATTGGGTTAATTACAGATTCGTTATACAAAGGGTTAAGTTCGCCAGGGTTAATAGTGTAAAAAGCAGCATTTACGCCAAAATCAATAGTGTGATTTTCATTTGGAAGCCACGATAAGTTACCCTTTAAATTTTTATAATGTAAAGAAGAATTTATTTTATAAGCTTCCCATGATTTTGAAGTATCGGAATCAGATACCATAAAATGATAGTTACTTGATCCAGCACTTAGATTTAAATTGAGATTTTGTTTAAATGAGTGTTTCCACCTTACTGAACCAAGCAAATTACTATAACGATAATTGGTATTTGAAGAAAATCCAAATTGATCATTGCTTGAATAGGCAAAAACATTGATTTTATTTTTTGCATTTACATCAATTGATAACATTGCATTAATGTCATTAAAATGAGCAGTACTTTTCATTAATTCAATGTCGGGCATCGAGTGCAATAACCAGTTGGAATAGGAACTTCTGGCTCCAAAAACTAAGTTGATTTTCTTATTAATAAGCGGTGTTTCAATGTATAAAGAGCTATTTATCAGACCAATTCATCCTTTAATTGTTGTTTTATCAGGATTGCTGGCACCCATTCGTATATCTATAACCGATGATGCACGTTCACCATATTTTGCAGGAATCCCTGCTTTTAGCAATGTTACACTTGAGATTCCATCCGAATTAATTACTGAAATAAGACCCAATAGATGGGATAAGTTAAAAATTGGTACATCTTCAATCAGAATCAGATTCTGGTCAGAGCCTCCTCCACGGACATTAAATCCTGTCCCGAATTCTCCAATAGTCTGTACTCCCGGCATCAGAGTAATGCTTTTAATAATATCTTTTCCTCCAATTGATACAGGAAGTTCTTTTATTTCTTTAATATCGAGTTTTACGATACTCATTCGGGTTCCTGTTACATTTGATTCAGGGCGATCTGAATAGATTACTACCTCACCCAGTTTAATGGCTTTTTCATACAGTTCAAAATCTATAGTGCCATTACTTACCAATTTAACTTTCTGTATATTATCATCATACCCCATAAAAGAAAGCCTTACTGTATGTTCTCCTACCGGTGCCTGAATTTGAAAATGGCCTTCCTTATCAGTATTTACGCCAATTTTTAATTTATCAATAAGTATAGAAGCACCCGGTAAAGGAGTACCATCCTTTCCATCTATTATCCTTCCCCTTATTGTAGCCCTGGTATATTTACCATAATCATCAGGATCGCCAATTACCACTGCATCAGATTTTTCCTGTTGCTGAGTATGGTTGCTTATTTGTTTAACAGGAATAAAAATATATAGAGCAGAATCAATTGTAATTACAGATAATTCAGCTTTTGTTACAATTCGCTCAATCGCTTCTTTAAAAGATAAGTTAAGTAAAGTGGGAGGGAAGGTCAAATTTTCAAACCATTCAGGTTTATAAAACACCTGAATTCCATACTTATATTCCATTTGATCGATCAACTGATCGATTGGTAAATAATTCTTTTGATTTGCAGTCTGAGGTATTAATGGTTGGCATAACGAGAACAGGCAAAACCATAAAGGAATAATCCTTTTGGCAAACCAGGTAATTTTATGCAGTTGCCTCATTAAATATGTCATTTTGGGTAAGCTAAACAAAGTTATGTTTTTTAAGATTACATAAGTGATGTTTTTTTTATCGATTTCAGAATGATCAGGGGAAATGAAGGACTATTTGCTATTTTTGTTTATTCATCCATAAGATTCAGAGTAAAACTATAAAAATATCAAAATGAAAAACTTAATAAATCAACGTATCTTTTGGTCATTAGTGTTAATTGCCTTGGGCTACTTGATCAGATTGCTGCCCTTCCTGCTCATCTCTGGGCTGGCTTCAGTAAAAGTAAGGCATATCTATACGAGTTCAGCCATGTACCTGTTGATAAACCAGGTTTTCCTAATTATGGTGCTTTTCATACTTCCGAAGTACCCTTTGCCCTGCATACACTTCATCTTTGGAAACGTCCATGGCGTGAAATTGATTTTGAGGTTGAAAAGAGTATGAACGGTTACTGGATAAACTTTGTGAAGAAAGGCAATCCGAATGGGGATGGTTTACCGGAATGGAGTAGCTATGATAAGTCATCAGGTAGTATTATGGTAGTAGGTGATAAGCCAGAGATAATGCCAACTCTTTATTAAGAAAGAGTTTGATCTTCTTGAAGGAACTATTGCTTCGCAACATTAATTTAGGGGAAATTGTTGATTTTTCGAGGGAGGCAGTAGGAATAGCCAGGGTCAACGCACGAAGAAATAATACAAAATAAGTATAAATTAGCCATATCCTGGAAAAGGGAAGGCTACAGCTTGAAATGAAAAGTTTAATAAATATGTAACTATGAAGCAAATACATTCACACACTAAAATGATGGTAACTTTAGGCCCTGCATCCTCCTCTAAAGATATGATTAATAAAATGATAAATGAGGGTGTTGATGTATTCAGGTTGAATTTCTCTCATTCGACACAGGAAGAGCATTTGAAGCTGATAAACCTGATTAAAGAACTAAACCAGGAATTAGGAACCAATGTTTCGATACTTGCCGATTTGCAAGGACCAAAACTCAGGGTGGGCGAAATTGAAAACAACCTTCTCAATTTAGTGAAAGGTGATATAATAACTTTTGTTACTAAAAAATGTTTAGGCACCAAAGACCATCTTTATATGAGTTATCATGAATTTCCAAAGGATGTTAATTCTGGTGAAGTAATACTTATTGACGATGGCAAAATAAAGCTGGAAGTGATCGAAACAAATAAAAATGATATCGTTAAAGCAAAGGTTATTTATGGTGGTCCTCTTTCATCAAAAAAGGGGGTAAATCTGCCTGATACCAAAGTCTCTCTTCCTTGCCTTTCTGATGAAGATATTTCGAATGCTGTTTTTGCACTGGACCAGGATGTTGATTGGATTGCATTGTCATTTGTACGAAAAGCTTCTGATATTCTTGACCTTAAAAGTCTTATAAAGAAGCATAAAGGCCATGCCGGTGTGATTGCTAAAATTGAAAAACCCGAAGCTCTCCTGGAAATAGATCAGATTATCGACTTAGCCGATGGGGTTATGGTTGCACGTGGTGACCTTGGTGTAGAAGTTCCTTTTGACGAAGTTCCTTTGATTCAAAAATTGATTGTCGGTAAATGTATTATTCGTTCAAAGCCCGTTATAATAGCCACGCAGATGATGGAAAGCATGATTACAAATTTCAGACCCACAAGGGCTGAAGCTAATGATGTAGCTAATGCAGTAATTGATGGTGCAGATGCTTTGATGCTTAGTGGGGAAACTTCTGTTGGCAGATATCCTGTTGAAACTATAAACAGCATGCAAAAGATTATTGATTATACTGAAAATCACGGAAGTACTTTTAACAAGCAGCATACACCCCTGGAAGGCACTCCTACATTTCTTGCTGACTCCATTTGCTACAATGCTTCTATTTTAGCCCAACAAGTAGGAGCAAAAGCTATTATTTCATTTACCCATTCCGGGTATACTGCAATTAGGATCTCAAGCCATAGACCACAAGCCAGTATTTATGCATTTACCAATAACAAAAAGCTATTGCATAAAATTTCGTTGGCATGGGGAATCCGGCCATTTTATTTAAATACCTACAACGATTTAGACAAGGCTATTCATGATTCAATAGAAATTCTTAAGGACAAAAACCTATTGGCAGAAGGAGACTGCGTGATTCATGTTGGAAGCACTCCACTTAGTCTTCACGGAAGAACGAATATGATGAAGGTTAGTTATATCTAAACGAATTCATTATAAGAAAACAGCATGGGAATTCAAAATTGAATTATTACAAAACAGCCAAAGCCATTGTTGGGTTATAGAGGGGCCCAGGCAACCTATTTTAATGTCATGATAAATATCAACACATTTATAATTAGTTTTATAGAAGTAGAAATAGAAAGTTTAATTATTTCAGGTAATACAATAAGCTCAGTAGCTTTTGTTCTTATTTATTAAGCTGGTTTCTTTTCTGGTTATAAAGGAATAAATACTCTCTTTTTGTTGATTCATCCAAAAAAGATCTTTGAACAAATTCTTCAACTTTTGGTTGTCTCTGAATAAATAGTTCAATTATTTTTGATGCCCTATCTTTTTTTACACCAATCCTTTTTGCAAATTCCAGGAAAGAGATTCTTGTTGGTTTCTGATTATGATCGAGAAGGGGCGATTTCATACCCTCTTCAAATAATCCTCTGTCTAAAGCAAAATCAGTATCATTAACATGAATATAAGAGTTAAGCAAATCATAGGCTGGACTTAATCTATAATCGCCATCCGGAGTTTCGAGAAGTGAAAAATTCTTAAGATGTGCATCTCCGTTAGAGAAGATGAAATTAAATATGATCAAAGAATAAAATTTTTCAATCTCAATCCGCCATGCAGGGACATATTTGTGAATTAAAATAGCCATTTCTTCATAGCTATATTCATATTTGAAATTAAATCCCGAGTTATCCAATGATTTGCCAGAAAGTGACGCAAAGTCTTCTTTACCCCATTTATTCCCATCAACTTTTACATCAAACCTTTTTGTTAAGTAGGCAGGCTCCCCATTATTAAAAAAAACGAGTGCATTTTCAGCAACTTCCATTCTAAAAACCTGTTTTGCAATTTGCATTGTCAAATGTTCATTAGCTGGTACCTGGTCTATCTTCATTATATCCCGTGGAATTGGTTTAAGAATATAACTTCCTTGTTCACCGGCATTTGTTAGCCTTAGTTTATTCTTTTCCAATAGAAATGAAAATTTTTCCTGTACACCTGAAATGGATATCCTCTTTCTATTGTCAAAAAAATTTTCTTCATCCTTACCGTGCACTCTGGGTGAGTCATAAGGCAGAAAACAGCTGACTATTTTTCCAAAAAACATATTTCTTAGACATGAAGGACCAAAGTCATTAAATCCCTCAGAAAGTGTTCCGGGACAATATTTTATATCAGGTTTTATCATTTTCACTCTGCTTAACTGTAATTGGTCCAATTGTATCATTACCTGCTATAGCAAGGAGTAAACCAAAATGATCATTTTCATCAACTCTAAGTAGTTGACACTGAAGTTTTTTATTTACTCCTTCAGAGAGCATATTAAAGAAGAATGGAAATAATGTATCTGATCTGTAAGTCTTCTGAGTTTTAGGCATTGTCAGACTTATTGCAGGCAAATTAATATTTGAATAATACTCCCCGCTATATTGAAAAATATATGAAGTCCGACTCTCTTCCATCAACTCTCCTGCCAAGATTCCATTTCTATAAATTATTGCTTTACGCATGAGTTAATTACTCGATTTTTTTCACTTCCAATTTTAATTCCATTCCTAATACATCTGCCAGTTTTGAAATAACTTTCAGGGTAGGATTAGCCTGCCCACGCTCAATCTTATATAATGTGTTTGCACTTATACCTGCAAGATCAGCTAAGTCAAGTTGGGTAATCCCAAGTTGATTTCTTCTTTCTTTTAAGTGTTTTCCAACCTCTTCCATTCTTATTTTAATGTGAATTAAGTGTAAAAATAAACAAATAGAATCATTTATCATATAATATTCACATTTTAATGTGAAAATTATGTTGATAGGATGATTATTTAGTATAATAAATATAAAATTCCTATTTAAATGCGGCTTTTTGTGTGAATTATGCCTTTTAGGGGATCACTTTAAATAATGTATTTATTGCTTACAAGTAGAGAAAAGCCACTTTTCCCTTTTTAGTGAACCTGGAGGTACGGCAATCGGACAAACACTTATCAATGTAGGTAATGCATTTATAGTAATACTTTTAATTCCCGTATATGTTTTTATGATTTTATTTTATCAGCCTATCCTGATTGAATTTTTTCGCAGAGTTTTTGGACTAAATAACCGAAGTGAAGTCACTGCAATTATAACCCAGATAAAAACTTTAATTCAAAGCTACCTTTCCGGACTTGTTATAGAGGCTGTTTTAGTATCAACCCTTAATTCTATAGGTCTCCTTATCCTGGGAATTGATTATGCAATTCTTCTGGGTATTATTGGCGGATTGCTAAATGTTATCCCATACATTGGAGGAATAGTTGCAGTATCATTACCCATGGTAATTGCTTTATTAACTAAAATGTCACCAATATACGCACTTTACGTACTGGCGATCTACTATTTCATTCAATTGATAGACAATAATTACATTGTTCCAAAAATAGTTGCATCAAAAGTTAAAATCAATGCACTCGTATCCATAATTGTTGTTCTTGCATTTGGCGCACTGTGGGGAATACCTGGTATGTTTATTTCCATTCCTCTAACAGCAATAATTAAACTCGTTTGTGATCATTTTGAACCTCTAAAGCCATGGGGTTTCTTATTAGGCGACACAATGCCCCCTCTGGCTATATTTAAACTCAGGCTAAAAAGTAAAAAGCATAATTAAAAACCTGTTGCTCTCTAATGAAACCCACATGATTGATCTAAATCACATACGCGAATGAATATAGTACACTATTAATCATGTGTGGTTCTCCCGCCTTGCGGGACAGGTTATCAGGCCGTAAAAAACAAATTATATCCTGATGAAAATAAATTTTAAAAAAGGTAAAATACTCCTGATTATTCTGGTGATAGTGATTATTTCAATTATCTGTTATTATATTTTTAATCCTAGAAAAGCAATCAATCTGATCTTTCCCGGCATAAATGAAATAAGCTTTATTCATATTGATCTGAAAAAAGATTCGGCATTGTTGAATCTATATGTTTTCGTCCAGAATAAAATGCCTTATAAAATGGTAATTGACACCCTCAATTTTGAAATTAAACTGAATGGTTTCAAAATGGTTGAAGAAACTGTACCCGTTCAGATTGACCAGAAATGGTTCGAAACAGATACGATTGAACTTCCTGTTGAAATTGACGCAACAGGTACTATGGAATTAGTTAAGAATTAGATTTAAGGATATTAATAAGGAATGAAACAATTCCGGCAATGTACCGCAAATTACTATTCATCCTGTTTTTGGCTCAGGCCTTTTGCGGACAAACGAATGCTCAGGAACGAAAGTCCAATCTGGATTCAATAAATTACAAGTCAATTGAAAAATATTCGCATAAGTCAAAATTCACGACATTCATTCACCATTTGATTTTTAAGCCTGTTGCAACAGAAACAAAACAACAGCCTAAGAAAATCAGGATCAAAAGGCGTAAACCTTATCTTAAAGCAGAAGGTAAGATTGTCAGAGATATAAATATAGTCACTCTGGATCCATTTGGTTATAATATAATTGACACTTCCATATATCCGCAAAGGTTTTTATTAAAAACTGGAAATAACCTGCATATTAAAACGCAGAGTGGCATTATTAAGAACTTGTTACTTTTTAAGAAGAACGAACTGTACGATTCTTTGCTGGTAAATGAATCAGAGCGATTAATAAGATCACAAGAAAATATAAGAGATGTACAGTTTATCGTTTTGCCTGCTTCCAATAAATATGATTCGGTTGATGTTTATATACGGGTTTCGGATATATGGAGCATTGTTCCGCTTTTAAGTCTCTCGAAAAGTAACATTTCTGTTGGACTGACCGATAATAATTTTGCAGGTCTTGGAAATAGTTTCCATGGAGATATAAAACACAAAAGTCCTGAAAATGTAAATATTACGCGATTAAGCTATTTGATACCAAATATCCGAAGTTCATATATAAGCTTAAACATTCAATTATTGATCCCGGGCAAGAATGACATGGTTAAGAACTATGAATTTGCAAAGGCTTACTATTCCCCTGTTACTTCTAACCTTAATTATTTATTTTCAGACAATAAAGATCTGTTAAAGAGCATTGAATTTGAGAGGCCTTTTTACTCTCCTGTTACAAAATGGGCCGGAGGGGTTTTCCTGGGGCAACTGGTGACCGCTCAAAGTTATACAATACTGGATAGTGTCCGATATTTGTCTTCAAGAACCAATATCCAGGATTATTGGGCAGCATGGTCCTGGCACATTCTTAAAAGATATCCTGCTGATAGACGAATCACAAGTCTGGTTCTTTCAGGAAGGTTGTTGATAACCAGGTATCCTGGAAGACCGTCTGAGTCCGAATCGGTAAACATTTTCAATAATGAAAATTCCTTTTTTGGAGGTATTGGAATAACTTCAAGAAAGTATATACGTGATAATTACATTTTCAATTATGGGAAGATTGAGGATTTCCCTGTAGGCAGGACATTAAGTATGACAATAGGGATTAACAACCGACAAACAGATCGATTTTATCTGGGTTTAAAGGCTGCCTGGGGAGATTATTATCATTTCGGATACGTGAGTGCACATCTTGAATATGGAACTTTTGCAGGATTGACAGGTCTTCATCAGGGTGTGGTTACAGCCAGGATAAATTATTTTACCCGGTTATTAAACCTGGGAAATTGGAAAATAAGACAGTTTATCAGACCAACTTTAATTTTTGGAATTAACCGGTTTCCTTCAGATAATATTACCTTCAGTGAAGGAATGAAAGGATTTGAAAACCTCGAGTATTCTGCATCTCAAATGGTGGTTTTAACTTTGCAAACCCAAAGCTATCCTCCCTGGAATATTTTGGGATTCCACATTGGACCTTATCTTTTTACTTCTTTAGGAATGTTGGGTAATGAGTCATCGGGTTTTGCCCATAGCACTCTCTATTCCTCATTTGGATTGGGCGTACTTATAAAAAACAACTACCTCACCTTTAAAACCTTTCAGGTATCATTGACATTTTATCCACTTGTTCCCGGTAATGGATATAATGTCTTTAAAACAAATGCATACAAAACCAGTGACTATGGCTTCAATGATTTTGAAATATCGAAGCCGACAGTTGTGAACTACCAATAACATAAGCTAATGTGTGAATCATGTAAGTTATTACAAAAGTTGTGTAATACTTCCTGACATAATGTGTGTCAACTTTGCTATGTAATATTCATAAATAAATTAAACAATTATTATCATGCCACTTTTAACTATTGTTCTGGTCCTTGTTGTTGCCGGAGTTCTTCTCTGGCTGGTGAATAACTACATTCCGATTAGTATTACCAATTCGATCTTTAGAAATGGAATATTTTACTTAAAATATTATCATTGTGATACTTACACTTATTATAATAACATCAGTTGCAATTCTTTTACGACTCATCAGACAACGCCAGAAAAAGCTTAATGGAGTCCCTGCAACAAATGTGTGAATGGTGCAACTTATTTCTATAATTCTGTAACACTTTCCGGAATGAACGATCGTACTTTTGTTCTGTAATAATTAATTCAAATTTTAAAATTAATTCTACTTTAACAGATTAAATAAAAGCCTTGAAAGCATTGATTATTCAGATAATTTCGTTATTTTTCAATACATCGAAAAACAGGCTTATCGTTCCCAGAAATGTTTAATACATCGTAAAAATAGGAAAAAATATGGAAAAACACTGGCCTCCATACTTGAGAGGTTTAGTGTGCATCTTGCTGATTATCAGTCTATTTTTAGGAGTAAGACAAAAGTGTACTTTGATAAAGCGGAACTTTAT
>Ga0307377_10000727_pt1 | contig 43368 bp, 30 predicted proteins | sample TR3MG_FD_202535 | JGI IMG/M metagenome (GOLD analysis project Ga0307377, IMG submission 202535) | Soil microbial communities from Risofladan, Vaasa, Finland - TR-3 | ecosystem: Environmental > Terrestrial > Soil > Coastal area > Acid sulfate soil | place: Finland: Risofladan, Vaasa | collected...
CAGTTGTTCGAGGTCGAGGTCGTCCCAGCAGCGGTCCAGGTGGTCGGAGAAATGGGCCTGTTGGGCGACCAGGCTGGTGATGACGTCGTCAATGTGGATGGGGGATTCTTTGTAGTTGAGTATGTCTTGGTCGTCGTACATGATGCTGCTCCTGGCGAATTTGTGAAAAGGGGGATGGGCCGCCACTATACGCGCCCATCCCCCTCCGGTTGTTGGTGGTATTGTAGCACAAAAGTTCTATGATGTCAAATCTTGGAATTGGTGTTGACTTGGGGCGGGTTTCATTCTATAATGATGGTGAGGCGTGAAACGTGAAGCGTGAAGCGTGAAACGTGATGCGTGATGCGTGAAACGTGAAGCGTGAAACGTGAGGCGTGTTGCGTGTTGCGTGATTTGCGATTTGCGATCTGCAGGGCTGAATCGGCCAGGGCGAAGAGGAGCAGTGGGAGTGGGGGGATAGTGAAGTACTGGTTGGATACTCTGCTTTGTGGCGGGACTTGGGGCCTGTGAATGTGGTTCGATTTCTCCAGCAGTTTGAGACCGGCCAGGGCGATTACACCCTGGAACGCCACCAATGGCTGGATCAATACACGGTCGAGGAGATCGTACAGGAAATCCAGAAACGCCGTGGTATTGGGCAGAGCACAACTCTGGATGATTGAGGAATGCCTGGGGCTCTTGGATGGGTTGTTCAAGAGGCGGGGTTCTTGCAGGCGCGGGGCAGAGGCGAACAGTCGATGGTGGTTTGATGAGGCGGTCACCTGCCTTGCCGTCACAAGAAAATCGGATCTAAGGGCTTCTCTTCTGGCATGTAGGAGGATGGATGGCGAGACCAATGAATCCTTATGTGGCTGGCAATCCTGTCGGTGATAGCCATGCGTTTGTGGGGCGGGCGGATGTGGTGCGGGAGGTGGTGCGTGTGTTGCGCCGGCCGCAGGACAACGCGATCGTGCTGTATGGGCAGCGGCGCATCGGCAAGACTTCCATTCTGCAGCACCTGGCAGCCGTGCTTCCTCAGGAAGGGCCGTACCGGGCAGTTTACTTTGACCTGCAAGACAAGGCGGCCTGGCCCCTGGGGCGGGTGCTCCAGGACCTGGCCCGCACAATCGCCAATGCCCTGGGACAGCCTGACCCTGACCTGGGATCTGACCCTGAGACCGCTTTTCGTCAAGAATGGCTTCCCGCTGTGTTGGGAGATCTGCCGGAGGGCTGTTCGCTGGTGTTGCTGTTCGACGAATTTGATGTACTGGCCGATCCTCAAACGGAACAGGCGGCAGCGGCCTTTTTCCCTTATCTGCGCGACCTGCTGGCCAGCGACCCGCAAAGGTTGCAGTTTGTCTTTGTCATTGGCCGCAACGTGGATGACCTGACCAACATTGCCCTCTCCCTCTTCAAGGGCACTCCTGCCCAGCGTGTCTCTTTGTTGAGCCGGAAGGATACCATTGATCTGGTACGTCTTTCTGAGGCCAATGGCACACTGCGCTGGCCTGATGAGGCCGTGGAACGAATCTGGCAGTTGACATGCGGTCATCCATTCCTGACCCAACAACTCTGTTCCCACGTCTGGGAGCAGGTCTACGACGAAGAGCCTAGTGGGTCCCCCATCGTGACCCCGGAGGATGTAGACGCAGCCATCCCGGATGCGCTGGAGGCCAGCCGCAACACGCTGGAGTGGCTGTGGGATGGGTTGCCCCCGGCTGAGCGAGTGGTTGCCTCCGTACTGGCTGGAGTTGGACCTAGTTCTATCACTCAAGAGGGGTTGGAGCAATTACTGCACGAGAGCGGTGTGCGAATCGTTATAAGAGAGCTCCAGAATGCCCCCCAACTTTTGCAGGAATGGGACCTGATCGAACCCTCCAATGATGGCTACCGCTTCCGCGTCGAGTTGCTGCGCCGCTGGATCATCGAGCACAAGCCACTGCGCCGTGTGCAGGAGGAGTTGGACCGCATTGAGCCGGTGGCCGAGAGTCTATACCGGGCTGGTTTGGGGTATTATCAGAATGAGCAGTTTGAGCAGGCAATTGGAGCATTGCGCCAGGCTATTGGTCTCAATCCCAATCACGTAGGGGCCAATCAACTGCTGGCCGATATCCTGCTGGCCCAGGGGCGGCCACGTGAGGCACAACAACTATTAGAGCAGCTCTATGAATACCAACCGGCTGCTGCTCGCTCCCGTCTGGTGCAGGCTCTGCTAGCACAAGCTAGGGCTGTCGATGGCGGCGACAAGCAACTGACTTATCTCCGGCGAATGTTAAAGCGTTTGCGGCCGGATGGGACAGTGAGCCGCATAGATAAGCAGCTGATCATCTACGAGAAGGTTTTGGAACTTGACTCTATGCAATCGGAGGCTATCGCCGGACGGCAGCGTATCTGGGAACAGCGTGGAGACACTGCTCTGGAATCCGATGACTTGGATACAGCATTGGAAGCCTACCGGAAAGCTGGTCTCACCGATAAAGTAACCAAGACTGAGCAGGAGATACGGCACCGTGATTTGAATGCCCGGTTAAGGGAAGCAGAGGCGTTAGAGCAGAAAAGACGCTACGACGATGCATTGTACGTCGTGCACAGGTTGGCCGATGAGTATTCGGAGATGAGGAGCTGGGTACCTGACTTTGAACGGTTGGAGCGCAAGATCCGCTTAGTAGACCCATACCAGCGCGCGCTGGAAGCTCTGCAAAATGGTGATCGAGGGACCGCTCAAACTCTGCTAGCTAAGGTGATTGACTCAGATCCAGGGTTCGAGGATGCTACTCGTTATCTGCATTTGGCTGTGACAAACGTGGACGTTGCCAAAGTGCAAGCCAAAAATCGGCGTATGATACCCTTGATGTTAGGAGCTGTCGTTGCTGGCATGTTGCTGGGAATTGCTCTTGGAGTAGGTACAAATAGACTTCTTGCTCCTGTATTATTGCCAAGTCAAACGCATAATATAGAGCCGTCTCCAACATCTTCTGTAGCTATGTCGGCTGCTTCAACAATGATACCTACAGGAACACCGACTACTGAACCGATGCCAATAGATGTTCATGTTTCTCCACCCCCTGTAACGCAACCGGTTCCTATCATCACTTCTACTATGGTCGTAATAGTTTCAACTGTTGCTCCTAATCTGTGGGGGCTTCATCAAGTTTGTGCAGGGCAGACGTTGTCCGAGATCGCTACCACGTACAGCACTACAGTTGATTACCTCGCTACAATCAACCCAGTTTTGGATCCAAATCAACTCTCTACCGGAATATTGCTATTTGTGCCATGGCAAGCAAGACCAAACGAAGTACCAGATTTTGTCTTACATTCAGTTACAACTGATGATACTTTGACTGCTCTGGCTGACAAGTACGCTACGAGTGTCGAGGCGATCCAGGCTGCAAATGATCTAGCTGATCCGAATCTTATCTATCCCGATCAGAGTCTGAGAATTCCAGTTGGTCTGACAACTGTTCTCAGAACCAATGGTTGCGCTGACTTCTTTGGAGTGCTTGACCATCCTAGTGGACTGGATGTATACCTTAGGTCCAGTCCTGCACTCGGGGCTGTACAGGCTAGCTTAGTGGTCGCTAACAAGACACCGCTGCAGGTATTAGGGCAGAATCCTGGTGCACGCGGAGGTCCATGGTACAAGGTGATTGTGAAAGTCCGAGCAGGAGGCTATCGTACAGGTTGGCTACGGTCTGCCTGGGTAAGATTGGATGGTGGTATCTCTTCTCAGGACATACCCTTCATCGAACAGTAAATCTGACAGTCGAGAGTGGTGAGCAATCTGGAAAAGGGCCCGAAGATGGCTGTGGCGACAGTGACTTTAGAGCAAATTCGTGCAGTTGGACAACACCCTGCTTTGTTGCGGGACTTAGGGCCTGTGAATATGGTCTGCTTCCTTCAGCAATTTGAGATTGGCTACGGCGGTTCATTCTTGAGCACTAGACACTACCAATAGCTGGATCAATGCACTGTTGAGGAGATCGTGCAGGAAATCCAGAGACACCGCAACAGTAGGCAGAGCACACCCTTGGATGACTTGAGGAATGCCCGGAGGTCTTAATGCATAACCCATTCTTCTATGGTAACCCTGTCTCTCCCGATCAGTTCCTGGACCGGCAGCGGGAGTTGCGCCGCATCGCGGGCCGGATCGTCAGCCAGGGACAATCTACTGCAGTGGTCGGCGAACCGCGCAGCGGTAAGACCTCACTACTGCTGTATCTGGCTGCGCCAGAAACCCGGGACGATCTCTATGGACCTGATGGACAGATGCTATCCTTTTCGTTCATAGACAACCAGGCATTAAGTGGACAGTGCAATCAGGCCCAGTTCTGGGAGTTGGCGTTGCGTCCATTCCGTGAGGAAGTCATCGGTCATGACATCAACTCGCCTTTGGCTCGGGCATACCAGATATGCCAGGAGAACGCCTTTGGTACATTTACTCTGGAACGCCTCTTAGCCCAGATGAATGCGAAAGGGTGGCGGTTGGTGCTGTCGCTGGATGAGTTTGATGCATTGTTGTATTACACAGCGCTCAGTTGCGCTGAATTCTTCGGTGGCTTACGTACACTGGCCTCGCGTAGCCGAGGTACGTTGGCTCTGGTCATCGCCAGCCGTCGCCCGCTGACGGACCTCAACAAGGATACACAGCAGTTCAGCCGCACCAGTTCCCCCTATTTTAACTTTCTTGACGAGATCACACTGGGGCCATTTCCTAACAAGACCATTCCTGAACTGCTGGGCCGGGCCAAAGATCACTTCACGACGGGCGACCGCCGTTTCATTGAGAAGGCGGCCGGCGGGCATCCTTATCTGTTACAGGCAGCATCTTCCGAGATGTGGGAGGCCCACGAAGAAGGTCAGGATGAACCTACCCGACGATGGCGACAGGTAGGACACGGTCTTTACGACAAAGCAGCGCTGATCCTGGAGGACACCTGGCGGCTTTGGTCGCCAGCGATGCGGAAGGCGTTTACTATCGTGGCTCTGGCCGACGTCGTCAAGATGTTGGAGCAGCGCCAGTTCTATGCAGTTCCACTTGTCCGCGACAAGCGTGACGTGGGACCAGAACTACGGTTGCTGGGAAAGCAAGGCTTTGTGACAGAAGATCAGACTGCTCTTGCTGGCTGGCGTGTGCGTCCACAAGCCTTCCTCTGGTGGTTGGCCGATGAATTGGTGCGCACAGTACGCGACGAGACGTCGTTCGAGGAGTGGTTGCAGAAGCAAGAATTGGGATTCCTGCTGACGCGCGGCGAGAAGGAACAACTGGGCAAGGCTGTCCGCGCAGTTGTGGACTTACTCAAGGGTGGTGTGACCACGCTTATCGAGGCAGTGGCCAAGGGGGTGGGAGAGGCGGTGATGAAAGGGGGGTGAGATTTGGCTGAGCCGTCCGGTCCGGGTGCCCCGGGCATCCGCCGCGTTCGTCGCTCCAGCGCCGGGGCAGCCCTGTGGACGGGACTGCTGGTGCTGGTGGCGTTCCTGTGGGGGATTTCGTTCATCGCGATCAAGTACGCGATCGAGTACGTGACGCCGCTGGAGTTGGTCGCGATGCGCTACGTGCCGGTGGCGCTCACGTTTGCCGTGATGCTCGTCCCTACCCGCAGGCACCAGGTGTGGCACCTGGTACGTACCGACGGCTGGCGGGTGGCGCTGATCGGGCTGGGAGGGGTGCTGTACAACGTCTCTCTGGGGCTGGGTGAGACGCGTGTGGCGGCCGGGACGGCCAGCCTGATCATCGCGCTGAACCCGGCCTTTACTTACGTCCTGGCGGTGGCTTTCCTGGGCGAACGGTTTACCTGGCGGCAGGTACTGGGGCTGACTGTCGCCTTCGGCGGGCTGTTCGTGATCGTGCGCTGGGGCAGCGGGCGACCGGTGACGGCGGGCGATGCCAGGTACGTGCTGATCACGCTGCTCGCGCCGGCCTGGTGGGCGGTCAACAACGTGGCGGGCAAGGCCCTGGTGGCGCGTCACCCACCGATAGTGGTGAGCGGCGTTTCGATGATGTTCGCCGGCCTGCTCTCTCTGGCATTTGTGCGGCCTTCGCTCGTGGCGCAACTGCCGAGCCTGCCCACCGCGTTCTGGTGGGTGGTGCTCTCTCTGGCGTGGCTGTGCACGGTGTTCGCGCTGAGCGTGTGGTTCGGTGCGATGGAACACATGCCGGCCGGGCGCGTGGCCGGTTTCGTCTATCTGATCCCCATGTTTGCCGTTGCTTTCAGCCATCTATTGCTGGACGAGCCAATCCCACCGGCGCTGGTGGTGGGGGCGGTGATCCTGGTGGGTGGCGTGTGGCTGATCAACCGGTGAATGGCTGAGGTGCATAGACTGTGATGGATTCGTCGGGTTCCGGTGTAGGGTGTGGCCACAGGGTGCGCAGGGCGGTGGCTGGGACGGCGGTGTGGCAGGGGCTGCTCATCCTCGTTGCGCTGACGTGGGGCAATTCGTTTATCGCGATCAAGCACGTGGTGGAGCACGTGACGCCGCTGGAATTGGTCACGATGCGGTTTGTGCCGGTGGCGCTCACCTTCGCCGCGCTGCTGCTGCCCACGCGCGGGCGGCAGGTCTGGCACATGGTGCGCGCCGAGGGCTGGCGGCTGGCGTTCCTGGGGCTGACCGGCGCAGTGCTCTACAACATCTTCCTGGGCTGGGGCGAGACGCACGTGGCGGCCGGAAGCGCCAGCCTGATCATCGCGCTCAACCCGGCCTTCACGTACGTCCTGGCGGTGGTTTTCCTCGGCGAACGGTTTGCCTGGCAGCGTGCGCTGGGGCTGGCCGTGGCCTTCGGCGGGCTGTTCGTCATCATCCGCTGGGGCAGCGGGCGCCCGGTCACGCTGGACGACGCCCGGTACGCGCTGATCACGCTGTTCGCGCCCGTTTGCTGGGCTACGTACACTGTAACGAGCAAGCCGCTCGTGGAGCGCTATCCTCCGCTGCTGGTGACCGGCGTCGCTATGATGTTCGCCGGGCTGTTCTCGCTGGCGTTCATCCGCCCGGCGTTCCTGGCCCAACTGCCGGCCTTGCCCCTCTCGTTCTGGGGGGCGATCCTGTTCCTGGCCTGGCCCTGTACGGTCTTTGCCTTCAGCGTGTGGTCCGGCGCATTGGAGCGCATGCCGGCCGGGCGGGTGGCCAGTTTCGTATATCTGGTGCCGATGTTCGCGGTGACGTTCAGCCACTGGCTGCTGGGTGACCCCATCACGCCGGCGCTGGTCGCCGGCGCGGCCGTCCTCGTGACCGGCGTGTGGCTGATCAACCGCCCCTGATCACTGATCCCTGATCACCAATCACGGGTAGTAACTGCTCAGATAGGAGATATAATTACACAGAGTTACACGGAGAACACACAGAGGCACACAGAGGATAGTTACTAAAAGACCTTGCAACCTCTGTGTTTCTCTGTGTCTCCTCTGTGAATCTCTGTGACCTGAGTAGTTACCACGGATAAATGAAAAGCCGCCCCCTGGTGTGGGAGCGGCTTTTGTCTGACGAGTGGGTTCTCGTTATGAGAGGATGCTCTGGAGGCGCATGGCGAGCGACATGTCGCCGCTGATCTTGATCTTGCCCTGCATGAAGGCGGCCATGGCGTTCAGTTCGCCGTTGGCCATGGCGATGAAATCCTTGCCGACCATCGAGAGTGTCATGTTGGGCGAGGCCTTTTTTCCCTGCTCCACGTTGGCCTTGCCGTCCGCCAGCGTCACCGTCCACTGGCCGCCCCCCTCACCCGTCAGATCGAAGAGGATGACGGCGTTGATGCCCTTGATCTTCGCCGGGTCTATGTTTTTGATGTTGTCGAGAACCCCGAGCACGTTTGTGATAGCCATTGTCCTGTCCTCCTTGGGATGATTTGAGTCCATTATAGCCCTGAAACGTGAAACGTCAAACGTGAAACGTGAAACGTGAAACGTGAAACGTGAAACGTGAAACGTGAAACGTGAAACGTGAAACGTGAAACGTGAAACGTGGTGCGTGTTTCGTCGTTTTTCGTTCGATGGGGTTGGCTGTTGGCGCAACGTGGTGTATAATATTGGGGAGCAGGTTGATATCTGGAGGTGATGAGATGCGCAAGTTCGTCAGTTTCCTGGCTGGACTGTTGGCGGGGGCCGTGGTGGGCGTCGCGGCTGCGCTGCTGTTGGCTCCCCTTTCGGGCTCGCAACTGCAAGAGAAGATGCGGTCCCGCGTGCAGGACTTGGTGAAAGAGGGCAAACGAGCGGCCGGTGCTCGCCGGGCTCAACTGGAGGCACAACTCGAGGTCTTCAAGCGCGGCACGCCGGTCACCATCGAGACGACACCCGAACAACCCCAGTAGTACCTCGCGAGTAAAGTTCTTGCACGATGGGCAAGGAACTTGATGCAGGGGCGCAGAGATCGCAGAGAGATGGAAGAAGCCTCGAATCTCTGAGTTTCTCTCTGCGTCTCCGCGTCTCTGCGTTGAGTTATCCTCGTTTGGTGCAGGTGTGCATCGCTCTAGTGGGCCTGCGCCGCCTCGGCCAGCCCCTCGAAGAGGCGGCGCATCACGAGGTGGCTTGCGACCATCGCCTCGGGATGCCACTGCACGCCCACGCAGAAGGGATGGTCGGGCGCTTCCAACCCCTCGACGATGCCGTCGGGGGCACGCGCGGTGATGGCCAGCCGTGCGCCCACCGCTTTGGCGGCCTGGTGGTGGGCACTGTTGACCCCCAACTCGCCTGTCCCGACCAGTGCAGCCAGCCGGCTGCCGGCGGCAACCTGGACCGTGTGGGTGACCACGTCCATGGGCCGGCCGGCCACGGTGCTGTGCGAGAGCGCGCCGCGCACCTGGGTAGGAATATCCTGGATGAGCGTACCCCCGGCCGCGACGTTGAGCACCTGGATGCCCCGGCAGATCGCCAACAAGGGCAGCCCCTCCGCCAGCGCCCAGCGGGCCAGGGCGAGTTCCGTGCGATCGCGCCGCTCGTCTAAGGCCCACAACAGCCCACCGTCTTCTTCGCCGTACAGGGCGGGCGAAATATCCCCGCCACCGGAGAGGAGCAGGCCATCCACGTGCTCGAAGATGGCGCGCAATTCCGCTTCTTCCAGGTGCGGCAGGACGACCAGCGGAGCGCCGCCACCCAATTCTACGGCCCGCACGTAGGTCGGGCTGATCGCAAAGAGGGGCAGGCTGGGCGGGCGGTCCGATTGATCGGTGCGACCGGTGATACCGATCACCGGACAGGCGCAAAAAGGGGCGTAGGGTTGTCCTACGCCCATCCCAGGAGGCTCGCCGGACGGCCCTGGGCTATCGGCGGATTTTTTCCCGCAGGCGGGCTGTCTTGCCTCGTCGTTGTCGCAGGAAGTAGAGTTTGGCATGCCGGATGTGTGCCTGTTTCAGTACTTCGACTTTCTCGACACGTGGTGAGCGCAGCGGAAAGGTACGCTCTACGCCGATGCCGTGGGAAGCGACGCGCCGCACCGTGAAATTGGCGTTGCTCCCGCGTCCGTGCAGGCGGATGACGGTGCCCTGAAACACCTGCACCCGCTCGCGCTCCCCCTCGACGATGCGCGCGTGCACCTTGACCGTGTCGCCCGGGCGCAACTCAGGAATGTTCGGATTCGATTCAATCTGGCGTTCTATGGATTCGATCAGGTTCATTGTACAATCCCCCACAGACTGGTTGTCCCTCGCTTGCGTTCTTTCGTTTGAGGGGCCATGCGGGCAGATTATACTACGTTTTGCAGTCTAAGGCAACTCCTGGTACCCTCCTACCCTCCCGAAGGTTCACCACGGTAACCATCGGACCCTCCCGAAGGCTCAATACAGGTGGTTCTCGATCTGCTTCCAAGCCTTCGGGAGGGAAAAATGGTACAAAGGTCCTATTGAGTTTGGGGGGGGAGTAGTGGTAATATACTCATGCCCCTGACTTTTCTTTAATAGCGTGGCATAGCCCATTCACTGGACAATCGGTATGAGTAGGAGTGGAAGAGATGTTCCAGCCACAAATGCGCCTTTTGGCTCGGGTCCTGCCGGCCAGTGCCCTGGTGGTCGTTGGCCTCGTGTTGCTCGTGCTGCTGTTCCGGTAGTACCAGAATTGAGCGGACGTTCGGTCCACGTTCGTGGATGACGTTTGCCCGGCTGCTGCGGGGTCAGCCCGGTGGTGTGACCTGACGGATGGTGCCGTTTCGTATCCGCGCCAGCCCTGGACCCAGGGCCGGCGCGGTTGTGTTGGAGGTTGGAGGTTGGAAGTTGGAGGTGTTGGAGCCGACACTTGGCGTACTTGTGGTTGTGGAGTACAATGCATTCCTGTATTCTTGTTCAAGGAGGATTCCGATGAAGCCACTTAGATTGCTTGTGCCATTTGCTCTGCTCGTGAGTCTCATGCTGGCCTGTGGGCCGCTCGGAGCGATCAAGGAGACGCCGTCGCCGGCCGAAGAACCTACCGGCGGTGAAGAAGCGGCGGCGACTGAGGCGCCCTCGGGTGGTGAAGCAGGGACCGACGGGGAAGAGGAAATCGAACTATCCTCTGTCACCAGTGGCCTGCAAAGCCTGGACAGTTACCGCGCCCATTTCAAGATGGCTGTCACCGATATCGCGGGTGGCGGCACGGAGGAGTGGGCCTACGAGATGGACATGGAGGTCGTGCGCGATCCATTCGCCCAACACATGGTGATCCAGGGTGTTGCCGCGGAGGGAGCGTTCGAGATGTTCCAGATCGGCGACCAGAGGTATATTGCGTTAGGGGAGGGACAGTGTATTTCGACGTCGGCCGAGGGTGAGGCCATGGGCGCGGAGATGTTCGAGCCTGGCGACGTGATCGGCGGATTGTCGAATGCCCGCCGTGTGCGGCCCGATCAGGACGTCAATGGCATCCGCTGCCGCCACTACAAGTTCAATGAGACGGCATTGGTCTGGCGTGGGTTTACCAAGGCCGAGGGAGAAGTGTGGGTGGCCGTGGAGGGAGAGTACGTCGTCAAGTACGCGCTGCAGGCTGAGGGGAAGGATCCTGCCAGCGGGAAGGAAGGGCACCTCGACTGGGTGTACGAGATCCGGGACGTCAATGAGCCGATATCGATCGAGCCACCGGCCGGATGTGGGGCGGCGGAGAGCGAGTACCCCATGATGCCCGATGCTACGGACGTAAGCACGATGGAGAACGTGGTGATGTATACGTCGGCCAGTTCCCTCGACGACGTGCTGGCTTTCTACAAGGAGCAAATGCCGGCCAATGGTTGGAGCGAAACGGGGGATTCCTTCACCAGCGAAGGCACTGCGATGCAGAGTTATACCAAGGAGGGAGTGACCGTCAGCCTTACCTTGACCGAGCAGGATGGGAAGGTCTCGGTGCTCATCATGAGCCAGTAGTGGGACGCCCCCGGGACGGGGGCTGCGAGCTGTGGTGTGGGACGCCCCCGGGACGGGGGCTGCGAGCTGTGGTGTGGGACGCCCCCGGGACGGGGGCTGCGAGCTGTGGTGTGGGACGCCCCCGGGACGGGGGCTGCGAGCGTTGGACTCGCGTGGGACGCCCCCGGGACGGGGGCTGCGAGCCGCGGTGTGAGACGCCCCCGGGACGGGGGCTGCGAGCGTTGGACTCGGGCTGCGAGCCGCGGTGAGAGACGCCCCCGGGACGGGGGCTGCGAGCCTTTGTGAGCGTTTGTCTGTGCAAACGGATGGGCAGGCCGTCCTCTCGCCAGGGCGGCCTGCCTTTTTCTTGCCAGCCTCGCCTTTCGGGATACAATACGGGTCTATCACGCGACGAAAGGAACTGAGGATGAGCACCAGTCTCGATCAACAATGCATCAACACGATCCGCACATTGGCGATGGACGCCGTCCAGAAGGCCGACTCCGGCCACCCCGGGCTGCCGATGGGGATGGCCGACGTGGCCTACGTGCTCTGGACCCGCTTCCTCAAGCACAATCCAACCGATCCCGCCTGGCCCGACCGGGACCGGTTCGTCCTTTCGGCCGGGCACGGCTCGATGCTGCTGTATAGCCTGCTCCACCTCACCGGCTACGACCTGCCGCTGGAGGAACTGGAGAGCTTTCGCCAGTGGGGTAGCCGCACGCCCGGTCATCCTGAGTATGGCCTCACCCCGGGCGTCGAGGCCACCGCTGGCCCATTGGGGCAGGGTTTCGCCAACGGCGTAGGAATGGCGATCTCCGAGCGGTTCCTGGCGGCGACCTTTAACCGGCCCGGGTGCCCCATCTTTGATCACTACACCTACGCCATCGTCTCCGACGGCGACCTGATGGAGGGGGTGAGTCACGAGGCGGCCAGCCTGGCCGCTCACCTGGGACTGGGCAAACTCGTCTACTTTTACGACGACAACGAGATCTCGATCGAGGGTTCGACGGACCTGGCCTTCACCGAAGACGTCCCGGCCCGTTTCCGGGCCTACGGCTGGCACGTGCAGGAGGTGGGTGGGTACGACCTGGAGGAGATCGGTGCGGCTATCCATACTGCCCAGCAGGAGACGGAACGCCCCTCACTCATCGTCTGTCACACCCACATCGGCTACGGCAGCCCGCACAAGCAGGATACGGCCGAGGCCCACGGGGCGCCGTTGGGAGAGGAGGAGGTCCGGCTGACCAAGGAGGCCCTGGGCTGGCCGCCCGACGCGCACTTTTTCGTCCCCGACGAGGCGCTGGCGGTGTTCCGGCAGGCGGTCGAGCGGGGACGGCAGGCCCAGGCCCAATGGCGTGAGGCCTTCGAGCGCTATCGGGCCGCATATCCCGACGAGGCGGCGCTATTGGAGACGCTGTGGGCGGGCAAGTTGCCTGAAGGGTGGGCCGACGCGCTGCCCAGGTTCTCTCCAAACGATGGCTCCCTGGCCACGCGCAACGCATCGGGGGCGGTACTGAACGCGCTCGCGCGAGTGCTGCCCACGTTGATCGGCGGTTCGGCGGACCTGGCTCCCTCCACCAACACGCTGCTCAAGGGGTATTCTGATTTCCAGCGGGCGACTCCCGCCGGGCGCAACTTCCACTTTGGTGTGCGCGAGCACGCGATGGGGTCCATCCTGAATGGGATGGCGTTGCACGGTGGGATATTGCCTTACGGCGCTACCTTCCTGGTCTTTTCGGACTATATGCGCCCGCCGGTGCGCCTGGCGGCCATGATGCACCTGCCGGTCGTGTACGTGTGGACCCACGACTCGGTGTGGGTGGGTGAGGACGGCCCGACCCACCAGCCGGTCGAGCAATTGGCGGCGTTGCGGGCGATCCCCAATCTGGTCATCATCCGCCCGGCCGACGCCAACGAGACCGCCGCGGCGTGGCGCGTGGCATTGGAGCGGCGGGATGGCCCCACGGGGCTGGCGCTTACGCGCCAGAAAGTGCCCGTGCTGTTCGAGACGAACCGGGAGGCGGCCCAGACGGTCGCGCGGGGGGCCTACGTGCTGGCCGATAGTTCCGGCATCCCCGGCGTGGTCCTCATCGCCAGCGGCTCGGAGGTGCACCTGGCACTGGCAGCCCGGGACGTGTTGGCCCAGCGGGGCATCGCGGTGCGGGTGGTGAGCATGCCCAGTTGGGAGCTCTTTGAAGCGCAGCCGGCCTCGTATCGGGAGGCGGTGCTGCCGCCGCAGGTGACGGCCCGGTTGGTCATCGAGGCCGGGGTGACGCAGGGGTGGGAGCGGTACGCCGGCCCGGCCGGGGACGTGATTGGGCTGGAGCACTTTGGGGCCTCGGCCCCCTACAAGGTGTTGATGGACAAGTTCGGTTTCACTGCTCAGGCGGTGGTCGAGCGAGCGCTGAGGCTGCTGGGGTGATCCAGGAGGAGTGGATGGTTGACGCGGGCGCGTATCCGGTCACGTACGTGGGCTACTATGACAGCGAGTGCCGCCCGATGCGCGGCGTGGTGCCGGTGGAGGAGGTGATCGCGCTGCACGTCAACGGCCAGCCGCTGGTCAGCCTGATGTGCACGCCGACCCAATTGGAGGACCTGGCGTTGGGCTTTCTGTTCAACGAGGGACTGGTCAATGGGCTGGAGGAGGTGGCGGTGCTGGAGGTGTGCGGCGGGGGGCGGTGCGTGGACGTGTGGCTGGAGCACGACGTCGAGCCGCCCAAGTTGCGCGTCATCACGTCCGGCTGCTCGGGCGGCACCACGTTCGAAGACGTGGCCGGGGCACAACACCGGGTGGAATCGAACGCGCGGGTCACGCCGCGCCAGGTGGCGCGGTTGGTGCTTAAGTTCTCGCAGGCCACCGCGCTCTACCGGCGGGCAGGCGGGGTGCACGGGGCGGCGCTGGCCGAGGGAGAGCAACTGCTGTGTATGGCGGAGGACGTCGGCCGCCACAACACGCTCGACAAGATCACGGGGGCGTGCCTGCGGCAGGGCCAGAGCATGGCGGATCGCACCCTGCTTACCAGCGGGCGGATCAGTTCCGAGATGGTGAGCAAGGCGGCCCACATGGGAATTCCCATCGTCATCTCGCACACGTCACCGACCTCGCTTTCGGTGCAACTGGCGCAGGCGTGGAACGTCACGCTGATCGGCTACACGCGGCGGCACAGTTTCCGCGTGTATGCGGGCGCGGAGCGGGTCGTCGCGGCGGATGAATAGATCGGTTTCTGCATCCACCGGTCACGCCTGCCGTTTGACGACAAACAGGGTGAGATCATCCGACAGCGATGTCCCATCGGTAAACTCCTCCACTGCTGCCAAGATCGCCTCCTGCAACTCCTGCGCGCTGGCGTCTGCATGGGCCTCCACCGTGGCCTTCAACCGCTCCTCGCCAAACAGGCCTCCCTCGGGGTTCCTGGCTTCCGTGACTCCGTCGGTGTAAAAAACCAGCACATCTCCAGGCCCGATGGCTACGGCCCGTTCCTCCGGTTCCACCTCCTCAAACGCACCCAGCACACAGCCGGGGGCCGCCAGCCAGCGGGTTGCATTACCATCCGCCTGGTACCACAGAGGCCAATTGTGCCCGCCGTTGGCGTATGTCAGGTGCCCGCTGCGGGTGTCCAATGCCGCGTAGAAGGCGCTCAGGAACAGCCTGTACCGCATGTCCTGCACAATCAAGCGGTTGGTGCGCTGCATGATCGTGGCAGGGCTGCGGCCGTTCATCGCCTCGCTGCGGATGACGGTGCGGCTGAAGGCCATGAACAGCGCGGCCGGTATACCCTTGCCGGTCACGTCGGCGATCACCATACCCAGAAGGCCAGGCTCATCGCGGATGAGTACATCCGTAGGCAATTGAATAAAGTCGTACAGGTCTCCTCCCACCTGCCGGGCCGGACGATAGGTCGCCGCAAACTCCCAGCCGGAGACGACAGGGCAACTTGCCGGGAGCAGGCTGAGTTGTATCGTGCGGCCGATCTCCAACTCCTCTGCCAGCCGCTGTTGCTGGACCTCCTCCTGGTGCAGGCGGGCCGTCTCCAGGGAGATCGCTGCCTGATGGGCCAACGCCATGACTAACTTGCCATCGCCCGCCGTGAACTCGGGCTGCTCCCTGAATCGTCCCAGCACGAGCGCCCCCAGCGTGTGCTCTGGCGTCTTGATCGGCGCGCACAGGACAGTGCCAAGACCTGTGTCCACAGGCTGCGGAAAGCAGGTCAGATCAACGATGATAGGCTGGCCTGTGTCGCATGCTCGCTCCATGGCCGCCCGGGAAGCCTCGTGTAGCACGCAGACAGTTTCGTCAGCACCAAAGCTCGCCGCGATACTCCGCACGCCCTCACTGGTGCCCGTTACAGGCACTGCTAACATAATCACAGCGCCAACGTCCGCCTCGATGATGCGATGAACCTCACCCAGCACCAGTCGCGGGATTTCTTCCGCTTCCAGGCAGTGACCAATCGTCTCGCCGATACGGTAGAGCAAATTGATCTCGCGATAGCGAGCCAGTGTCTCACTGACCACGTCTCTTGTTTCCAGCGCCTGGTGCAGAAGCAGTGTCAGGCTTGTCTGTAAGCAGCGCAACGTACGCTCGACCAGCGGCCCTGGGCTTGCGTCGCCCTCGGCCCGCGCGACCAGCGCTCCGACGTACCGGGACTGGACGAAAACCGGCTGGAAGACGACCCCGCCGGCGCACGTGCTCTGGCCCTCGCCGGCCTGGGGCTGCCACCGCTGCAACTCGGCCCGCTTCCATTCCGCGCTGCCCGCGTAGACGCGGCCATCGGCTCCGATCAGGGCCAGGTGGCCTCCCGGCAAGAGCGTTCCAAACTCTGCCAATAGCGCCGCTGCCTCCTGCCGTTTCACCAGGCGATGGAGGGGCACCTCTAGTGGGGGTACGTTCTGCGGGGCCATGCTGCAACCACTCGCCAACCATCAAAACGAGGCCAGGGCGGTTTCCAGGTCGGCGCACACTTCCAGGAACGCCTTGAAACCGCTGACCTCCAACGCCCAGCTCACCGGGGGTTGCGGATTGAGGATCTTGCAGTTCGCGACCAGGCCGCCCTCCACCCCTTTTGCCCTGGGGGGGGAGGCCTTCCGACCGTGCTCTGGATCTGGTGGCTCTCTACCTCTCATGATCAAGGCGATACTGTGTAGGGCTACCAGGCCCGAACTGGCCATGAACGACAGGTCGCTCAGATCCAGCAACAGGTGCCGCGTCCCGGCCGCATACAACTCTCTGGCCTGTGCGATCACGTCCAAGTAATGGGATGCATCCAACTCTCCGTGGAGTTGCATGATCGTCACGGGCACTCGGGCCTGCACTTGATGAATGACGATTGCCATTTGATTCCAGGCCTTCATCGCGATTCTCGCACTCCCTTCTTGACCAGGACCAGCTCATTTCTGCCATCGTCTGTGGTCCGATAGATCAACTCGTCAGCCAGTTGGCGCATCATGTGGACCCCCATTCCACCCAAGGGGCGTTGCTCCAGGGGCAGCCTGACGTCTAGCGCTGGGGTTGAGGTAGGATCGAAGCGGGGGGCCCGGTCGCGCAAGTACACCACCAGCGCATCCTGGTCGTATGCTACCTCGACCTCAATGACCCCTGGCTGGCCCTGGTAACCATGTAGGATGACGTTGGTGGCCGCCTCGTTCGTGGCGATCAGCACATCGGTGATGGCCTGTGGGTTGCCATTGCCCCTCCTGGCCACCCCTTCCACGAAGCGGCGGATTGTCGCCAGGTTCTTCAGGTCTGCGGCGATATGCAGATACGATGGTTCACCCATGAGCGCCTCACAGACCCAGCACTTGCTCCGTCAACTCGAGCAACTCGTCCGGGTCGAAGGGTTTGGTCACGTAGGTATCGGCGCCCACTGCCTCCCCTTTCTGCCTGTCAGACTCCTGGCCTTTGGCTGTCAACATCACGACGTAGACGTCGTGCAGTTCCCACTCGCGCTTGACGGTATGGCAGACCTCAAACCCGTTGATCTTGGGCATCATCACGTCCAGAAAGACCAACGGCGGCCGTTCCGCCTGGATGATGTCCAGGGCCTCCTCGCCGTTGGTCGCCAGCAGCAATTCCACCCCGTGGTCTTCCAGGTCTTCCAGCGTCTGCTCGATGAGCAGCCGGATGTGAGGTTCGTCGTCCACGATCAGGATCTTGGGTCCCACGAGGCCTCCTCAATCGAACAAGAGAAAGAGTACGTGCTCCAGGCCCCGCTCGAAGCGCAGGGTCTTGACGATCTCCCGCTGCTGCGGGAGCACCGCGTTCAGGATGATCATGTCGGGCCTGGCGCGCAGGGCCTTCTCGATCGCCTCATCCCCGCTGGCCGCTTCCACCACCTCGTAGCCTTTAGCCCGCAAGACCTCGGTCAGCGTTTTGAGCGTAGAGGCATCTTCGTCCACCACCATCACTTTATTGCGGGACACTCCCTGCGCCAGCAGCCGCTCGATTTCCTCGAGCACGACGCCCGTCTCGATGGGCTTGGTCAGATAGCGATCTACGCCCAGGCGATATCCTCTCTCTTGGTCCTCGACGATGGACAGGATGATGATCGGCAAGTCCATGGTCTGCGGGTCTCCCTTGAGGACTGCCGCCACGTCAAAGCCGCTCATCTCTGGCATCATCACGTCCAGGACCACCAGGTCCGGCCGTTTCTGCCTGATTTGGGCCAACGCCTCCCGCCCGTCCCTGGCCTCCTGCACTTCGTAGCCCGCTTCGTGCAACTCTTGCCTGAGCAACTCACGAATGTGGACGTCGTCGTCCACGATCAGAATCGTGTGCCGGCCATTGCTGCGGGACGAGGCCGGGCCGACCCGGCGTGCTTCCAGTTGCTGGATCAGCTCTTCAATGTTGATGGCCTTCCGCGGCCGGCCTGTTCCGCCGCTGGTCGCGGCTGCCTGGATCGGCAGCGTGAAGGAAAAGGTGCTGCCTCGTCCTGGCTCACTCTCCACCCAGATGTGTCCCCCATAATGTTCCACGATCTCCTTGCAGATCGGCAGCCCCAGTCCGGTGCCCTTGGGCTTTTCGGTCAGCGTGTCCCCCACCTGCCTGAACCGCTCGAACAACTTGTGTTGGTCGGCCTCGCTGATGCCCACCCCGGTGTCCCTGACACTCACTTCGATTGCCCCAGCGGCGCGCCGGGCCTGGCAGGTGACCGAACCCGCGTCGGTGAATTTGATGGCGTTGGAGAACAGATTGATCAGCACCTGCACCAACCTGTCCCTGTCGCCCACGATTTCCGGCAGGTCATCGGGGATCTCTCGGAGCAGCGGCAGTCCCTTCTGTACAAACAGCACCGAGGTGGCCACGGCGGCCCGGTCAACCAGTTCGGACACACGCACCCGTTCCGCCCGCCATTCCACTTTTCCAGCCTCGATCTTGGCCAGGTCGAGCAGGTCGTTGATCAGCGCCGTGAGCCGCTCTGCCTCAGCCGCCACGATCTTGATGTTCTCGGCCACCTGGCCCATGGCACGCTGAGTCCTGGCGTCGTCCGCCTGGACCTGGGGGAAGATGCGCTCGCCCAATCGCTTGTCAATGATCTTGGCAAAGCCAAGAATGGAGGTGAGCGGCGTTCTCAGTTCGTGGCTCACGCTGGCCAGAAAGGCGCTCTTGGCGGCGTTGGCCTGTTCGGCGGCGGCCTTGGCTTCCCGCAATTCCTCCTCGGCCCGCTCGCGCTCGGCCATCTCGCGCCGCATCTGCTCGTTGGCAGCGGCCAAGGCGGCCGTACGCTCCTGCACCCGCTCCTCCAGGCGTTCCTGGTACTTGCGCAGTTGCTCCTCCGCCCGCTTGCGCTCGGTGATGTCTTCCAGGCTCCCTTCATACGACAACACGCGCCCTGGCAACGCATCCCCGTGCTCCGCCTCGCGGACCACCCGCGAGGAATTGTTGACCCACATCAGTTCACCATCGTAGCGGCGGAACTGGACCACAAAGTCACGCACTAACCCCTTTTCCTCCATCAGGGCTCGCCAGCGGGCACGCTCCGCCGGGTCTGCGTACAGGTCGGCCGCGTTCACCGTCAGCAAACTCTCCCGATCCGGGTAGCCCAGCATCTCGACCAGGGCCGGGTTAGCGTCCATGACCTGCCCGCCCGGCGCAGTGCGGTAGAGCCCCACCGGCACACCGTCGAACAGCGTGCGATAGCGTGCTTCGCTCTCTTGCAGCGCCCTGTGCTCGACCTCGAGTGCCTCTTCCGCCCGCCGGCGCTCGGCCAGTTGCTGCTCCAGGCCAACCAACGTCTCCTGCAGTTGGGCGGCCATCTGGCGAAAGCCCTCGGCCAGCGTGCCCAACTCGTCCCTGCTGCGCACGGCCAGTGCCCTCTGGCGAGCCGTTTCCAGGTCCCCTTGCTCCGCCGCCTGAACGGCCTCCGTCAGTCTCTGGACCGGCACGGAGATGGTGCGGGCGAGCGCGCCGGCCGCCAGCAGCACCGCCAGCGCCGTCAATCCCAGGATGGCGAACGCCACGGTCGTCAGCGTGCGCACCCGGCCCTGGATGGCATCGCCGACCAGGGTCGCCTGGCGATGAAAACTCGCCTGGTCGGCGCTGATGCCCACCCAGCCGAAGCCGGCCGGCGGCTGGTAGGGGCCGCCATAGTAGGGGATCGGCGCAAAGGCCGCAAATTTATCGTGGCCGGCCCAGAAATACCGGATGGACCCGGCTTCTCCCTGGTTGGCCCGGCCGTGGATGCTGGCCAGGTTCTCGTCGGCAAACCCCAGTTTGTCCAGGCGCACCGGCAGCAGCCCGAGTTCCTCCTGCCGGGTGGCATAAGGCAGCACCCGGCCATCGGGGGCCAGGCCCCACTGGAGGTAGTCTACGGGATGGGCGATCGTACCGGCCAGGTCGTCAATGACGTACGCATAGTTGCCGGTCGAGGGGTCTGGCGCGGCGGCCATACGCCCTTCGGGGGGCACGATGTGGGCGGTGAACTCTTCCAGGTGCCGGCTGTCCAGCGCCAGCACCATCACGCCGTCCAGGCGTCCCTCTGCGTCGAACAGAGGCATCGCCAGGCGCAGCAAGCCGATGAAGCGCTGGCCGGCCTCGAACTCTGTCTTGTTCACGTAGAAACCGGCGACGTGCGAAATATAGATCTCGCCGGGGGACAACTGGCGTGCCTCGAGGAAATAGGTCTCCGATTTGTACAACGTGTGCGCGGGGTTGCTGACGTCTCTCAACTCCTCCGCTCCGGCCACGCGGCCGTCCAGGATCTTGATCGCTTCCTGGCCGGCTGGGTCCACGTAGGCCATTTCCCTGTACAGGGGGATGGATTGGCGCACCTCCTGACCGTTCTCCACAGACCACACCTCCCGCCGATGGGCCTGGTAGAAGGCCAGGTAGGCCTCGGTGGAGCGAGGGAGCAGGGCCACCGTCCGTAAATCAGCCTCCCGTTGGTAGAGAAAGTCGGCCAGGGCCACGGCGGTCTCGCGCGCCCGCAGTTCCAGCGCCTCGGCCGATTTGGCGTCCAGCGCCTCGCGGCTGCGAGCAGCGGCTTCCGCCCCCGCCTCGTCGGTGCTGCGTATGGTGAGCCCCCCCAACACGATCAGCGGAACGAGGGCGACCACGATGATGAAGAACAGCGTCTTGCGAAAAATGCCCGAGCGCAACCATTGGACCATACGTTACTCCCTGGTTCTCATCAATCGAAAGCCCGCCCACCGTAATGGTGGGCGGGCTCAGCCTGCGAGTCCACTGCCATGGTAACGCCCGCCACTTTAGTCGTTGCCCAGGGTATACGCCACCCACCAGTTGTCCAAACTTTTCATACCTGCAATCTTATCATACCACACGTCTGTTCACATCGCGTTAAGGTTGTGTGAGAAATTTCCTAAGACTCACCTGGGGCGGGCGAGATCGTGGAGAACCCGGTTTCTGTATCATGCCACGAGGGGGCATACGGCAGTTGACCGAGGTGATCCCCCATGATATACTGCTTCAGCGGAGGGACATTTCGGAATTCTACGGAGGCGATTGTATGGCCAAAATCGTCCTGATCGGCGCCGGGAGCGTCAGTTTCGGCACCGGCACCCTGTGCGACCTGTTTGCTGCACGGGAGGGGTTGCGGGGCAGCACCATTGCCCTGGTGGACACCAACCCCGAGGCGCTGCGCGTCATGTCCCAGGTGGCCCGGCGCATGAACGAGGCCACGGGCCGGCCGTTCGTCGTCGAGGCGACGACCGACCGCTGCCAGGCGCTGCCCGGTGCGCGGTTCGTCATCATCTCGGTGGCGGTCAAGCGCAACGAACGCTGGCGGTTGGACTTCCAGGTCCCGCTGCGGCACGGCGTCAAGCAGGTGTTGGGCGAGAACGGCGGCCCGGGTGGGCTGTTCCACGCCATGCGCAACATCCCCATCGTCCTCGACATCTGCCACGACGTCGAGCGGCTGTGCCCCGACGCGCTGGTGCTCAACTTTTCCAATCCTGAAGGGCGGCTGTGCCTGGCGGCCAGCCGCTACACCGGCCTGCGGTTCGTCGGCCTCTGTCACGGCATCGGCATGGCGCAAGCGGCCATCGGGCAGGCGCTCGACCTGCCGCCGGACGAGATAGACCCCAGGGCGGCCGGGCTCAACCACTTTACCTGGGTGCTCGACCTGCGACGGAAATCCACCGGCGAGGACCTCTACCCGGCCTTTAAGCGTGCGATTGCCGCGAAGGACATGGAAGAGGCCGGCCTGGGCGATTACCACTGGGGCGTCAAACTGAGCCGCTACCTGATGGAGACCTTTGGCTACTGGCCCTCCCCCTCGGACGATCACGTCGGCGAGTACCTCTCCTACGCCTGGGAGTATTGTGGGTTGGAAGGGTACGATTTCGACGGGGCGGACCGGGGCGGGGAGGAACTGTGGCAGCGCTTGCAGCGCTGGGGCGGTGGCCAGGACCCGCTGGATAGCCTGCTAGAGCGGCGCTCGGGCGAGCGGGCGGTGGCCATCATCGCTGGCGTGCTCGGCAACACCCACCAGTATGAACTGGCGGTCAACGTGCCGAACGCGGGCCTGATCCCCAACCTGCCCGCCTGGGCCATCGTCGAGGTGCCGGCCACGGTGGACGCCACCGGCGTGCACGGCGTCCCGGCCGGCCCGCTGCCGGAGCCGATCGCCGCCATGTGCCGCACGCAGGCCGCCGTGATTGACCGGGTGGTCGAGGCGGGCGTGCACGGCGACCGCAACGCGGCGCTGGAGGCGCTGCTCCTCGACCCGGTCGTCCACTCCATCTCCCAGGCGGAGGCCATCCTGGACGAGTTGCTGGAAGTGCACAAGGACTTTCTGCCCCAATTCTAGAACATAGAAACCAGGTTTTTGAGAAAAACCTGGTTTCTTCTTCTCGGCAACCGGTTTTGCGTTTCGGCCGGACCATGCTATACTGGAACACGGGTATCTACCGTTCAAGGAAGGCATGGGTTTGGGCGCGTCCGGCGATCTTCCCCCTGTCGGTGCCGTCCTCAGCGGCCCTCACTGGCCAGGCCGCGTGCGCGTCGTGCGCATCGAGCCGCGCGGCTCAGCCCGCGTGCTGATTGAGGCCGTTACCCTCGATCCTCAATCCCGCCTCATCTCCCGCCTGCTCAAACGCGAGGACTTGACGGGCCTGGAGGTCGCCGCCGAACCGGGCCGCGCCACGCTCATGGGGGACCCGACCGGCTTCCGCCTGGCGGCAGAGGCTACCCGCATCCGCCTGGCCCACACCCACGACCCCCAACTTGCCGTCAGCGTCGCTCGCATTGACCCCTTGCCCCACCAGTTGGAGGCCGTCTACCACTACATGCTGCGCCAGCCCCGCCTGCGCTTCTTGCTGGCCGACGACCCCGGCGCCGGCAAGACCATCATGGCCGGGCTGCTGTTGAAGGAACTCAAACTGCGCGGGGCGCTCACCCGCACCCTCATCGTCGCCCCGGCCAACCTGGCCCCTCAATGGCAGCGGGAGATGGCCGACAAGTTCGACGAGCCCTTCGACCTGGTGGACCGCGCGGCCCTGACGGCCCGCGGCAGCCGCGCCTGGGAAATCGCCGATCAGTGCGTCGTCTCGCTCGACTTTGCCTGGCGCGCCGACGTACTGGAGAGCCTGGCCCGCGCCCAACGCTGGGACCTGGTGATCGTGGATGAGGCGCACAAGATGGCCGCCTACCAGCGCGCGGCCGAAGAGCGGCTCGTGCCCGCTTACATCCGCGCGTTCTTCGTCCAGGCGTTCAAGGCCCTCGCCCCCGGCCGCCTGGAGCGCCGCGACGACGGCTTCTGGCGCATCCCCTACGTCCCCGCCGCCCTGCGTGACGTGCCGGAACCGCTGCGCCGCCGCTACGGCCTCCCGGCCGAAAGTTACGCCGCCATCACCTTCGACAAGGCTGACCTGGACGCCCGCCGTGCGCTGGCGCGCGGCGGCCTCACCTTCGTCGGGCCGGGCCATCCCCTGTTCGAGGCCGTCGTCCACCACGTCCTGGCTCGTTTCTGCCCCGACCTGGCCCAGGGGGCGGCGTTGCGCGACCCGGCCGGACAGGCCGCGGGGTTGCTATGGCTCATGGTGGGGAACGTCGAAGACGGCCTGGGGCGCATCGCCGGCCAGCGGCTCTTTGCTATCTTTCAGCCGCTGGATGGGAGCTCGCTCACCCGCGTCTCCCCGGCCTGGCTGCTGGACCTGGAACCCTTCTCCCCTGCTCCTGGGCCAAGCGCTCCCGCCGGACAACAGTCCGGCGGTCTGGAGGGCAGGGCGGACTGTTGTCCGCCCGAAGCGTTTGAGGTAAGCGCTCCCGCTGAGGTAAGCGCTCCCGCCGGACAACAGTCCGGTGTCCTGGGTGGCAGGGCGGACTGTTGTCCGCCCGAAGCGTTTGAGGTAAGCGCTCCCGCTGAGGTAAGCGCTCCCGCCGGACAACAGTCCAGCGTCCTGGGGGGCGGGGCGGACTGTTGTCCGCCCGAAGCGTTTGAGGTAAGCGCTCCCGCCGGACAACAGTCCGGCGTCCTGGGGGGTAGGGCGGACTGTTGTCCGCCCGAAGCGTTTGAGGTAAGCGCTTCCGCCGGACAACAGTCCGGCGGTCTGGAGGGTAGGGCGGACTGTTGTCCGCCCGAAGCGGCTGAAACCTGGCCATCCTACCGCCAGCGGCTGGCCGACGTGGACACCGTGGTGGACTGGAGCCTGGACCACGTCCTGGAGCCCTACCTGGCGGACCTGCAGGCCATGCGCCAGAAAGAGACCGGCATCATCCGCGACTACCTGCGGCGTTCCTTCGACGTGCTCGTCGCCCGCTCCCAGGGCAAACTGATGGAATACGAACAAAGGGCGCTCCAGGGCGCAGATATGAGCCTCACCATTCAGGAGGAGCGCCGCCACCTGGACGACCTGCGCCGCCGGCAATCCGTCCGCCTGGCCGAGACCGGGCGCGCTGGCGTGCTGGCGTTGGGCGCGCCCGAAATACTCGGCGTGGCTGCCATCGTGCCGGCCCGAGAAACCGGGTTTTTCCCAAAAACCCGGTTTCTCACCCCGATGCGGCGCAGCGATGCGGTGGAGGAGGCGGCGATGGCCCACGCTTCAGCCTACGAGCAGGCCCGTGGCTGGGAAGTCGAAGACGTGAGTGCGGAAGAGAGAGGCTACGACCTGCTCAGCCGTGGCCCTGGCGGGGACGTGCGTTACGTCGAGGTGAAAGGCCGCGCTGGCGTGGGGGCAGTCGAACTATCCGAGAATGAGTGGCTGAAGGCCGAGCAATTGGGCGAAGCCTACTGGCTGTACATCGTCACCGGCGCGCTGAAAGCACCCGCCCTCTACCTGGTCCAGGACCCAGCCCACCGCCTGCCCCGCGAGGAGGTCATTCCCCAGGTGCGCTACCGCGTCGCCCACCAAGGCTGGCATCGCGTGGCCGAACCAGCCATCAGCTATAAAGTGCAGCCGTAACGGGCGCACGATGTAAGGATTGACTGTTTGGCATCCTATCGGAGCCTACATAGATCATGAGTGGCGACAGGGGCATTATGATGTCGCGCAACCGCAGCTACGTAGTCGTTCTTGTGTTGCTTACCTTGGTTGCTGGTTTGAGCGGCGTCCTGGGCAACGTTGCATCTGGCACTCTGCCAGTGGCCTGGCAGCCCTACCTCTGGCTGGCCTGGCCGCTGTTTGCCATTCTGCTACTGGCAACAGTTGGTCTGGCTGTCTGGCAAGCCCGCCTGGAACGCAAGATCACTATGTCAGGTGAGACTGAACAGGAGAGACCGACTCCGGTGCTTTTGCCTGTTCCTCAGATTCCCAACAACCTCCCACCCCGCGGTGAATTCATCGGCAGAGATGCAGAGAAAGCGCGAGTTCACGAGGCGCTGCGGTCACGCTCGTACCTGGTCAGCATTGACGGCATCGGTGGCATCGGCAAGACGTCGCTGGCGTTGGAAGTAGCCCACGAGTGTCTACGCGCCAGCAAGGGCGCAGATTCATCTGGTGGGATAGCGAGGTTTAGTGGTTTCATCTGGACCACCGCCAAAGATCGTGACTTGACGCTGAACGCGCTCCTGGACGCCGTTGCCCGCACACTGGATTATCCCGGCATCGTGCAGCAGTCCGTGGAGGACAAGCGGAGCGCGGTATGCAAGTTGCTCCAGGAGAAGCCGCACCTGCTGATCGTGGACAACTTTGAGACGATCACCGATGAGAGCGTGCGTGATTTCCTGCTCGAGTTGCCCGAGCCATCCAAGACACTACTCACCACCCGCGAGCAGAAACTGCGCCAGGTTCGAGCCATCTCACTCAAGGGCCTGACAGAATCAGAAGCACTAGCCCTCATCCGCAATGAAGGTAGACGCCTGGGACTGGCGTCACTGGAGCACGCCGAAGACCGGGTCTTGCTGCACCTGTACCAGGCGACGGGGGGCGCTCCGTTAGCGATCAAGTGGGCAGTGGGCCAGATCAAGCAGCAGGGGCAGTCATTGGACACGATCCTAGTCGCCCTGCACGAGGCCAGGGGGAGTGTTTTCGACAACATTTTTGCCCGTTCCTGGAGTCTCCTATCAGCCAGTGCCCGACAGGTGCTCATCGTGATGCCCATCTTCGCCACCTCTGCCTCACGGGAAGGGATCGAGGCAGCAAGTGACGTGTATCACTTTGTACTCGACGAGGCATTGGGGCAACTCGTTGAAATGTCCCTGGTAGATGCCACGGATGAACTGGACTTGGCACGGCGGCGCTACAGCATTCATCCCCTCACGCGGGCCTTCGTCGAGGCGAAACTGAGACAAGAACCGGAAATTCGACAAACTGCTCAACAGCGCCTGACAGACTTTATCCAATCCTTCGCCGCAAAGCACGGTGGTGACTGGCACCAGGAAGGATTTGCTCAACTGGAGCTCGAGATACCAAACGTACTGGCGACCATTCAGTGGTGTTGGGGACAACGGCTTCTTAATCCAGGCATGGACATTTTCCGCAACGTGTCTTACTTCATGACCAATCGCGGCTTTTGGAACGACTTGCTGGCCTTTAGTCTACAGGCCGTTGAGTTAGCCACTGAGCTAGGGGACGAACTGACTACTGCACCATTCCGGGTGCGGCCCATTGGCTGGATTCACCGCCATCGGGGCGACCTCGACCTGGCAGAGGAACAGGTCAGTCAGGCACTGGCCATATTTGAGGAATCTGGCCAAGAGCAGGGGGTCGCCTCCGCCAAGCGTAGCTTGGGACGTATTGCTCAAGAACGTGGTGACCTCGAACAAGCAGAGCGATTGTTGAGCGAAGCTCTTGCCTTGTACCGATCATTCGGGAGCGAACCGCAAATCTATTTTGTAACGGCCAATCTTGCAGATGTGAAACTGGACCAGGGTGATTTGGAAACTGCCTGGGAATTGTGCAATGGAGTGCTTGAACCCGCTCGCAAGCTCAATGCTCCAGACAATGTTGCCGGTGTGCTGACTGTTGCGGGTCGTGTGGCCTACCAACGTGGTGATCTTCAACAGGCCAAGGCATTTTGGGAGGAAGGCTTGATCCACGCGAAGCGCGCATATCGCCTTGATGGGATCGCTGGCAACTTGTACAGATTGGCCCATATTGAGGCCCAGACCGGCCAGGTGCAAATGGCTAGACGGATGTTGTCAGACGCCCTGGACATTTACCGCAGCCTGGATATGCAATCAAGGGTCCGAGAGGTCGGAGACCTCCTTGCTCGGCTGCCCAAACCTGCGGAGCACGTGGAACAACCGGAAGGACACCAGCCCGATGAAAAATGACTGCGACCGCGTTGACGAGGGGTAGATCTGATATGCAAACGGCCACACCTCCACCCTCCACGTCTGGTGAGTGCGCCATCTGCTGGCCACCATGCACGCTGCGATCTTCGCTTCTCTCGTCCAGCAGTCAGTCGTCCGTCGTCGGCGGTCGCCCTCCCGCCGCCGACGTAGTATAATAAGAGGATGAGTGAACCTATGCCCGTCACGTACACCAACCGCAAAGGCACGACCTACTACCTGTGCCGGAGTGTCACCAGGACCGGCAAGCCCCGCTACTACTTTGCGCGCGAGCCCAAGGGTGAGCCGGTAGAGGAGATCCCGGAAGGCTACAGAATCGGCGAGAGCGTGAACGGCCTTGTCTTTCTGGAGAAAGAGCGTGCTGCGCAGATCTTGCCAGCGGAAGTCGCCGCAGTCGAGGCCGCAGTAGCGCGGCACCCCAAACCGCGCGACTACCGCGTTAGCGTCAAGCACGACCGGATTGAGGTCTACGAGCGGATCGGGCCGGACCCAGGCGAACTTGCCTCCAGGATCGCGGGATTTAGCGGAGCGTTCCGCGGGAAGGAAGCCGCAATGCGAGAATTCCTGGAGGAGGGCAGCCGGTTCACGCCGGTACTGCGCTTCATCCTGGCCGATGCGGAACGGCGCATCTTCCGCGTGGAGCGCATGCACTACGGCAGCCGCGACGAGTGGTTCGAGTTGCGCGCCGAAGGACCGGTAGACAAGTTAGCCAAAAACCTGATTCCCACATTGGGTACTCACCGGTTCACAGATCTATGGTGATTGAGGCACAATGGCGAAACGACTGATCGAACTCTCCCTCCCGCTCAAGGTCATCTCCGACCAATCGGCGCGCGAGAAATCCATCCGCCACGGCCACATCTCTACCCTCCACATCTGGTGGGCGCGGCGGCCGCTGGCCGCCATGCGCGCCGCCATCTTCGCCTCCCTCGTCCCCGCCCCCGACTCCGACACAGAGCGTCAGCAGTTGGAAGACCTCATCGCCACCATCGTGGATTGGGACCAGGTCAAGGACGGCAACAGCCCCAAGATCGAGGAGGCGAAAAACCTCATCCGCCAGGCCTTTCCCGACCGACCACCGCGCCTCCTGGACCCCTTCATGGGTGGCGGCTCGACCGGCCTGGAGGCGCTACGCCTGGGCTGCGAGACCCACGCCGTCGAACTGAACCCCGTCGCTCACCTGATCGAACTGTGCACGCTGGTCTACCCGCAGAAGTACGGACAAGGAGACAAGGAGACAAGGGGAGGGGATGCGCTCCGAGGACCTGTTGGGTGGGGAAACGCGCCATTCGCCATTCGCCATTCGCCATTCGCCTCTGGCTGCCGACATGCGTCACTGGGGGGAGTGGGTGCTGGAGCGGGCGCGGGAGCAGATCGGCCACCTGTACGAAAACCCTGTGTCCCAGGTGCCCCAGACTTCCGAAGTTTCCGAAACTTCGGAAGTCTCTGGCCCGACCATCGTCGGCTACCTGTGGGCGCGGACCGTGACCTGCCCCAACCCCGCCTGCCGGGCCGAGATGCCGCTGGTGCGTCAGTGGTGGCTGGCCAACACCGGCACGCGCAAAATCGCCCTCAAGCCGGTGGTGGACCCCGCCGCCAAACGGGTCACGTTCGAAGTGGTGGACCTGTCCACAAGAGCGGTGCGGCGCGAACCAGCCTCCCAACCCGCTTCAGGCGGACCACAGTCCGCCTCCCCCGCTGGAGTGTGGTCCAGCGGGAGCAACTCGGCTGGCGGGAGCGGTCTGGAGGGCTTCGACCCCTCCCAGGGTACCAGCAGCCAGGGGCACGCCACCTGCCTGGTCTGCGGCCAGGTAGCCGACGTGGAATACGTCCGCCAGGAAGGGGCGGGTGGGCGGATGGGGGAGACACCGCTGGCCGTGATCTACGAGCAAGCGGGGACCGGCAAAGGCTACCGCCCCTTCACCGACCAGGACGAGGAACTGTTCCAGGAAGCGCTGGCGTTGCTGGCTGAATTGGACGACGAGGGCCCCGATGAACCCCTGCCACCAGTCGGCACGCTGGGTTTCCGCGTGCAGCGCTACGGCCTCACCCGCTGGCGCGAGTTGTTCAACCCCCGTCAACTCCTGGCCATGCTCACCTTCAGCCGCCTCGTGCGCGCAGCTTACGAGGCAATGTTGGCCGAGGGGATAGACCCGGAACGAGCCAAAGCTATGACAACGTATCTGGGGTTGATTGTGGATAGTATTGCCGATCGTAATTGTACTCTTTGTGTTTGGCGTGGCGGGTCAGAAGATATCGGACATACCTTTGGCCGCCAGGCCCTGGCGATGATATGGGACTACGCCGAAACGAATCCCGCCAGCAAATCAACTGGCTCGTGGGACTCAGCCCTCGATAAAATTGCTCGTGTCATCGAACATGCTGCCCAAGTGTCCAACCAGCCAATCGCTGCTCAACAAGGTACTGCTACACGTTTGCCTTATCCTGACAATCATTTTGATGCTGTCATCACCGACCCGCCATACTACAACGCCGTGCCTTATGCCGACCTGAGCGACTTTTTCTACGTCTGGCTTAAACGTTCCGTTGGCTTTCTCTACCCTGGCATCTTCCACACACCGTTAACGCCCAAGTCCGCCGAGATCATCCAGGAGCCAGCCCGCCACGGCGATGATGTGGCAGCCAAAGCCTTCTATGAGCGGGAGGTGACCCGTGCTTTCGCCGAAGCCCGTCGTGTGCTGCATCCCGATGGTATCTTCGTCGTCGTTTTTGCTCACAAATCTCTCACCGCCTGGGAAACGCTGCTCAACAGTCTGTTGGAGGCCGGTCTGGTTGTCACCGCCTCATGGCCACTGCATACTGAGATGTCTGGTCGCTTGCGAGCAATGGAAAGCGCCGCCCTGGCCTCCTCCATCTTCATCGTCTGCCGGGTGCGCGCCACCGAGGCCGAAGGCTACTTTGACGACGTGCGCGAAGAACTGGCCGCCGTCATCCGCGAGCGGTTGGACTTTTTCTGGAAACACGACATCCGCGGCGCCGACTTTTTCATCAGCGCCATCGGCCCGGCTGTCTCCGTCTTCGGCCGCTACAGCCGCGTGTCCAAACTGGACGGCACGCCGGTGGGCGTGGGCGAACTCCTGGACCTGGTGCAGGCCATGGTGTCCGAATACGCCCTGGACCGCATCCTCAATAGCGGCGCCGCGCGGATGGGCGCCGTGGACGCCTCCACCCGCTACTACATCCTCCACCGCTGGGCCTACGGGCGCGACAGGATCCCCTTCGACGACGCCATGCGGTTGGCGATGGCCCTGGGGGCCGACGTCTCGGCCCTCATGGAGCGGCGCGGCATCCTCAGGCAGAGCGGCGAAACCGTGAGCCTGCTGGGGCCGCGGGAGCGTGGGGGCTTGCCGGGCCTGGGCCTGGCCGACCGGAGCGGGCGGTCGGCATCCGTAATTGACGTCCTGCACCGCGCCGCCACGTTGTGGGAGAGCGGGGACCGCGAAGCGCTGGCCCGCTTCCTGACCGAGGGTGCGCGCGGCCGCGAGGACCAGGTGCGCCTGGTGGCCCAGACGCTCATCAACATCCTCCCCGCCGACGACGCCGAGCGCCGTCTGCTGGAGGGTTTCCTGGCCGGGCGGGACGTGCTGCCCGAGGTGCCGCGGCAGAAGCGGTTGCTGTAGGAATAGGAGAGAGACCGATGTCAGTTCAGCTTCTCTTGGAAAGTACGATTCACAGCCTGGTAAGCGAGTTTCAGCAGGAGCCTTACATCTTCTTCACCGAGGCGGATGCCGTCGCGCGCTTTCACCAATTACTTGCAGGCAATCCGGACTTCAACCGTTATGTACGGACGGAAGACGGTCACGAGGTTGGCCTGGTGCATCGTGAATACCCTACCTTCTTTCGTTTCGATGACCGTAACCCCACAGAGCGACTGGAATCGCGGGGAAGGCGCGGGCATTACGACACGGTCGTCTTGAACCCTGATTTCGTCGCCGCCCATCCGGTCGAGACAGTCCTGAACCGAAACATCAAGGCTGTGCGCGACCCAGCCATCGTGCCTCTTCGGGCAGTCGTGGAGTTCAAGCTCCATACGGGTGGATGGAGCAAGAAGCGGTCCGAGGGTGTGACCAGCGAGCTGGGCAAGCTGCAGTTAAGTGACAAAGAGGCTCCATTATGTTACTTGCTCCTGCTAATGCGATACCGTGAAACCCGCATGTATCGCTGGGACACGTATTGGCCCAGAGTATGCGATGCCGCTGATACCATGGAGAACATCGGCAGTGTCTTTGCTGTTTACTGGGTCAACCTTGATCGTGAACCAGAGATCCACTGGTTCGGTCGCTGGCTGAATCAAGAATGATGGTTGAAAGTGGTAGAAGGCAATTCCGATAGCCAACATGAACAAACTCACCTGAGCACAGCCGAAGCGGCTGAGCGCATGGGCGTATCCAGGAAAACGGTACGTGACCTGTGCAAACAAGGTCTGCTGCCCGGTACCTTCCAGCAGCATGAAAACGGCCCCTGGCGCATTCCAGCCGACGCGGTCAGCTATTGGCTCGAACATCGTAGCCCCGATACTCCAGGGCCGCCTGCCTGGTGGCAACGCTTTCGATACACTCCCTGGGTATTCTACCCCACTGTTGTGCTCACAATCTTGGTAACCGTCGCCGGGTTAGTAGCCGGACTGATCAGTGCCGGTGCAGACTTTGGTGGTGCCACACAGCAATTGCAGGAGTGGGGCCTGCTACGCACCTTTCCCCCTGAAAGCGAAGGGGAGATCCTTATTGTCATTGCTACCTTCCGTCATTCGGAGGGAGTACTGGACACAGAGATCCATAATGAAATCTGCCGAGCCATTCAAGAAGCAGCAGCAGAATTGAATCTTTCTCATCTTCGCGTCGAAGTAGAGCCTACCACCCTGACTGCCGATGACCGGGCCGGGGCCGAAAAACTGGGCAAACGCTACAACGCCAGCATGGTCATTTGGGGGGCCGATACTGGTGTGCGCGTCACCGTCAACTTCCTCAACTTCAAACAGCCAGGCTTTGATGCTGCAGAAGTGCAAATCAATGAAACAGAACGCACCCAACTGGCTAACCCCGAGTCTTATACCAGTCTCCTTACCGAAGACTTGCCAGGCCAACTCACCTTTCTATCTCTATTTGCCATTGGTCAATCTTACTATATTGAGGGAGCGTATACCGACAGTATCAGGGTGATTGAGAGGGCAGTCGGTTCGTTGGCCCAAAATACGAAATCACCTGTCGGGTTGGCCGAGGCGTATTTTCGTCTTGGTTGGCTGTATCAGAAGGTTATGGGTGACTCTGGACAAGCTATCGTCAACTACAGTCGCGCGATCATCCTTGATCCCAACTTGGTTGCAGCTTACAGCAATCTAGGTGTTGCTCACTATGCCCAAGGCGATCTAGTCAGTGCCATCACTAACTATACCTCGATCGTTGAACTGCTACGTCCTGACTATGCCCCAGCCTACAACAACCGAGGCGTCGCCCGCTACGCTCAAGGTGATCTGGGGGGCGCCATCACTGATTATAACCGAGCCATCGAACTCAATCCTGACTATGCCGAGGCCTACTACAACCGGGGCAATGCTCACAAAGCCCAGGGCGATTTACAGAGCGCCATTGCTGACTATGACCAATCTATCGAACTCGATCCTGACTATGCCAAAGCCTACAATAATCGAGGCAACACCTATCGTGCCCTGGGCGACTCGGAAAGGGCCACCGCTGACTATGGTCAAGCCATTGAACTCAGTCCCGATTTTGCTGAGGTGTACAACAACCGCGGCCTTGCCCGCTATGACCAAGGTGATTTGCTCGGTGCCATTGCCGACTATGATCGGGCCATCAGTCTCAATCTTGGCTATGTTGAAGTCTACTTCAACCGGGGCAATGCTCGCAAAGCTCAAGATGACCTGGAAGGTGCCATTGCCGACTACAATCAGGCTATCACCCTCGATCCTGATTATGCTGCCGTTTACAACAACCGCGGCAACGCTTACAAGGCTCAAGGCAAACTGGATGCTGCAATCGCTGACTATGGCGAGGCCGTCACCATTGATCCTGACTTGGCCGAAGCCTACTATAACCGTGGGGCAACATACCGTCAACTTGGCAATATCGAAGCAGCTCTGGCCGACTTCCGCTATTACCTGGAGTTACAGCCGGATGCTGAAAATCGCGCGGCGATCGAAGAGTGGATAGCCGAACTAGAAGCGCAGCTCTCTGGACCGTGACTGAGAAATGCTTATGCTGCTGCATTCCATTTGACTTGCTGACGAGGAGAGGACCAATGGATTACCCTCAGACTCTAGCCAAAGCCCAGACTCTGCTCACCCAGAAACACTACGCCCAGGCTGTGCAGACCGCCGCCAGCACCCTGGAAAACCTGCTGGTCGAACTGTACAACCAACTGCTCGGCCAGTCTCCTCCTGCCCGCCAGAAGGAACTCGTCGAGGCCCAGGAACAGGTCGGCGGCGGGCAGCCCCTCCACAAACTCACCCTCGGCAAACTGGTGAGCACCTATAAAGCCGGCCACGCTTACCAGGACCTGCAGAAGACGCTGGGCCTCAAACTGACTTTCCTCAACGTCAACGCGCTCGACCCCCTGGTGGACATCCGCAACCGCGCCGTCCACCAGGGCCACGAACCCGATCCCGCCGAAGCCGCCTACGTCGTCAACCAGGTCGAACTCATCCTGCGCGAAACCGGCCGCCTGCCCCAACCGTCGCAACTTCCAATCTCCAACCTCCAACTTCCAATTCCTCCCTGGTGGCACACCTGCATGCCCCACCGTGACATCCGCGAGGGACGGCTCGACCCCAAGGTCTTCGCGGTGGACCTGGCCCAGGTCATCGAAGGCCAGGCGGTGCCCGAGTACAAGGACCCCGACACCTTCTTCCGCCGCACCTTTCTCACCCGTGGGCTGCGCTCCACGCTCACCGGCGTCCTGCGCCGCCTGGCCGGGCGGGACGACGGGGTGGCCATCACCCAGATGGCCACCGTCTTCGGCGGCGGCAAGACGCACACCCTGCTGGCGCTCTACCACGCCGTCGCCCACGGCCCGCAGGTGGCCTACCTGGAGCCGGTCCAGCAACTGCTGGCCGAGGCCGAACTGGATGGGGTCCCCGCCGCGCGCGTGGCGGCCGTGGACTGCGCCCACATCAGCCCCAGCCTGCCTAGAAAGGTGACCGGCGCTTCAGGAGTGCCGCTCACCCTGCATACCCTGTGGGGCGAGATTGCCTACCGCCTGGCCGGGGACGCCGGTTACGACATCGTCCGCCACAGCGACGAGGAGCGCGTGGCCCCCGGCAGCGAGGCGCTCGAGGCACTCTTCCAGGCCACCGGCCCTGCCCTCATTCTGATTGACGAGACGCTCTCCTACGTCACCAAGGCCAGCGGTATCCCCGTCGGCGAAGGCTACCTGTCCGACCAGGCCCAGGAATTCCTGCTCGAACTGACGCGCGCCGTCAACGTGGCGGACAACGTCGCCCTGGTCTTGACCATGACCTCCAGCGAACAGGAACAGATCGGCGACGCCGCCGTGCGCGCTGCCCACGAGATAGACAAAGCCATCCGCATCCTGCGCCGCACCCGCCAGGTCGAGGTCAGCGCCGAACGGGAAGAACTGTACGAGATTCTCAAGCGCCGCCTGTTCGACACCGCTCCAGACCTGCTCCAGGCCCAGGCACGCGCCGTCGCCCAGGCCTACTGGGACTATGGCCGCGCCTACCCGGACGACTTTCCCCAGGAAGCGCAGACCCCCGAGTACCGCGAGCTGATGGTGCGTGCCTATCCTTTCCACCCGGCGCTCATCGAGATCCTGCGCGACCGCTGGGGCTCGATCAGCGGCTTCCAGCGCACGCGCGGCGTGTTGCGGTTGCTGGCGCTCGTCATCGCCGACCTCTACCGCCGCCAGCACACCGCCCCCCTCATCCAGCCCGCCCACGTCAACCTGGACGACGGCGAAATCCGCGCCGAACTGCTCGAGTACGTGGACAACCGGGGCGGCTACGAGGCGGCCATTTTCTCCGACGTCGGCGGCACCGGCGAATCGAAAGCGCCGTTCCTGGATCGCTTCACCGGCGGCGATTACGCCCGCCACTGTATCGCCACCGGCCTGGCCACCTCCATCTTCATGTACTCCCACAGCGGGGCCGTCCAACGCGCCGCCTCGGCCGAACGTCCCCAGTTATGGCTGGCCACGTTGCAACCGGGTATCGTGCCCGCCCTGGCCGCCGACGCGCTGGACAAGCTACAAAAGCGGTTGTGGTACCTGGAAGTCCGCGAGGGCACCTACCGCCTGGACAGCCAACCTAACCTGAACCAGATGCTCGTCACGCGCGTGGACGCCATGCGCCAGGACCCCGACCTCGTCCGCGAGCGGGTGCGCCAGGCCGTGGAAGAGGTCGTGGGACAACACCCCTTTTCCGGCCTGGCCTTGTGGCCGGATGAACCTGGCCAGGTGCCCAATCGCCGCACGCTGACGTTGGTCGTGCTCGGCCCCCAGCACGCCTGGGGGCCGGGCGAGGCGCAACAGCGAGCGCGCGCCTTTGTCGAACGGTTTCTGGCCAGCGCCGGCAGCACCTTCCGCCAGTTCAAGAACGTGCTGGCCTTCGCCTTGCCCACCACGGAGGGCATGCGCGTCGTGGAAGACGCCGCGGTGCACCTGTTGGCACTGGAGGCCATTCACCGCCAGTACAAGGGCGGTGGCCTGTCCGATATGCAGATGGAGGAACTGCTGGCGCGCCTGGACCTGGCACGCAAGGGGTTGCCAGGGGCCGTGTGGGGGGCTTACACCGTCACCATCGCCCCGGCCGGTTCCGCCAACGGCGAGCCGGCGCTGTGGGTGCGGCAGGAGTATGGCTTTCCCGGCTACCGGCCCGGCGAGCACAGCGTAGCCAGGCGCGTGTGGAAACGGCTCATGGACGACGAGCGGCTGCTGGAGCGGCTGGACCCGCGCCTGATCAGCGAGGGCAAAGGGGAGCAATGGCGGCTGTGGCCGGCCGGGGATGAGTGCATCAACGTGGCGACGTTGTGGGACTATTTTTGCCGCTTCCCTTACCTGCCCATGCTGACCGGGCCGGAGGCGGTGCAGCAGACCATTGCCTGGGGCGTGCAGCGGGGATTGTTCGCCTACGCGTTGGGGGATGGGGAGACCTTCGACACGATCCACTTACACGAGTCGCTATCTTCCGGCGAATTCCCCATTTTGGAAGGGGCCTGGCTCTTGCGCCCGTCGCTGGCCGAACGGCTCGTTCCGCCCCCGCCGCCACCCCCTCCTCCTCCCGGAACTGGGGAGAGGGAAGCAGGGGGAGAAGAACCTCCGATCGTGACCGTGCCGCCGCCACCGCCTCCTCCTCTGCCGGCCGTCTACCATCACGTGACGATCGAAACGCCGGTGAACTGGCAGCAATGGTACGACTTTTACCAGGCGGTCATCAAGCCGTTGGTCGAGGCTGGGAGCGAGGTCCGTATACACCTACACCTGGAAGCCAGCGGCGAGGTAGACGCTAACCTGGTGGACCTGAGCGTGAAAGAGAGCGTGCTCCAGTTCGACCCGCGCGGACACATCGAAGCCGAATAGGGAGGTGGAGTCTAGTTTCTGTCGGGAAACCCTGTTCTCGACTCATCCGCTAGCCCAACCACCTGAGGGCGCTGCGGCGATCAGCGCCGGCAGCCTGTCGGCGGATTGCCACAATGGTAGACACAAGGCTCAAATTGGCCTCAATCTCGGTGTTGAGGCCACCATATTGAAGGGCAGCGCAGCCTGTCGCCTTGAGCGTGAGCTTTGTCAACACACCTGGTGCGCTCTCAAGGGCAGCCCAAATGGACCTTTCCCGACAGAAACGAGACTAGGGATTTCAGTGGTGGCGAAGGACAACAGGAAGGTATAGGCAGTGTATCACCTCCACCGTGAAGGTTGCCGACGCAGAACCCGTGTTGCCCATCACGTCCGCCGCCGAGACAGTTACCGTGTACGTGCCGTTCGCTAGTGGGGCCTCAGGCAGATACAGTACTTGCCCGGTGCCAGTGATGTAGTCCGCTGCCACCACTCGTCCACCCAGCCGCATCTGTACCGTGGACGGGACGATTCCTACGCCTGTGTCCACTACCAATGCGCTGATCAAAGGCAAGGAGTTGCCGGTGGTGCTGCCATTGGCCGGGGATAGGATACTAACTCCTGGTGGTGCACCGTCGTAACCCAGGGCAAAAGTGCCCAATTGGGTGATAGTGGCGGTGAACACATTGTGTGCAGTATCCGCCATCGCCGTCATCGGGTGCCAGTTGTTTCCCCCTGAGTTCCACTGGAACATGCCAATGTGGTTCTCGTTTGTCCCGGCCGCCGCCTCGTCGGTGTAGGTGATGACCAGCGTGGCGGCCGGGCTCATCGTCAGGGTGTAGGGTTGGAACTCGTATATACCGCCCACCACAAAGCCGTCTCCTGCGGCCGCAACCATCGTCGGACCCAGGCCCAGACTGCTGATGCTTGCAGTACTCGTCGGCACCCATCCCACCGCAGTGATGGTGATGGAACCCGTTTGCTGGATGAGTGTCTCCTGCGAGCCAAATCCCGCTGCATACAACTGGGTCCCAGGCGGGGCGATGACCTGAGCGCCACCCCAAACGACACCTCCTACTGTCCGGGAGACAACGCCGATGACCCAGCCTACGCCCGAGGTGACCTGCTGCCAGACCCAGGAGAAGAAATCCTTGACGTACTCCCACAGCCCACCCAGTGCATTCGTGGTCAGGTCCCACCAGCCCTTGCCGGGCTGAGAGACATAACCATCGGTGTTGTAACTCTCGGTCACGTAAGGATGGCCATTAACGAAGACACCGCGCTCCCGCACCAAACTGCGCGTCTTCTTGACCTCTAGACCCGGCCCCAGCTCGATGTCAATACCCAGCGTTACGCCCAGACTTGTCTCGTAGTTCGTCCGCGCCCCATCATCCACGGTCACCTCGTACTCGGCGTAGTCTATGGGAGCCAAAAGGGCGTTCAGTTCATTTACCATCGCGGAGGAACCGATTCGCAGTGGGTTGTTCCCTGTCTGTTGGATAGCCTGTAAGAGACGGAGCACGTTTACCGTCTGGAGTAGCACATCCTCTGTCAACTGGTCAGCGGGGATGACAGCCTTGACCGTGACTTCTTCCTTGACCACATCGGTAAAAGCATAGGGATTGCCTTCGCCGATGAGTGAAAGTTCGAGCCGCTTGAACTCGCCAGTGCCTGCATTGAGGATAATTTCAAAACGGATCTTCTTCGCCTGCTCACCGATAGTCCCAGCAAATTTCTCGCGGAAGTCGCCGATCTGCCAGGAGAGTGCTGAAAAGTCAAGATCGAATTCTACCTCGGTACTCAGGCCAATCTCATCCCGATCCCGATAGTCGGTGAAGGTGTCCAGCGTAAGGACCGTTACACCCACGTCTATCAGGTCAAAGCCCAAGATGCGTTCTTTCCATGTCCCCCCCCCGCGTTTCAGCCCCAATGAGGCGTTAACCCCCACATTGACCTGGAGAGGAGTAATCTTTGCGCCCGTCCCGGCCTGCTGTTGGACGATGTAAGCCTGGTACGGGGCTCCCAGGTCCAATGCACTCCTGAGAACAGCTATACCGAAGGGCTTGCCAGGAAAGGCATTCTGCAGACTATCCAGGACCGAAGCCAGCAAGAAGATAGCCTGCGCCTTCTTGTCGTTGCTCTCATAGGGACTTGGGAAGCGGGCCGTGGTGCTGCCGAGTGTGCGTATGTAACGTTCAGAGACCGCCGAAGCACCCCCTTTGATCTGCAGGATAACAATGTTCACACCTTTCTCCAGCCCAACGCCAGCCCCAGCGCCTACCTCGTCACTGTAGTCTTCCTCCATTAGCACCACATCATCCAGGGTGAGGCTGGGATCGCTCTCGTCGAGGGTCAATTCCAGCCCGCCGCTGTTTTCCTGCTGTAGATAGGCAATAAGGCCGGCCGAGATGCCACCCTTGAACCGGCTACTGGCCCCGTAGCCCCAGGCATGGGAATAACGGCGCTCGGTGACCTTGACAGAGAAGGAAGGCTGGCCATTGGTTGTATAGGTCTGGCCGCCATAGGTAACACTCTGCACACTGACGGTATGATTCCCCAAACCGCCCAACCCGTCGGCAGAGATAGTGGCTGTAAAGTATCCGCTGGCGTCCGAGAGAGCTGTTTCGCCAGTACTCAAAGCAATCGTGGCGTTGGGGATGGGACTGCCGCCGGAATCAGTGAGGCGGAAGTGACGGTAGGCTATACCTCCCTGCATCACTGTGCTGAGGATAGTGTGAGCAGTGGGATATACAGGGTAGATGGTGAACGTTTGCCTACTATCAATCCCCCAGCTTGGAGCACGGTCATGACTTGTAGGATCGCTAGTCAGATTGACACGCTGGGTACCATCGGGGTTCATTATGTAGATATCATCACCCTCGAAAACCGGTCCAACGCGATCATCATCGAAAGTATAGGCCAGCTTTGTGCCATCAGGTGACCAAGCCGAATACCATTCCTGATAAATCGAATCGTAAGTCAGGTTATGTTGCTGACTTCCATCGCCATTCATGACGAAAACATCGTTGTCAGAAGCTCTATTCGAGGAAAAGGTAATTCGCTGCCCGTCGGGCGAATAGTCAGGATACACATTCATCAGGGCGTTTTGAGTAAGACGTATCAGATTGCTGCCGTTCACATCTATGGTGTAAATATCCCAGATTTCTCCCCACAATATATCATAGCCCACGTAGACCATGAAGGCTATCTTGGACCCATCGGGCGACCAAGTAGGATCCATAGCCTCTGTACTCATATGAGTTAGTTGCTGCACATTGCTACTATCCGCATTCATAACGTAAATGTTGAAGTATCCACTGCGGTTAGAGCAAAAGGCAATCTTGTTTCCGTCAGGAGACCAATCAGGTAGTGCATCGTCGGCAAATGGATAGTCAGTTAGATTCACTTGTCCAGATCCATCAGCACTCATCACATAGATATCAAAGTTGCCGGTACGATCCGACGCAAAGGTAATCTTGTTCCCGTCTGGGGACCATTGAGGCGTATAATCGTTACTTATGTTACGCGTCAATTGGGCCAGCGGTGATGAACCATCCGCGTTCATAGTAAAGATTTCCCAGTCTCCGTCTCGATCGGATGTAAAGGTAATCCGACCGGAAAGACCGGCCAGAGCAGTTTCTCGGTCAGCAGTGGAAACGCTAGCACGTTCGGATTTGGGAGCCCAGTACCCTTTCGCCACATTCACGGGTATGGTGGAGCCGGCCACTATGGCCTGGAGAATCTCAGGAGATACGTCAGTGAATGGGCGAGCACCTACTTCGTGAGTGGATACGAGCAGGAATGAAAAAACAGTCAAGATGAAAATAGTCAAAATCCTTTGCCTTTTCATAAGCTTATTCCTCCGGGATCTCTAAGGGAGATATTTCCTGGTACCTTGCCTTTTGGCCCAGCTCATGGTCCATACTTCCTTATGTCTTGCCTTTGCCAGGCCTGGTCAACCCTTCTAGCCAAGTCCGGTCGAATCAAAACGCCCGCCACACCTTGACGGTGAGCGGGCCTTGTATTAGTGCAGTGTTTATCGTCAAGGTATCCTTGCTACCTTGAGCACCACTTTGCGCCTGGGTAGGGCTACGAGACCAGTCTAGTTGTTCAGTACTGACTATAGTATAGTACGACTTTGCTCAGAAGTCAACAGATTGCCTGTGAGGGGAAACGAAGCAGAATGTCTATGTCGGGAGCCCCCATATATACTGGTTACGTACCCTGAATGACTGATCGTCACATCAGCCCACAATTCGGCCAAAACACCCCCCAGATATGGAAATGGGCCGCATTTTCCACCCAGATATGGGGGAGGAGTCCAATAAGCGATATGGTCTCCGTGACGGTAAGTCAGCCAGGGGGTCACGTACCGCCGTACCCCCTGAATGACTTCTCATCACATCAAGGCACAATCAGGGCCAGTGTGCCCCCATATCTGGATAAGCCGGTAATCTCTCTCCAGATATGGGGGTGCGCCAATCAAGCACTATGTCCCCTATGTGATGCCAAGTCAGCCAGGGCGCGCGTTGGGGAACTGCTGCGCGAAGGAGCCACCCTGACGTGTGACAAGACCCGTCGCACGTGCGAGAGCCTGCTCGATCTCGGAGTGGCGTTGTGGACATTTGTCCGAATGGAGGGTGTCGAACCGACCAACAATGACGCCGAACGCCAGGGACGCCGCGCCGTTCTGTGGCGTTGCCGCAGTTTTGGTACGCAGAGCGCGGAAGGGAGTCGTTTCGTCGAAATTTCATAGACCATCTGAACGGTTATCCCGCACATTTGCTCAAAGATCGTCAGACTTGACATTTGTCCCTACCTCCAGTACCATAGCCGTGTGGGCCGCACGCCCCACGTGCGGCGTTTTCCTTGGCCGGGGCCGGGAGCAAACGCGCTCCCGGCCTCACTGTACCTCCAGGCTCAGCGCTAGTGGGTCACTTGACATGAGGATCGCCATTCCTCAATCTTGGTGCGCCGAGGGCGTCGTATCGGGCGGCGAGTGCAAGCCCCTGAGCCCCCTAGCGCGTGGCGTCGCTGGCGGCTCCGCGCCCGGCGCGCTGCTCGTTTGCCACCCCATTCGAACGGGGTCGGATTCCGGTTCCAAGCGCGGGCGACCGCTTCCAACCAGGCGATGATTTCATCCGGCTGGGTCGGATACTGTCCGGCGAGCGCGCGCCGCTTCAAGATGCGCTGGATCGACTCGGCCATGTTCAGCCAGGAACCACCCAGAGGGGTGTATAGCGGCATGATGCCGTGTTGGATCAGCCAGTCCACCAGGCTGGGCGTCTTGTGGCCCTTGAGATTGTCCCAGACCAATAGCATACACAGCGGTGGCAGCTCAGCGGGCAACGGTGGGGGATTGTCCAGTCCGGCACACCAGCTCTTCCACAATGCCCGGTTGATCTTTGGGTCCAGGTCTTCAGGTGGTGTCGGTAGGTTGGCCAGAATGCTGCTCAGTTCCTGGTGTAACCAAGGATGCAAGACCGTATTGGAACCACTGGTGACACCTTTGACCCGCACTTGTCCGTCAGAGGGATGAAACAATGTCAGGAGTTTGGCGGTGCCGTTACGGACATATTCGTGGGGCTGGAGTTTGGGCTGACCCTCCGGTTGCCAGCTGTACCCCTCGTAAGGGATGGTCTGAAAAGGACCGGCTTCATCTTCCGTCCAGACACTCAAGCCCAGCCACTCGCCGACTGTGTACGCCTGCTCGATCAAGTTTTTTTTCCCTCCGCCTCGGGGTCGCACACCTCAACCACGCCCTCCTTCCGCTTGCGAGTGACAGTGCCGGTCTTACACCACGTGCGATCCTTCTGCCAAGTCCAGCCCGCATCGTGCAAGACACACCAGATCGTGTAGGTACTGACACCCGGCAGCCCATCGGGAGCCTGGCGCAGCACTCTCTGCAATGTGCTCAACGACCAGGTAGCAGTCCCATCCTGTTCACGCTCGGGCTGACGCTCGAATTCGGCCAGGATGCGCTGCCGTTCTGCTACCTCGTACACGATGGGTGGACCGCCGCCATGCTGAGGTTCGATAGCCGCCAGACCTTCACGGTTGAAGCGGCAAACCAACTCCGAGATCGCATCACCAGAGCGACGCCCAACTGCCTGAGCCGCCGCTGTGTAGCTCGCACCATCCGCAACGGCCAACAACTCCTTGGCGCGAGCCACGTGACTGGCTGGTTCACTCTGGGCACGACTAATCTGGGCCAACACGCTTCGCTCCTCATCGGTGAGTGGGCGCAACGGGTCTTTCTGTCGACGGGTCATCACGGGACTCCTTCGAAACAAGATGTCGGTGCTGCACCCGCTATTATACACAACTCACCTGGAATGGCTACCGCCGTGACAAGTGACCCACTAG
>Ga0307377_10000728_pt1 | contig 43340 bp, 32 predicted proteins | sample TR3MG_FD_202535 | JGI IMG/M metagenome (GOLD analysis project Ga0307377, IMG submission 202535) | Soil microbial communities from Risofladan, Vaasa, Finland - TR-3 | ecosystem: Environmental > Terrestrial > Soil > Coastal area > Acid sulfate soil | place: Finland: Risofladan, Vaasa | collected...
CCCCCTTTCATCCCCCCCGCATGCGGGGGGGGTAGGGGGGGGTGGAGCGCAGGTGCTGGGAGTGCACCTGGAAGGCCCGTACTTTAACCCGGCCCAGAAGGGGGCGCAGGACCCGGACCATCTCCGCACGCCCGACGATGGCAGCCCGGCGGCGTTGCTGGAACACGCCGGCGTGCTGCGGATGATGACCTACGCGCCCGAACTGCCGGGCGCGCTAGAGTTGACCGCCGAGTGCGCGGCGCGGGGCATCGTGCCGGCGGCCGGCCACAGCGCGGCGCAGGACACGCACGTCCTGGCGGCCATGCGGCTGGGGTTGCGCCACGCGGTGCACCTGTGGAGCGGGCAGTCCAGCACTGTGCGCGAAGGCCCCTGGCGCAAGCCGGGCCTGCTGGAGGCAGCGCTGGCCTACGACGAACTAACGGCCGAGATGATCGCCGACCACCGGCACCTGCCATCCACGCTGATGCGGCTGGCCTACAAGTGCAAGGGGGCCGACCGCCTGTGCATAGTCTCCGACGCCACCGCCGGGGCCGGAATGCCGGAGGGCACCCGCTTTCGGCTGGGCGGCGTGGAATGCCAGGTACAGGACGGCGTGGGGATGCTGTTGGATCGTTCAGCGTTCGCGGGCAGCACGACCCTGCTGAACCGCATGGTGGCGATCCTGGTCGAAGCCATCGGCGTCCCGCTGGTGGAAGCGGTGCGCATGGCAAGCCTGACGCCCGCGCGCATCGTGGGCTTCGACGGCCGCAAGGGCAGCCTGGAGCCCGGCAAGGACGCCGACGTGGCCATCTTCGAGGACGACTTTACCGTGTGGCGCACGATGATCGCCGGGCGGTGGGTGTTCGTCGCATAGGTCGTAACCAATTGCCCAATAACAGAGCGGCCAAGTACATCCGTGTGAGTACATCCGTGTGTCGCTTGCGCAGTTTCTTAACGCGGAAACGCAGAGATGCAGATATACCCTCTGCATCTCTGCATCTCTGCGCCTCTGCGTTTTAAGCAGATTTGGAGAATAGCCATGGACCGCAAGAACCTGGACGCGATCATTGGGGAACTGCATCCCCGCCAGTGCATGCGCGACGTTACTACTTACTGGACCTTCCGCAGCACGGTGCCCGGCCCGGGCCTGCGCCTCGCCAGCGAGTTCCTGTGCCGCCGCTACCGGGAGTTCGGGCTGGAAGCGGACGTCATCCCCTATCCGGCGGACGACAGGACAGAGTGGATAGACGGGCGCAGGAATCCGCTGGTGTGGGTGCCCCGGGCGGGGCGGCTGTCCATCGTCAAGCCGGTCGAGGACGCCGGTACGCTCTGCACCTACGCGGATGAGCCGCTCTGCCTGGTCTGCAACAGCGCCGCGACCCCCGCCGGCGGCATCGAAGCGCCGGTTGTGCTCATGTACTCTGGTACGACGGACGAGGAGTACGAAAACGTGGACGTGGCCGGCAAGGTCATCTTTACCGACGACGTGCACTTCCTGGTCCAGGCCCAGGCGCACGAGCACGGCGCAGTCGGCGTGATCAGCGACTGCGTCTGCCCGCCGTGGTTGCGCACGCTGCATCCCCCGGTGCGCGAGCCGGAGGACGACCCCGACCTGACGCTGTGGGGCGTCTTTGACTACTGGAAGGAAGAGGCGGGATTGTGGGGCTTTAGCCTCTCGCCGCGCCAGGGGCGGCGGCTGAGGGAACTCATCCGGCGCAGCACTGAACCCGTTATACTGCGCGCCGAGGTGGACGCCGACCTGGTGGAGGGCATCTCGGAGATGGTAAGCGCCCTGCTGCCCGGCACAGACCTGGCGCACGAGGAGGTCTGGGTGCTGGCCCACTCATCGGAGCCGGGGGCCGAGGACAACGGTTCGGGCTGCTGCGTGGCGGTGGAGGTCGCCCGGGCGCTCAAGGCCCTCGTCGAGCACGAGGTGTTACCTCCCTTGCGGCGCAGCATCCGCTTCCTGCACGGGGTCGAGGTGGATGGGTATCTACCGTACCTGCACGCCCGCCGCGACGAACTGCATCACGTGGTGGCGGGCCTGTGCTTCGACTCCGTCGGCCAGGATTTCAGCACCGGCGGCGGCCAGATGGTGCTCTCGCGCACGCCGGAGACCGGCGCGTCGTTCGTGGATGGCTTGCTGGCGTACCTCACGAACGTAGTGGCGGCCGAACCGAACCACCGCTTCACCGCCGACACGTACGCCACCTTCCCCTGGACCACGGGGCCTTTCCTGGGCAACGACGCCTTCATCGCGGATGGGGTCTTCGATATCCCGACGCCCGAGATGAGCACGTGGCCGTACAGGTTCTATCACAGTGCCGACGACACCCCCGACAAGCTGAGCGAGAACACGCTCGGCCGCTCCGGCGCCATCGTGGCGCTGTACGTCTACCTGCTGGCGACGGCCGGCCCGCGCGAGGCGTGGTGGTTGGCCGGGCTGGCGGCGCAGGACTGGAAGCGGCGCATCGGCGACGCGCTGAGCGAGGAGGCGCTGGGGTGGCTCGGTCAGAGACCGGCCACAGCGGCGGCGGACCCGACGGGTCCGCCAGCATCGCTCGACGAGCGAGCGGCGCGCCTGCGCGCGCTGGGGCGGCACCTGGGCTTGCAGGCCCGGGACGCCGTGGAGCAGGTATTGCGCCTGGCGCCCGGCGATGGGGCGCTGGCCGAGGCAGTCCAGCGCACGAGCGAGGCGCTACAGTGCTTCGCCGCCCGCGAGAGCGAGGAGGCCGTCGAGTGGGTGGCGGGGCTGGTAGGCCAGCCCGTGCCACCCGCAGAGGTCGGGTCACGGGGGGCGGGGAACACCCTCACCCCCGGCCCCTCTCCCTGGGAGGGAGAGGGAAGGGTGTTCAAGCGGCTGCGCTGGGAGATGGTCGCCGACGACGATCTCTCGGCGGCCGGAGAGGCCAGGCTGCAGGCCTTGCGCGAGCGATGCAGCGGCGTGGAGCGCATCTGGCCCTGGATCAACGGCCGGCGCACGGTCCGAGAAATATGGGAGCGCGTGCAGTTCGGCGGTGCGGTGCCCTGGGAGGCGGCCATTGACTACCTGGAACTGCTGGCAGCGGAGGGGCTCGTAGAATAGTTCTTGTCTTCAGGCATCATTGCTCATCCTCCTGGCGTGTGGTCTACGCATCCTCCAGATCACTGGCGACCACTCCCGGTACACCCAGGCCTCCAGCGCCACCAGGGCAGCAAAGATGGCGGTTGGAATTACAAACACCGCGTAGCATGTGTGCCACATAGATACCTCCCTGCGGGCGATGATAGCACGCCCGTGTGATCGGTGTGATTTTCTACAGTAGAAATGCGGTTGACAGGCCGTTCGGGCATGAACCCGCCCCACGTCGAAACACCGGGCGGGTCGCGTGAAAACCCTCGCCCCCAGCGAAATGCCCCCACCAACCGGGGAAATTCTTGCCTTCCGCGGCAGAGGTTGGCGCAGTCAGTCCTGTCATCAAGTCCCGGCGACAGCGACAGCGAACTTGGGCCTTGACTTTTGCGCAAAACTAACATACAATGTGTGTAAGTAGTGTCTCTCCGCTCGCAGCGATCCTGGGGCACCGAACCAGGCAGCAGAATGCTTTGGAGGTAGGTTTGGAGACTCGATCACCCGCCCGCCATTATGAGGTGTAGTGGGTATTTTGTTAGATGGAGGAACAAGTATGAATACATTGCCTCTGTTCAACAAAAAACGTTCCCTCGTATTCGTTGCACTTGCTTTCGTAGTTGTCCTTACTGCCAGTCAAGTAGTGTCCTCACAGAATGGAGGGACTGCCAGCCTAAATGCACCTACACCTGAAGCCAATACTTGTCACCCTGGTAGCGGGTGGAGATGGACAGCCGGCCCTCTGCAACCTGAAATCGCCTTTCTGGTTCAGCAAGAATTGAGCCAGATGGGAATAGAAACCTCGGTTGAAGCCAGAAGCTACGGGGAAACCGACAGTTGCGGCACGTTCAGGTTGTTTGCGATTGATTTCACTATAACTGTGAGAGGCGAGAGTCGGGCTAACGAGGACTACCAGCAGCAGCTAACTGAGAAGATCTACCCAACACTGGTCAAGTTCGGGAAGCCTAATCTCGGAAATGTGAAGATTACATTCCCGCAGGGTGACACAATTACCCTGAATGACAAAGCGCTTGCAGACCAGCCAGCTGCGCTCGCTCTTGCTGCATATTGGCAGCAAGTTACGACAACGATCTCGCCTCAGGGCAGGTATCTCTATGGTTTCGCTTATGATAGTCATCGTCAGGTTGCGGTTCTGTTTGGTGGTGACAGCACCGGTTCGGCTCGACTCAATGATACGTGGGAGTATGATGGAACGAACTGGAGACAAGTTAGCCCCTCTCAGTCACCACCAGGCAGGGTGAACATTGACCAAACGCTGGTCTATGACTCGAGCCGGCGAAGAGTTGTTCTGTTTGGAGGACTGGGCAGCAGCAGTTATCTCAGCGACACCTGGGAATATGACAGCACTACTTGGTCACAGGTCAGCACTGATGTATCGCCGCAAAAGCGTGATGCCCATGCGATGGTATTTGACAGTCATCGCGGTATTACAGTTCTATTTGGCGGCTACAGTAGTGCGGGATCTCGCCTCAATGATACGTGGGAATACAATGGAATGTGGCAGCAGGTGAGCACAGCACAGACACCCCCTGGAAGATATCATCATACTATGGCCTACGACGAGCGCCGTCAAGTTACAGTCCTGTTTGGCGGTGCGGACAGTACTAACTCAAAACTGGGGGATACATGGGAATATGATGGCACCACATGGCGTCAGGTTTTCCCTTCCCAATCGCCGCCTGCACGCGAAAACCACAGCATGGCATACGACAGCATGCGTGGCGTTGTTGTCTTGTTTGGTGGTGCGGGAAGCGGCGGGTTATTCAACGATACCTGGGAATACGATGGAACAATCTGGCGACAAGTGTCAACGCCCCAATCACCATCTCCTAGAACGGAACTGTCCCTGGTATACGATAGCCAACGAGGTAAGGCAGTGTTCTTCGGCGGCGGCTATTGGAGCGGTGGCAAACTAACAACCTTCAACGATACGTGGGAGTACACAGGAACATCAACGTTGCCTCCGCCCGGTACTTTGAACAGGAAAGTCTATGTGATTGTTTACGATCCCATCCTGAGCAACGGACAACATCTGAGCGCATATCTTGGGTGGAACAACCACGCGGCACTGACTCAAGGCACAATTGACTTTTTCAGGCAAGTCACAGACGACCACCTGAACTATACAATAGCTTACACCACTGTTGTCACCGACGGCTGGCCTGTAAAAGCAGATGGTTTTCGCTATACAGAGACTGAGTACCTGGCTGTTATGAGCGGTCAAAGCCCGCCTCATACACCAGATGATGTGAACTACAATGCAATCGTGAATTCACCCCAGTTCGACATTTGTGAGAAATTGAATCGTGGCGAAATAGATGAAGTGTGGATCTATAACGGCCCCTATTTTGGTTTCGCCGAATCTACGCTTGTTGGTCCTGGTGCATATTGGTACAACTCGCCTCCGGTTCCGGGACCTACGAACTGCAATCGGCTGTTACCGATTATGGGACCGAGCCCAGAACGGGGCCTTGAATGTGCGACTGAGAATTTCGGTCATCGGACCGAGTCAACGATGGCACAAGTCTATGGCAGTTGGGAACAAAACAGAACATCGCACAATTGGGAGCGATTTGCTCTGGTCAAGGCACTATCACCCAATTACTCCTACAGTGGATGCGGAAATGTCCACTATCCTCCCAACGGCACAAGCGACTATGATTATGGCAATCCATCTACCGTTATGTCGAACTGCGAGGACTTTGCAAATTACCCGAACCTGAGTGACCCTTCCACTGTATTGCAGCCGGTCACCTGCTCAATTTGGAGCTGCTCGCATCTTGAGTACTTCAGGTACTGGTTCAGTCATTTCCCATCCAATGCTGGTTGCGGCCCCGACAACGTTGCCAATAATTGGTGGAGATATTTCGCGGATCCTGCCCTTGCACTTAATCCACTGTCGGCATGTACAGGATCGGTTTTCCTACCACTGGTGCGGAAGTGAGCCGGTGGCAAATCTGGTGCAAAACCATGTCTCGCATCACATACTATCTGTCCTCGATTCCCAGCATCCTGGGACAAGTTGAGAACTGGGCTGGACTGATCGGAGTCCTGTTACACAAGCAGCCAGTTATCAAGCTGCGAAATGGATGCAAGTTCAAACTGCGAAGCCTGATGGATGTGTGGATCGTCAAGGAAACATGTCTGGATCGTGATTACGAGTCACATAGTGTTCATATCAGAGATGGCTGGACGGTGATTGACATAGGTGCAGGAATTGGAGACTTTGCGATCTATGTAGCACGCGAGCATCCGAACAGCCATGTTTACGCTTGCGAGCCATTTCCAGAATCATTTGCTCTGCTTCAAGAGAACCTGAAACTGAACGAGGTCGAAAACGTCATCGCGCTTGAAGTGGCGATTGGAGCAAAGTCAGGCCCCATGACGCTTGCCACAACAGGAGAATCTGTGCAACATACGACTACGCATAGCCCGGTATCGGGTAAAGCCCGTTCAGCCATACAAGTCCAAGGGCTTTCGCTCGATGATCTGTTTCAAACAAACGGTCTGACACACTGCGATTTTCTGAAGATGGACTGCGAAGGGGGCGAGTTTGAAATACTCTTCAATGCAAGTCAAGCGACACTAGAAAGGATTAGGCACATTTGTCTTGAGTATCATGACGGTTTTACAAGATTCTCACACACTGATTTGGTGGACTATATGGAACAGAAGGGGTTTCAAGTAAGAACTGCACCTAATCCTGTTCACAGCTACCTGGGCTTTCTATACGCCTATCGGCGGGATGATTCAGAAATAGGGTGACACCTTTGCTACGGCACAGACGGCTCACCTAACAGGGGGCTTGCCTACGCACTGATGGCCGAAAAACAGGCTCTGAATTCCAGTAGATTGTGAGGGAGGACGAAATGCTGACCCACGTTGCAAAAATCAATCGTTGGCTCGTAGTACTCAGTGTCCTGGTTTGCGCTTTGGCGATCAAGGCTCTGAGCAAACTCGAAACAATCAAGGCCAGTGAGCTGCCGTATGAGGTGATTGCGCAAAGTACTCCTTTTCCTCCAAACTCGAAGTTACTGCATACAGCACCAATTTTAACCACAACTCACCCCAACACATATACTCCGCCGTTTGAGATGCAATATTGGCCCAGCGGCGGCAGCGTGTTACCAGAAGCGCAAAGACCACAGAAGCCATCTTCGTCTCCCGATCTGAATGTGAGATTTATCGAGCGCATCCCAGCCTATGCATACGATGGGAAGCAGAAGTGGCCTGACCCTGGCGAGGTTGTGACTTTCACGGCCCGCATAGCCAATCGTGGTAGTGCAAGCTCAGGTCCGTTTTCATATTCTTGGTCAATAGATGGTGTTATGCAGACCCAACCAACACATTCTGGCCTTGCGCCTGGCGAAGAAGACGGCCTAGAATTATCCTGGTTGTGGCAGCATGGAGCTCATACTGTACAGATTTCACTCGATACAGGGAACTCGGTCACGGAAGTGTCCGAGAGTAACAACACTGTTGAAGATCGCACTGACGCTTTGTCTTTGGGTATCTGGGTAGAGCAGAGCTTCTATGATTTCTTTAACAACAATGTGTTTAGTGCTGGTTGGGGAGGCAATTCATTTGATGACTGGATTCAGCGTCATGTAGAGATATGGAATAATATGTTTATCAATGCCGGTGTGCTTGACCGCGTGCGTGTAGCCAAAATCGTAGTTGTCCCTGATGGGGGTGTGCATTGTGATACTAACATACCAGCCAATGATGCTACAGTTGACCTTATGTGGGGATTCCCTTCTGAGCAAGTCGGAGTACCTTCACCTGCTCAATGCACCTGGTGGACACCTCGTTTTCGTGACGATCCGTCTACCTGGGACCCGGCCAACGACCATGGATTAATTCATGAACTCAACCATGCTCGATACCATATTGACCTGTACGGACTTAATATGTACATTCATGCCCGACCATTGGCTGAAAGTACGAATGCCAGCGCTCATACGTTACGCCTCACTGATCCACCGGATTTTGTGGAGTTTCAGCCACCAGTCTATTTCGCCATAGATGGCGAACTTGTTTATTGCACAGACAGGTCAGACAACACCTTTAGCAACTGTTCCCGTGGTGTTGAAGGTACAACCCCTCGTGCGCATAATAGTGGTGCGCCTGTATACGCGGCCACCGTGCGCGTTCTGGACGGGCAAGGTAATGCTTTGGTGGGGACAACGGCCTTGCCTGTAGACAGCGCATACGGAGCATCAGTTTATGACGAACCCTACTCTGGTATGGATGTTATGGATGGCCCGACAGGGTACGGAGAATATTCCGCTTACGCTCTCAATCGAATAGCCGGGCAACGCGCCCGTTGCGGAAATTACAATGCTCCCTGCAATATTGGCGAATTCCTGGATGAGATTCCCCCTCACAATATTCTGGAAGTGCGCTGGTCGAGTGGTCAGCCTGTTGCAAATGCATCGGTTGAAGTATATCGTGCAAGACCTTTCCCAGGCGTCTGGTATGCCAGGCAGTATGTCAGTGTACCAGACTTGCAGCTAGTCGCCGATGAACATGGCCAGGTTGACTTGGGCGCATCTCCATTCAGTGAGTCTGGTGACATCATTCATACTTGGGGGTACAGTAACGCCCTATTACTCTTCAAAATAACAACCCAAGCTGGAATTGAAGTGCATTTCCTGGATGTCACGGCCTTTAATTTGGCCTATTGGAAAGGCATAGAAACTCCAATCTATCCCATCACTTTAACCCATAGCGTGGTGAGCGCATTCCCTGCATCATCTTTGTCCTCTTTCCCTCAACATATCTCTTCGGCGGATGGTGAACTACCTATCGGAGTTCAGGGTAACATGTCCCTAGATGGGAACCTTCTAATAGCACAGGCGATTACGAATGCTGTTTCGATAGTTGATGTGGGAACGGGCAATCTTGTGCATGAGCCAGTCACGGTAGGTCAGTTTCCTAATTGGCTACTTGCGACCTCCGATCGTGTTTTTGTCGTCAATGGACAGTCAGACTCAGTCTCAATTCTAGATCGTTCCACGTACGATGTTCTTGATACCATATCAGTGGGCGATGACCCACGCTGCATGGTAACCCCACGAGGTGAACAAAACGGATATGTGACCAATAATGGCTCAAAGAGTATTTCTGTCATCAATCTTCAGACAGTCACAACTACCAATACCTTGTTGTTGAATGCTCATCCAGAAGCGGCTATCGCTTCTCCAGATGGAGCTTATGTCTACGTAGTGGCTAATACACCGGGTAAAGTCGCATCTATTGACAGTAACACTAGACAAATCAGTGACTGGTTTCATATCGGCAGGCAGCCGCAGGCAATTGCCCTTAGTCCTAATGGGCAGTATCTTTACGTAGTGGATTTCTCTGGTCATAATCTCTATACTGTTGATGCCATCACTGCGCAGATTGTAGATGTACTGGCCCTTCCTGGACTTCCTCACCGTATTGCAGTCAATCCTGATGGCAGCAAAGCGTATGTGGCAAATTACTCTCTAAATCAGCTCTATGTTGTGAACCTCGCTAATCATAGAGTTGTTGAGACCATCAATGTACAATCATCGCAGTGGGGAATGGACATCTCCCAAGATGGCGGATACCTGTTTGTCTCTTTGTACGGCAGTAAAGAGGCCGCGGTAATAGATATGACGTCGAATACTGTTGTTCGCAGATTTGTGGCAAATGGCAACCCTACGGCGGTCTACTTTGACCAGCGCGTGTTCAACGTGTACTTGCCTCTGGTTGTAACGCAGTATACCAGGTGAAATCCGCAGGCCGGGTGCAACGTTCCACCTAGGGGTAGCACTTCCAGGACACGGCATATCCCGTCTGCACGGAGAGAAAAGGGGTCCGGGTTGCCCCGGACTCTCGTCTTGCCCTAGCGGGCGTTGAAGGCCGCCTGAGCAGCAGCCCGCGCTTCAGTGGGGCTGGCTCCGTACAAGACCAGCGCCCGGATCGCGGCGGCCTGCGACGGCTATACCCCCTTGGCGTTGCACGCCCGGCTTACCCAATTTTCCACACTGCGGCGGAGACCATCGGCGGTAGGCAGTTCATACTCCCACCCGCCCACCTCAGCGCCCAGGAACCACGCGAACGTGTCGCGCAGCGCTTCCTGGGGCGTCTGGTCGTCCTCCACCTTCACGCGGACGCCGAGGGCGTGCACCTTGTTGGCCAGGGCTGAGGCCACCGTGCGAGCACTGCCGTCCGTCTCCTCGCGCAGGGCGTCGGCGAGATTCTCCAGTAGAACGAGCACGCGCTGCTCATCCTCGGAGAGTTCACACTCACCGCCGACCATCGCGGCGAAGACCTGATCCGCGTCGCCGACGTTCTTCCAGGCGGTCACGAGCTCTGCCCACATCTTGCGGGTCACGCTCTTGGGCCAGGCGGCGTCGTCGGCATACGGGCTGCGATAGGCGCGGTTCTCCTCGCCCTCCAGCCAGGACGGCCACGGGCTGTCCGTCTCGCTGTGGTCCACGAACTCGCCGGGGACCCACATCGGGACGTTATCGCTGGCCCGGCTGACCATCTGGGCGAGTTCTTCGCCGCTGATGGTCCCCTGCACGCCGTTGCGGATCACAGTTCAGAGTACGAGGACGTCGCCAACGAAGAGAACTTGGAGGTTACGGAGGCTCACCTCTGTCAGATAGAGGGGTAAACCCTCTACACTATCAAAGCTACCAGCACCAGGTTAAATAGAGCCGCTGAAACCAGACTTGGCCAGATGCTTCCCGTTCGTGAAGCCGCCCAGCCACCTACGATGCCGATAGCCAGCCAGGTGTACACCAGCGCGTACAGTATGCCTTGCAACGGCGGAAGCACGAAGGAAGCAAGTAGGTTGGGTATCACAAATAAGATGGCCTGGATGACGACAGCCCAGCGCGTCCCCCAGCGCTTCTGAAGCAGTTGCAGGAGCCAACCCCGGAAAAATAGCTCCTCTCCAAACAACGTGACCAACCCACTGTACACGAGCATGGCACCGAGCGCGGGTGTTCTCGGAAACCGTAGTAGCCAGGCGAAGGTCGTATCGGGTGGCCGGCTGGACAAAGCGGCTTGAACGAGCCTCTGGTAGGTATGTGACCAGGGCTCAATTAGCAACGTGATCAAGAGCAGCCCGCCAAAGTTGATCGCCGCAGTCCGAACAAACTCACGCCAGGATATGGCCCGAAAACCGACTCTGCTTGCATCTTTCGTTGTCCCAACCACCACCAAAGGGATGAGGATCCACAGCACGGTGAAAATTGGAAACGCGCCGTCGAGCAGATAGGTGACGGGTAGCAAGACGGCGAGAGCCAAAAAACTCCAGATCGCGAAAACGATCTCGGGTCGTTTCCATCTAGACAGCATTTTCTTCGTCTCCACAACGAGGCGCCCAACTACCAATTCATCCGCGGCCTTCAGGGGCCGCCCGGGTTCCACTCGAAGGTCGTGCTCACCCCGTTGGCCACGACGGTGTACGTGCCATTGTGTACTGACCTCCGTAAGATCACGTGGAAAGGTGGCCAAAGTATAACACTGGCGCTGGCACAGGACAAGTGCATTTCCCGAGTGAACAGCAGAGTGCAGGCGGCGCGGCCGGCCTTGTGCTTGTCTTTTATCACAGGCTTGTGTACAATGGCGGGCGCGTGAACCCCTGGAGCGCCGGTTCTACGGCCATACCCCAACAAGGAGACACGATGCCCATGAAGCCCATGCTACAGATGGTAGACCTGCTATGCCAGGACCAGGAGGCCCTGAAGAAAATCCACACCCATTCCCTGGACTTGATCGAGCAGTGCGGGGTCAGGTTTCATTCCGCACGGGCGCGCGAGATGTGGCACGGCGCCGGCGCCCAGGTCACCGGCCACGTCGTCAGGGTCCCTGGCCACCTGATCGAGTCCGCGCTGAAAAAGGCGCCCGGTTCCTTCACCCTGTGCGCGCGGGATGGCAGGCACGACCTCAACCTGGACGGAAGGCAAACCTACTATTCCCAGGACGGCTGCGCGGCCCATACCCTGGACTTTGAAACGGGCGTGCGCCGCCAATCGCGCAAGGAAGACGTCGAAAAGATGGCCTTGATCTCGGACTATCTCGACGCGATTGACGTCGTCAGCCCCACCGTGAGCGCCCAGGACGTGCCGGCCGCCGGCGTGGCCGTCCAGGAGTTGGAGGCCTGCTTCCTGAATTCCGGCAAGCACGTGCTCACCGAGTCCGTCATCAGTGCCCGCGACGCCCGCGCCCAGATCGAACTGGCCGCGGCCATCGCCGGGGGCAAGGATGAACTGCGTAAGCGCCCCATCTTTAGCAACTTTGTGTGCACCATCTCCCCCCTCACGCAGGACGCGGGCGGCATCGAGGCGGGGCTAGAATTCGCCGAGGCCGGCGTGCCGGTCGGCATGTATCCCATGCCCACCACCGGCGTGACCTCGCCCGTCACGCTGGCCGGGGTGCTGGCGGTGCTCAATGCCGAGGTCGTCAGTGCCTTGGCCCTGCTCCAGGTCGCCGTGCCGGGAGCCAAAGTGTTCTACGCCGGCGGGCCCGCCACGCTCGACCTGCGCACCGGCTCCTACACGGCCAGTTCGCCCGAGGCGCTGTGGCTGCGCACGATGGTGGCCCGCATGGCCGGCTTCTACGGCCTGCCGTCCATCGTCGGCGCGGGTGCCACCAGTGCCAAGATGCCGGGCGCGCAGGCGGCCTGGGAAAACACCCCCTCTTTCCTCCTGCCCGCCTTGGCGGGGGCGAGCGTCCTGTTTGGGTTGGGGCTGCTGGACGGCTCGAACCTGCTCACCTACGAAGAGATCATCCTGGACGCGGAGATTGGTGAAATGGTCCGGCGGCTCCTGGCTGGCGTCCAGTTTGACGACGAGGCATTCGCCACCAGCCTGATCGAAGAACTGGGGCCTGGAGGGGTATTCCTGGACCAGTCGCACACCATCGCCCACATGCGCCAGGCGCTGTCGGTGCCGGTGCTGAGCGACCGGGACACCTACGACGAATGGTACGCCAAGGGGCAGCGCAGCCGCGTCGAAATCGCCCGCGAGCAGGTCAGGGAGATCCTGAGGACGCACCGCCCTGCCCCGCTGCCAGATGGCGTGCGGGAGCAGATAAAGGAGATCGTAGCGGCGTATTCACGTCAGTGAAGATTTTCGAAGACGCAGATTCACGCGGAATTTCGCAGACAAGAATCAGAAAAATCTGCGTTCATCTGCGTTCATCTGCGTTCATCTGCGTTCGTCCGCGTTCGTCTGCGTTTGTCCGCGTCCCAGGATTTGCCGGCGGTAGGAGGCCGCTCTCGCCAATGAAGAATTTCGCAGACAAGAATCAGAAAAATCTGCGTTTGTCTGCGTTTGTCTGCGTTCATCTGCGTTCCCTAATTTGGTTGTGACAGGAGGTGTGCTATTAGAATCGAAGTGGACTGCGAGCGCCTGCGCCGCAACACAGAGACGATCGTCAAGATGTGCGCCGCCCACAACGTCGAGGTCGTGGGCGTCACCAAAGCCTGCCTGGGCCACCCCGACGTCGCCCGGGCCATTCTGGCGGGCGGCGTGAGCATGCTGGCCGAGTCCCGGCTGGACAACGTGCGGCGGCTGCGCGCGGCCGGCATTGGCGTGGACGTGATGCTGCTGCGCCTGCCCGCCTTGAGCGAAGTGGAGCAGGTCGTCCAACTGGCCCAGGTCAGCCTCCACACGCAGGTGGAGACGGTGCGCGCTCTCTCGCGGGCAGCGCAAGCGCACGGCGTCACGCACCAGGTCATCCTCATGGTCGAGACCGGCGACCGCCGTGAAGGGGTGATGCCGGAGCGGGCGCTGGAGGTAGCGCGCGGGATGGTGGGGCTTCCCCACGTCGAACTGGCCGGTATCGGCACCAACGTGACCTGCATCGGCGGCGTCCTGCCCACGCGGGAGAACACCCGCTTGCTCCTGGACGTGGCGGAGGAGGTCGAGCGGGCCTTGAGTCTACGGTTCCGCATCATTTCCGCCGGCAATTCCGCCACCCTGGCGTTGATCTTGCGCGGCGAGATGCCGCCGCGCGCCAACCAACTGCGCATCGGTGGCGCCATCCTGATCGGCGAGGTGGACTCGACCGGCGACTGGCCGTCGGCCATTCCCCACCAGGATGCCTTTGCCGTGGCCGCCGAGGTGATCGAGGTGGAGACCAAGCCCTCGCTGCCGGAGGGGCCGGTCGCTCCCAATGCCTTCGGGCAGATCCCGCAGTGGGAGGACCTGGGGCTGCGGCGGCGGGCGATCCTGGCGCTGGGCCGCCAGGACGTGCAGATCGAGGGCTTGCTGCCCCGGCGATCCGGGGTCACCATCGTGGGGGCCAGTTCCGACCACCTGGTGGTGGACGTGACCGAGGCGGACCCGCCGGTCCGCCTGGGGGATGAGTTGGAGTTTCGCCCGCAGTATGGGGCGGTGGCCACGGCGATGGCCAGCCGCACGGCGACGCAGGTGGTGAGGCCGATGAAACGTGAAACGTGAAACGTGAAGCGTGAAGCGTGAAACGTGAAGCGTGAAACGTGAAGCGTGAAGCGTGAAACGTGAAACGTGATGGGGGGGGTTGCTATTGGTAGCGGTGCACCCACACGCGGGCTGCACCGGCCAGCCCGGCGTCGGGGCCGAGGGTGGCCGGGACCAACCGCACCTTTTCGTGTGGCACCAGGCCGCACGTGGCCCGGATGGTCTGGTGGATCGTATCCTGGAACAGGTGCAGGCTGCGCATCAGGCCGCCGCCCAGGGCGATCACGTCCGGCACGAAGAGCGTAACCAGGTTGGCAAACCCCAGGCCCAGGTAATGCGCCTCGCGCGCTACTGCCGCCTGGGCGAGCGGGTCGCCCTGTTCGGCGGCCGCGCAGATGTTTCGAGCGTCCACCGGCTCAGGTACGTGGATTCCCTGCGGGTCGTGCTCTCTCATCCAGCGCGCCAGGCCTGGACCGGCAGCCAGGCTCTCCCAGCAGCCGCGCGCGCCGCAGAAGCACGGCGGGCCGGCCGGGTCAAGCACGTGGTGGCCGATCTCGGGATGTGCCCCGTCTACCCCGCGATAGAGTTGGCCGTCGAACACCATGCCGCCGCCGATGCCGGTGCTCACGGTGACGTAGATGAAACGGGAGGCGTCCCGGCCCGCCCCCCAGGCGGCCTCGCCCAGCGCGGCGGCGTCGGCGTCGTTCTCGATCGCCGCCGGGACGCCGAAGGCGCGCGATAACTCCCCGACCAGGTCGGCCCCTTCCCACCCCGGTAGGAATTCGACGTCGCCGATCGTCCCGGCCAGCGGACGGACCGGGCCGGTGCACCCGATGCCGATGCCGCGCAAGTGGGCGCCGGCCTGGGCGGCCGTCTCCTGCAGCATCTGTGTGATGCGCGCTACCCCCTCGGCCGGGCCGCGCTCGGGGGCGGTCTGGCTTTCGGCGCGGGCCAGCACCCGCCCTGCCTCGTCCACCATCCCCACTGCGATTTTCGTCCCGCCGATGTCCACGGCTCCGATCACTGCTTCACCGCTCCCGCCGTCAGCCCCTCGATGAACTGCTGTTGCATGAGGAGGAAAACGGCGATCATCGGCATGGCCGCAATCGTGGAACCGGCCATGTTCTGGGTCCAATTGGTCGTGTGGTACCCCTGCAGCAAGGCGATCCCCACCGGTAGCGTGCGCATCTCCATCGAACTGGTGACGATCATCGGCCACAGAAAGCTAGTCCAGGATCCGACGAAGGTAAAGATGGCCAGTGTGGCGATTCCAGGGAGGCTCAATGGGGCTGCAATCCGCCAGAAAATTATGAACTCTGAGCACCCATCCACGCGGGCTGAGTCGAGGAGTTCATCAGGGATGGACAATATATACTGGCGCATCAGGTATATACCGAAGACCGATAGCGCCCCCGGTACGATGAGTGCCCAATAAGTATCTAGCCACTTGAACCGGTCCATTAACTTGTAAAGGGGGATCATATTGACCTGGAAAGGCACCATAAGCGTCAGCAACATGATGAAAAAGATCTGGTCACGGCCGGGGAATTTCAACTTGGCAAAGGCGTAGCCGGCCAGGGTGGCGAAGAACACGTCGCCGATGGTCGTCATCGCGGCGACAAACACACTGTTGTAGAAGAACCTGGCAAACGGCAGGCGGGTCCACACTTCCAAGTAGTGGACGAACGTGATCGGGTTCGGAATCCACTTCGGCGGGGTGGCGAACACGTCAGCCTCTGGCTTGAGCGAGGTGCTCACCATCCAGTAGAAGGGCATCAGCATCGCGATCGAAGTGACGATCAAAGCCAGATAGAGCGCCGTTTGTCCCCCCCACTTTAGCAGCCGTATACGGCTTGCCCCCATACCCATCATGTTACTCCTCCCGGCCAAAGAACCTGATCTGCAAGTAAGAGAACAACGCCAGTATCGCAAAGAGGATGTACGCGATCGCCGATGCATACCCGAACTTCATGTAGGTGAAATTGCTGAACAGATGGCCGACGATAGATTGAGTGGTGTTGAGCGGTCCCCCCCCGGTCATCACATAGATCTGGTCGAATACCTGGTAAGAGCCGATGATGCCGATGATGTAGACCATGAGGATGATCGGCCGCAGGCCGGGCAGCGTGACGTGCCAGAACCGGTTCCAGGCGTTCGCACCGTCTATCATCGCCGCCTCGTAGAACTCCCTGGGGATCGCCTGCAGGGCGGCCAGAAAAATCACCGTCTCGAAGCCAAAGCCCTGCCACACGCTGGCAACGATGATGGCGAGGAGGGCTGTGTTCGGGTTCGTGAGCCAGCGTGTGGTCGGTAACCCCAGCCCCCCCAGCACCGCATTCAACAACCCTCCCTGGCTGTAGATCATCTTCCAGATGGTCGCCACCACCACCATGGACGTCATGTACGGAAGGAAGTAGATCGTCCGAAAACCGGCACGAAACCTGATCTTTTGATTGAGCGCCAGGGCGGAGATCAGGCCGAAGATGGGGCCGCTGCCCTGGCCCAGTATGACAAAGATGGTGGTGTTGGCGAAGGCCTGGATGAGCTTGGGATCGTCAAATAGTAACTTCCGATAGTTCGCCAGGCCGACGAACGTGGGCGACTGGATGCCGCTCCAGTCGCAGAAACTCAGGGCGAGTGAACTGATCATGGGGATGAAGAGAAACACGACCATGCCAATCACTGGCACCGAGATGAAGAGATAGGCTACGTAGTATTTCTTTACCGCCCGGACAAGTCTGCGGCCCATTTGCCTCCTCCTCTTACTTATGTTCATCCCCAGTGGACGCCAACCAAGGTTCATCCCAAGTCGAGACGGGCGAAGGAGACTCGCCGCCTCCTTCGCCCAACCTTCTCTCGTAACCTGCGGCTACTCTTGCAGGAGTGCGTCCACCTTGGTGGCCGCATCATCCAAAGCCTGTTGTGGCGTCTTCGCCCCCAACACCGCCGCAGCGACCGCCTCGTCAATCGCGGTGGCGATTTCGTTCCACTGGCGGACGTAAGGGAAGTGATGCGCGGTCTCGGTGGCCTTTAGAAATATCGGCAGCGTGACCTGGTCGCGGAAGTACGGGTCCGGGACGCTCACGCCCGGACTCTCCAGCGCGGCCTTGAGCCCTGGCGCGGCACCGGCGTTCTTGTAGACGCCGATGGCATTCTCCAGCCGCGTGGCGAACTGGATAAACTCCCAGGCGGCCTCCTTATTCGCAGCCCCGACCGGGATCACCAGGCCGGTCCCACCCAGGTAGGAGCCCGGCTTTACCTTGTAAGGGTGGGGGGCGACCATCCACATCTTTGCCATCTCGGGAGCGCCACTCTTCAGGTTTCCCATCTGATATGGGCCATCCGAGAACATGGCCACCGTCCCATCCTTGACGAGCTGGATAAATTCCTCTCCACTGAGGTCGAGGGCGAATTTGTACTTGCTGGCCATGTCGGTGAAGAACTGGAGCGACTCGACGCCCTCAGGGCTGTTGAGGACGGCTTTCGTGTTGTCGTCGTTGAGGAGTGTACCGCCGTTCTCGTAGAGGAACTGCGACCAACGGAAGGTCTCGGGGAAATAGCCGTAGAGGTACTTGTCAGGCGTCCCGTCCCCATTCGTATCTTCAGCCAACTTTTGCCCAACCTCCACCAATTCGTCCCACGTGGTGGGCGCCTTCAGCCCCTTCGCCTCGAACAGGTCAACCCGGTAATAGAGGCAGTAGACGTCAAAGTCCTCGAGTACGGTGACGATCTTGCCCTGGTAGGTCATGGCCTCCAACGCGCCCGCGGTGAACGCCTGGCCGAAGGGGACCCCGTTGAGCGTGCCTCCCGAGATAGTGTCCAGTTCGGTGAAGCCGCCCAGTGAGGCCCAGGTGGGGACCCACGTCATGTCCACCGTTGCCACGTCCGGTGCTGTGTTGGTAGTCAGTGCCACGCTGAGTTTCTGGAACATGGTATCCCAGTTCAGCGCTTCGTACTGGACTTTGAGACCTGGGTTCTCTGCCTCGAAGGCGGCGATCATCTCGGGCGTGAAGGGAGTGGCAGAGCCATAGTAGTCCCAGAACTTGATGGTCGTCACTTCCCCGGCCGGTGCGCCGGGTGCACTCGTCGGTGCGGGGGTGGCGGGTGCCGTGCAGCCTGCTGAAGCGACTAGCAGGCATACGATTAGCACAATAGCGAGCTTGCGCATTCCTGTCCTCCTCATTCTCCTTGTACTGATGATGATTGTACCTACTATCTACTACTTCAACCAGCCGGCCTGACAAGAGTTCTTTTCATCAATCTGTGCATCACCTCCTTTTCGGTTCTCTCTCAGCTTTTCTACAAAGCGTTCGGTGATCCACTGCGGGCGGGTGATGGCACTGCCCACCACGACGGCATACGCGCCAAGGGCCAGCGCGCGCACTGCCTGCTCGGGGGTACCGATGCGGCCCTCAGCGATGAGTGGCACCGGCAATGCACGTGCCAGTTGGCGGATCAGATAAAAGTCGGGCTCCTCCTGCGAAGGGCTATCGTCGGTATAGCCAGAAAGGGTGGTAGCAACGGCATCAGCGCCAGCGGCGGCGGCTGCCAGCCCTTCTTCCACCGTGGCGACGTCGGCGACGACCGGGCAGCCAGTCGTTTCGCGCACGCAGGCGATCAATTCGGCGGCAGAGATTGCATCTGGGTGTGGGCGGGCAGTGGCATCCAGCGCGATCAGGTCAGCGCCGGCGGCAGCGATCTGCCGGGCGTGCTCAATGGTCGGCGTAATGCGCACCTGGAAACCGGGTAGATCAGCCTTGTAGATGCCGATGATGGGGAGATTGACGGCAGCGCGGATGGCGGCGATGTCCTCCGGACCGTTGGCCCGGATGCCGACGGCACCACCTGTGGCTGCCGCCTGCGCCAAGCGCGCCATAAGTGCCGCACCATGTAACGGTTCGTGCGGTTCAGCCTGGCAGGAAACAATGAGACCCTGGCCAAGCCTCTCCAACAGGGGATGAAGTCTCACGAAATTGTCCTTTCCACCGGCTCACTCTTCCGTGTGGCCCTCCCGAAACCGGAAGAAGAACTTGCACTTGTCCCCCCGGGTCACAGACCACGAGTATTCGACCGGCAGGCTGTCGCTGGTGAACGCCACCAGTTCGCTCAGCAGCGCTGGTGCGCCTGGCTCTGTGCCTAAGAGCAGCACTTCCTGGTCGGTCAGCAGGACCGGTTCCAGCGTCTGGTCTACGGCGGTGATGACCACCTGATAGCGCTCACGCAGAAACTCGTACAAGGAACCATCACTCAGGCAGCCCTCGGCGAGGTCTGGGAAACGCTCCTGTGACAGGCAGGCAGTCTCGAGCATGATCGGCTCTTCGTCGGCGAGTCGCACCCGGACGATCTCGGTGACGGGAGCCCCCACCTCCAGCCCGAGATGGGCCGCTACCTCGTCTATAGCCGGGATCACTTTGATACTGACCAACCGGCTGCCTGGCGTCCGGCCGATCTGATGCATCTTCTGGGTAAAACCCAGTTTGCTCGGCACGATTTGCGCCACTGGGGGATTGGCCACGAACGTTCCGACGCCGTGCCGCCGGTGAAGCCAGCCATCACGCGACAGCTCGTCCAACGCTCTACGGAGGGTGAGGCGGCTCACGCCGTACAGGTCGCTCAACTCCCACTCTGAAGGCACCGCCTCGCCGGATTTCAGTTCGCCGCTGCCGATCAACGCGCGGAAATTCTCACTGATCTGGTGATACAACGGCACTTTTGCCTGCCGGTCTATTTTGACCAGTTCTTTCCAGTTCCTCATAGTTGTACACTCCTCAAGATGTCAATACAAGTATACTCTAGAAAGCACTCCTTGTCAATACCCAAATCGCTCTACCGGTTTCAGCATGCGCGAGAAGTATGATGGGAGGTGTGGTATAATGGCTACAACAGGGGCTTGACCATGATTTACTTCGACAACGCTGCTACGTCCTGGCCGAAACCGCCGGTTGTGGCCGAGGCGATGGTGCGCTTTATGAGCGACGTGGGCGCGAACCCTGGCCGCTCCGGCCACCGCCTGTCGGTCGAGGCCGCGCGCGTCGTGTATGCCGCCCGTGAGGCAGTGGCGGAGTTGTTTCATGCGCCCGATCCCCTGCGCGTCGTCTTCGGCCACAACGTTACGGAGGCGCTCAACCTGGCGCTGCGCGGCCTCCTAGAGATCGAGGGCATTCACGAGATATGAACCAGAAGGTGACACCCATGGTTGATGGAGAGATACGCCTGACGGCCTTGAGCAGCGCGGCGGGCTGAGCGGCCAAGCGGGCCCCCGCGGCCCTGGCGCAGGTCCTGCGCCCGCTGCAAGCCCTGTTCCGCGCGGAACAGTATCCAGCGCTGCTGGTGGGTCTGGAGGTCAGCGACGATGCCGCCGTCTACCAGATCAACGACCAGGTCGCCGTCATCCAGACGCTCGACTTTTTCCCACCGGTGGTGGACGATCCCTACGATTTCGGAGCCATCGCCGCCGCCAACGGGATGAGCGACGTGTACGCCATGGGGGGCGAGGTCGTGCTGGCGCTCAATATCTGTGCCTTTCCAGTTGACCTGCCGCTGGAGGTCATCGCCGAGATCCTGCGCGGCGGAGCAGAGAAGGTAGCCGAGGCGGGGGGAGTGATCGCCGGCGGGCACACGCTGAACGACAAGGAGCCCAAGTACGGCCTGTCGGTCATGGGCCTGGTCCATCCCGACCGCGTGCTGACCAAGGCCGGCGCCCGGCCTGGCGACGTGCTCGTGCTGACCAAGCCGCTGGGAGTCGGCATCATCACTACGGCGCTGAAGGGGCAGGCGGCCGATCCGGCCCACGTGGCGGCGGCGGTGGAGAGCATGAAGAGGCTCAATCGCCAGGCAGCCGGAGTAATCCAGCAGGTGGGCGTGCACGCCTGTACCGACGTCACCGGCTTTGCCCTGCTGGGCCACGCCTACGAGATGGCCGAGAAGAGCGGCGTGCAGCTCCGTTTTCACCTGGAGAGGCTGCCGTTCCTGGAGGGGGCGCTCAAGTATGCTGTGCAGCGGCTCTTCCCCGGCGGTACGTGCAACAACCAGCGAGCCTACGAGCACGCGGTGCGCTTCGGGCCAGGCATCTCTGAGGAGATGCAGTTGCTCCTGTACACGCCTGAGACGTCGGGAGGGTTGCTCGTCGCTGTGCCGCCAGAAAGACTGGACACGCTCACCGGCCTCTTTGCCGACGCAGGGCATCCTTGTTGGGTCGTCGGCGACGTGGTGGAGGGAGAGGGGGTAAAAGTCGCGTAGGGCAGTTTTCGCATATTCCGCCGATTTGCGTATAATTACGACAGGAGGAGAACCGTACATGAATTGGCAGTACACGCCGCTGATATTCCCCTTGCTGATCGCGGCGGCAATCTCGGCCGGGCTCGCTATCTACTCCTGGAGACGTCGCCTGGTTCTCGGGGCCGCACCGTTCGCCTTGCTCATGCTGGCCGCTGCGGAGTGGTCGCTGGTGTACGCGTTGCGGCTATCGAGTATTGACTTGCCGACCATGCTCTTCTGGTCCAAGGTCCGCTACATCGGCATCGTCATCGTGCCTACCACATGGCTGGTATTTGTGATCCAATATACTGGCCGGGAGAAGTGGCTCACGCTGCGCAACGTGATCCTGTTAGCCCTTGAGCCGCTGGCCGTATTGACCCTGGTGTGGACCAACGAGGCCCATCACCTGATCTGGACCGACGTGCGGCTGGAGAACAGCGGGGTGTTCCTGGTGTGGAAAGCCGCCCACGGGATCGCGTTCTGGATCCATGCGGCATATACGTACTTGTTGCTTGTAGTCAGTGCACTATTCCTCATTCAGGCGCTCATCCGTTCCCCTCGGGTGTACCGGGTACAGGTGGCCGTATTATTAGTTGGCGGTGTGGTACCATTGGTGGCGGACATGTTTTCTACGCTCGGCCTGATCTCGATTCCCCTGGACCTGGCTCCTTTGTCTTTCACCATCGTTGGCCTGGTGGTAGCCTGGGGCATCTTTCGCTTCCGGCTGTTTGACATCGTACCGGTGGCCCGCAGTGCGGTCGTAGATAGCATCAGCGGGGGTGTGATCGCGTTGGACCTGCAGGGCCGGGTCGTGGACGTGAACCCGGCCGCGCAAAAGATCCTCGCTCGTTCGGCTTCTGAGATCGTGGGACAACCGCTTGGCCGGCTGCTGGCCGATCGGCCGGACCTGATCGAGCAGTATCGGAGTGCCACGGAGGCCGAGGCCGAGATCACGCTGGGGAAAGGGGACGCCCGGCGGGACTATGAGTTGCACATCTCTCCCCTTCACGACCAACGCGATCGCCTGAGTGGCCGGCTGATTCTCGTGTACGATATTACCGAGCGTAAGCGGACCGAAGCGAGCCTGATGGCCCAGAAGCAGTTGTTCGAAAGCCTGGTGGCCATGGCTCGGGCCGTGGCCAAGCATCCATCTCTGGAAGCCACCTTGCAGAGCGCCTTGAACATGGCCGCGACCCTCACCCGAGCCGAGCACGGCAGCATGTTTCTGCTGGACGGCACGGGCGTCGTGACGCATGCCGCTTTAGCCCGCGGCGTAGCCACCGCGGCTCGTCCACAAGACATCGAGCGGGACGTAGTAGGAGGAAAACTGGCCGGTTGGGTCGTCCAGCACCGCCAGCCCGCGTTGGTCTACGATACGTCTCAGGACGAGCGCTGGCTGGAATTGCCCAGTACGCCGTATACCGTGCGCTCTGCCCTGGCCATCCCCATCGTCAGTGGGTCGGCCGTGCTGGGGGTGCTCACCCTCGTGCACTCGCAGACCAATCATTTCAGCACCGAAGACGCCTATCTGATCCAGGCAGCCGCCGATCAGATGACGCTGGCGGTGCGCAATGCTCAGATGTACGACGAGCAGCGGCGCCTGGCTGACCGGCAGACTACGCTCTACGAAGCCCTCCGCACGGTGGGTCAGCATCTCGATCCAGAGGCAATCGCGCACGCGGCGGTAGAATCGGTCGCCCGCTTGACGGACTGGCCTGCGGTGGCCATCCTCTTGCCCGACGAAACGGCCACCTACCTGGTTGTCCGGGCCGTGGCTGGCGCGCTGTCCATCGCCGAGGGCTGGCGTCTTGGCGTTGATCAGGGCATCATTGGACGGGCCTTCCGCACGGCGCAGACCCAACACGTGCCCGACGTCAGCGCCGACCCCGATTATGCGCGTGCCGCACGAGATGGACATCCCACCCTGCGCGGTGAATTGGCCGTCCCGCTGCGGCGCGGTGAGCGGCTGCTGGGTGTGCTCGACGCGGCGAGCGACCAACTGGCCGCCTTCACCAACGACGATATTTTGCTGGCCGAATCCCTGGCCGAAGCGATCGCGCTGGCGCTGGACAACGCCCGGTTGTACGCCGAGATCCGCCAGTATGCGTCTGACCTGAGCGCGCTGTACACGTTCGCCCGCGCCATCAGCCGGTCGTTGGTGCTGGACGACGTCCTCTCGGAGACCTTGCACTCGGCGCTGACGGCGCTTGATTTTGACGCCGGCCTGATCTTGTTGGCCGACCCCGGCGACGGTCACTTGTACCTGGCGGCGGAGCGGGGCTTGCCCCCCGCAATGTCCACCCGCATCCGGCAGGAGGACCTGGGGGGTACCTTGTGTGCGCACGTCCATCGCCAGGGCGAGGGCGTTGCGGTGGGCGATATCGAGCAAGAGACCCAGGTGGTGGAAGAACTCGAGCAGGTGGCAGCCCTGACTCTCCGTGAAATGAGAACGTCGGGCCTGCATGCCTACTCTGGAATCCCCTTGTTGCACCAGGATCGTTCACTGGGCACCTTGAGCCTCTTTGCCCGCCAGCCGCGCACCATTTCGGCCGAGGATCGGGGGCTGCAGATCGCCATCGGCCGGCAGATTGCCACGGCGGTCACCAATGCTCAATTGTTCCAGGCCATCGCGGATGAACGGAGCCGTTTGCAGTCGTTGATCGAATCCAGCCGCGATGGAATCATCCTGATCGGTATGAACAGGCACATGCTGGTCATCAATGCGCCCACGCTTGAACTGATGCACCTGGATGGCCGGCCTCAGGACTGGGTGAACCGGCCCTTGCAGGATGCTCTGAACTCGCTCAAGCGCCATGCCCCAGACGTCGTACAGGTCGTGATGGCTGAGATGCGCCGCGTGCGGACGGGCGACGAGTTGCCCGGCGAGGGCGAGGTCGAGATACCGCCCCGTGCGGTTCACTGGCTGAACCTGCCCGTGATGGCCGGCCCGACGCCGTTGGGTCGCCTGTTGGTGTTGCGGGACGTGACCGAGGAGCGGCTGCTGGAACGGATGCGCGATGATCTGGTCCACGCCATGGTGCACGACCTGCGCAATCCACTCGCTGCCATCTCCGGGGCGCTGTCATTCCTGAATGAGGACATCGCTGGCATGCTCTCGCCCAGCCAGCGCGAGCTGTGGGATATTGCCCAGAAGAGCACCAAGGGCATGTTGGGGCTGGTCAAGGCCATTCTGGAGCTCAGCCAATTAGAGGGCCGGCAGATCCCGTTAGATCAAACGCTGATTTCGCTACCGAATCTCGTCACCGATGCCCTGGATTCGCAGCGGCCGTTGGCCGTCGGGAAGCGTCTGCGCTTAGAGAGCGACGTGCCGTCTACGTTGCCACCGGCCTGGGCCGATGTGAAACTGATCGAGCGGGTGTTGACCAACCTGATCGGCAATGCCTGCAAGTTCACCCCGGCGGGCGGCGTGGTCCGGGTGAGCGCCAGGACGGATCCCTCGCAGCGCTCCACCCTCTTCGTGTCGGTCAGCGATACCGGTCCGGGCATCCCACCGGAGATTCAAGACCGGCTGTTCCAGAAATTCGTCACCGGCCAGCAAGAAGGGCGTGGCAATGGGCTGGGCCTGGCTTTCTGCAAGATGGTCATGGAAGCACACGGCGAACGCATCTGGGTAGAAAGCACCTCGATGAACGGCACTACGTTTACCTTTACCTTGCCCTTGCCGCCAGCTATGACTGGTCAGGGAGCAGGGGTCAGGGAGCAGGGAGCAGAGAGTAGTAGTGCAGCAGGATCAGACCTGACAGGGCGGGTGAGTACACCCGTCTAACGGGTGTACTCACCCGCCCTGTCAGGTCTTTGGCTGGAACACGGCCACGGGGATGACGCCCGGCGGCAATCCATATTCCTGGGCCAGGGCCCCGTCTCCGATGCGCTCCCAGCGCCCCGCACGTCCCAGGGCCGCGGAGGCCAGCGTGACGTGGGCCATGACGATGCCGCCGTCTATAGGAGCCGGGCGCGTCAAGGCCAGGGCGATCTGGCCGGGCCTGACGATGAAACGCCACGGTTGGCGGTTGACGGCTGAGGGGGCCAGCCGGGCGTGCTCCAGCACAGCCACCAGCGCCGGGTCTGCACCCTCCGGCGACCAGCGTGCTCCCCAGTGCTCGGAGGAGACGATCTCGGTCAGGGGCTTGCGCCGGTGGCCACCGGCCAGGCGGCGCACGGTGCGGCTGTGGAAACGGCCCCAACGGCCCTGGTCAGGATAGCCCAACGCGCAGACTGCCGCTGCCACTTCTCCTGGCGCCAGCCCCACGACGTCTCCGGCTCGCTGCGCGTCAAAAGACCCGCTCACCCAGCAGGTGCCCAGCCCGGCCCGGGTCGCCTCCAGTACTACCTGCTCCAACACGTACCCTAGATCGAGCCGGGCCGCGCTGCTCTCCTGGGGCAACATCCCGACCAGCAGGTGAGGCGGGTTCTGGACCAACCCATACGCGCCGACGATGTAGGTGAGGACGTGGCGCGTCTGTTCCACGCCGCTCACCAGGGCGATGCGCGGAGGGACCTCGGTCAGATGGTCGGCCGTGCGGGCCGCAGCGAGCAGCCGTTCCAGCACGGCCGGTTCCACTGGATCGTCCCCATAGTTGCGCACACTCACGCGCTGCCGCATGGCAGCCAACACATCTTCCATCACCTCAAGCCCCTCGCTTCTCACCTTGTGCCCGTTGCCTCCTGCTCCTCGTCTCCCTGTCCCCTTGTCTCCTCGTCTCCCTGTCCCCTTGTCTCCTCGTCTCCCTGTCTCCTTGTCTCCTTGTCTCCTTGTCCCCTTGTCTCCTCGTCTCCCTGTCCCCTTGTCTCCTTGTCTCCCTGTCCCCCTGTCTCCCTGTCTCCTTCATCCGCCAACACAGCCTGCAGAGCCGCGACGGCCACCTCCAGCATCCTATCGTCCGGTGCGCGGGTCGTCAGCCGCTGGAGTAGCAGGTTCGGTGCGATCAGCGGTCGCATCCAGGGCCGGTTGGCCAGGCGGGCCGTCAGGCGGATGAGCTCGTACGCCACCCCGGCGATGACCGGGAGCAGGACGATCCGGCTGAGCAGGCGCCAGACCAGCGAAGGCCGGCCAAAGGGAGCGAAGATCAGGATCGTCAGCACGATCAACGTCAAAAGAAAGGCCGTGCCGCAGCGGGTGTGAGCCGTCGAGAAGGGGCGCACGCCGTCTACAGTCAGGGGCGCGCCGGCTTCATAAGCATTGACGGTCTTGTGTTCTGCACCGTGATAGGCAAACACCCGCCGGATGTCGGGCAGAAACCCGACCGCCCAGATGTAGCCCACGATCAGGAGCAGCCGCACGACGCCTTCCAACAGGCTATTGAGCCATTCCGAAGGGATGTATGGGGCGACCAACCCGACCAGGAACGAAGGCAGGAGCATAAAGAGTGCCACACCCAGGCCGATCCCCAGGAGTGCGGTGCCCCAGGTGACCGAGGCCGGCAGCACCACCTCGTCGCCCGCTGCCACGCCGGCGCTCATCATGAGCGCTTTGGTCCCCAGGCCCAGGGCGTCCCACAACATCACCAGCCCACGCAGGAACGGGATGCGGCTGAGCGGGCCGCGGTAGAGTGCCTCGTTGAGCGGTTCTTTCTTCACGACGATGGTGCCCTGGGGATGGCGCAAGGCGACCGCCATCGTGCGCGATCCACGCATCATCACCCCTTCGATAACTGCCTGTCCTCCGTAGTTGAACGGTTTACCCACCGCTGCCTCCTCCATGATTGGGCCGGATTGTACAGAGGCCGGGTTCAACCCGGCCCCTGTTTCTGGTCTCCTGAGTGGACGCTACCAGCCTTCCAGGTACTTGGCCCACGTGCCGTTGCCCTCCAGGTAACCCCCGAAGAGGTATTGCGCCGTAGGGTGTGGTTCGAAAGGCTGGTGCAGCAGCGTCATCTTCGCCCCTGCCAGCCCACGTCCCCCTTTGCGCCGGTTGCACTGTGGGCAAGCCGCAACCAGGTTCTCCCAGGAATGCTCCCCACCTCGATAGCGCGGCACGACGTGGTCTATCGTCAGTTGGCTGGTCTGGTGCCCACAGTACTGGCAGCGATATCCGTCCCGGCGCAGGATTTCCCGTTTGCACAGCCGCACGCGGGGGCGTGGCCGGTGCACCACGCAGATCAGGCGGATGACGGACGGGCGCTCATACGTGCGGGAGACGGTGCGAATAAAGCCCCGGCCATTCTCCATGACCGTGACCTTGCCCGCCAGGATCAATCCCATGGCCCGTTTCGTGTTGCAGACGTTGAGCGGCTCGTAGTTGCCATTCAGTACCAGGACTGGCTCGTTCATCTCGCCAGTAGTATAACATACCTGGCCTAAGCCGTCAACGATTCGTTCTCCCATAGCCGTGCCAGGCGCCGGTATTTCACCGCCTCATAGTAGGCCATCAGCAGGCTCAGCCGCAGCCCGTGCCAGCCATCCTGGCTCCCCCGCAGCGTCACGAAGCGCCACCAAAAGTGGCGCACCGCCTGTGAGTAGGGGGTGTAGAAGCGCGGGTGGACTCGCTGCGCGTGAAGGATCCCAGCATCAATTCTGGTATACTTGTCCTGGCGGGCGACAAAGTCGGGCAGGTCGTCGTAGTTGTAGTGGATGAGCGGATTCTTCAGATACCCCTGCGGCCCATCTGCCACGACCACCTCGTGGACGGGGCGCTCCCAGCGCACGTGTCCCTGGCGGAGCAGGCGTGACTGGTAGTCGGGGTACCAGCCGGCCCCCAGGGTGAGGCGGCCGAAGATATAGTTGTGGCGTGGTACGTGCCAGACTACCTCGGCGCGCTCCTCGGCTACCACGGCCTGCACCTCCGCCGCCAATTCCGGCGTGACCCGCTCGTCGGCGTCCACGAACAAGATCCAATCCGCTGCCACGCGGTCCATGGCAGCGTTGTGAAGCTGGGCATAATTCTCGAAAGGATGTTGCAGCACTTGCGCGCCGGCCTGCCGCGCCAGGTCCACTGTCTCGTCGGTGCTGAAGCAATCGAACACCACGCGCTGATCGGCCCAGGCCAGGCTCGCCAGGCAATCCAGGACGTTGGCTTCCTCGTTCAGAGTAGGGACGATGGCGGTCACGTTCACCGGACTGTCTCCCAGGTTTGCACGATCTGCCGGCAGGCGGCCGCTACTTCCGGGGACGCCCCCCGCATGCGCTGTCGCATCCCAGCGCGTACGAGCATGCGCGCCATCTGCCGCGCGAGTGGACCGTGGTAGCGTGCGTAGAGCCGGGCCCGGCTGGTCCACAGGTTGACGAAGGAGTGAATGGGCACCTGGGCGGTAGACTGCCCCGTGTGGTGGACGACGCGGGCGGTGGGCACGCACAGTGCCTGCCAGCCGGCCTGGCGCATCCGCCAGCACCAGTCAATCTCCTCGCAATACATGGTATACCCCTCATCCATCAGCCCCACCTGGGCCACCGCTTCCGCCCGCACCATCATCGCCGCTCCCAGGGGATGGTCTATCCGGAAGGGAATCGTCCCCTCGTAGAGGCGGCGCGGGTAACGGCCGTTGAGGGAGGTGGCGTAGAGGCGGGGAGGAAGGTGAAAGAGGTCGAAAGCCAGTTGCACGAGGCCCGGAAAGCGAAAGGCGGACTGTTGGAGGGAACCGTCGGGGTAGAGGAGTCTGGCTCCGGCTATGCCCGCCCGGGGGTGAGCCTCCAGCGCGGCGAGGAGTGCTGCGGTCGCCCCTGGTCGGACTTCTGTATCGGGGTTCAGCAGCCAGATGTACTGTGTGTTGCGTGTTGCGTGTTGCGTGCTCCGCAGTATGGCCCCAATGGCAAGATTGTTGCTGGCGGCGAAGCCGGGGTTGTCGTCTCTGGCGATCAGGTGGACGGCGGGAAACTGCCCGGCCACCATGGCCGGCGTGTCGTCGGTGGAAGCATTGTCCACTACCCAGACCTGGGCCTCCAGGCCCGCTTGCCCCAGGTCCCCCAGCAGGGAACGCAGGCAGGCTCTCAGCAGGTCCTGCACGTTCCAACTGACGATGACGACCGACAACTCGGAGACCGGCAGTTCGGAAGATGGGCGCATTCCAACAACCATGCTCAGAGATCCGGTTCCCGTGCTATCGGCGGGCGCTGATCAGCACGATCCCGGCGGCCACCAGCCCAGTCCCCAGCCATTGGAGCGGGCCGATGGATTCCCGGAACAAGAGCCGTGCGGCGACCACCTGTACGCCGATCACCGACAGGCCGATTGTGACAGGATAGGCGACGTGTATTGGAATGAACCGCATCAGCCCGGTGATCGTCAGAACGCCGATGAAGCCAGCCATGTTGCCGGCGACCTGCCACAGCCAGAAGTGACGCCAGTCGTGGCTGGCGGCGGAGAGTTTGAACCCGATGTTCGCCAGCACGGTGGCGACCAGGTTGCCCAGGATCAGTGCGGCAATGCGCCAGTCTTTCATGCTCGCCTCCCTTTGGCCTGGTTTGGACGTGGCCCCAAGCATAGTCTGGGAAACCCATTTTGTCAAGCGAAACCCTCCCGAAAACGACAGGACTAGCTTGTGACTTCGGCGATCAGGGTATGCAGCTCGGAGCAGGCTGCGGCCCAGTCGCCCTTGTTGGCCAGGACCTTGGCCGCCTCCACAGACACACCGGCCTGCTTGCCACTGGTGTTGTACAGGGTCCAGAAGGCGTTGGCATCGGGCCGCTGGTCTTTGCCATTGCCGCTACCACCGGCGGCGCGCTTCCTGCCATTGCCGCCACTGCCGGTCTGGGTATGGTCGTTGCCGTCCCTGGCGAGCACCAATCCCTTGAACACCTCGTGACCTACGCCGATCATGGAGGCGGCTTTGGTCAGCCCATCGGTGACGGCCGACTTGCGGGCATCGGTGAGGGGCGCGCTGCCCTTCCCCAGACCGTGGCCACCGCAGGCGAAGATGGGCTCGCTCCAGTCGTGGTTCGAGCCTCCGGTGCGAAAGGCCCAGTTGTTGGCCTGGGTATCCCACATAACCTGGTCGCAGCCGGTGCAGCCATTGGAAGCCTTGAAGCGGTACTGGAGGGCGACCTCGGTGACGAACTCCACCCGCCCACTGTCGGTGTACAACTCCTCCAATGGGCTGTGGACGTAACGCCAGCCGATGCCGCAAGGGCCGAAGACCTCGTTCAGCCGCTCGATCACGTAGGCGGCCTTGATGCTGGTCAGCTCGAATCCTCGGCTGGTGTCGCTGCTCAGCGACTCGGGCGGGAAGGGGGCCTTGAGGGCCTGGATTTGGTCTTGCGTCAACATCTGTACACCTCCTTGGGTTGATAGGCGGGTCTGTGCCTGCTGGATTGGGGGAAACAAAAAAAGGGCCGCTCCCTGGGACAGGAACGGCCCTTTGTTGAGAGCCCCCCCCCACATTCACTTGAGGGGTCTTATCTATTCATTTCTGACCGGCATGCACGAGACGGTTTGTGTGGGGGAAAATCGGCCTGGGTTATGTCGAGTTGGGGCATGGGCAGACCAGAGGAGGGATTCAGAAGGGTAGATTATGGGGTCAGAGGTGGTCATTGTTGTGGTAGAGCGACTGGGGATTGTCGGAGGCAATGGGTTGCCGAGGGGCTGTCTCAGGTGATGTGTCAGAGGCTTCACCACAGAAGGCAATGCCACATGACCAATTGGCTATTGACTTCCGCCCAAAACTGTGGTACTATCTCAAGAGAGAGGGACCGCCCTGATGCCAGGGACTGTGATACGGAGCCCCTGGCGTCAGTGCTGGCGGGCCTCCGCTGTGCGCGGCTCAACCGCCGTTCCGTTGGGCGGAGCAAGAGACCTGTACGTGAGGTCAGGTCGCCGGTTGTTCCGATGGCGGTGTGAGCCAGTCCGGGCACAGGGTGTTGAGTGTAGCCTTTACGTTAAGAGAATCCTGCAAAGGAGGCAAGCCATGTGGTGTTCCAAGTGTAGCACGTTTCACATAGGATCTTGTTCGATGGTGGACAGCAGCCTGGGGTTCGATCCCGCTCCCAAGTTTGAGCCGATCAAGCCGATTGAGCTGCCCAAGTTTGAGCTGCCCAAGGTTGACCTCACGCCCAAGTTTGAGCTGCCCAAGTTTGACCTCACGCCCAAATTTGAGCTGCCCAAGTTTGAGTTGCCCAAGGTTGACCTCACGCCCACGTTTGAGCTGCCCAAGTTTGAGCTGCCCAAGGTTGACCTCACGCCCACGTTTGAGCTGCCCAAGTTTGAGTTGCCCAAGGTTGACCTCACGCCCACGTTTGAGCTGCCCAAGTTTGACCTCACGCCCAAATTTGAGCTGCCCAAGTTTGAGTTGCCCAAGGTTGACCTCACGCCTACGTTTGAGCTGCCCACGTTTGAGCCGATCAAGCCGATTGAGCTGCCCAGACCGATTGAGCCTGACGACCTGCCGATACCCCCACCTGGCATGGAGTGTCCGCCACCGCCATCTTACCAGTTTATGATGTCCCCTCCCCCGCCGACCGAGCTTTGGGGCTGGTAGATTTCGAGGATTCAGCAGGTTTGCGGTCAGTCTTTTGTTTCGGCGTTCACTCCAGGCCAGCCTGACGGGAGACCATTGTGGCACAGTCCGTTGAAGTCTCTTCGAGCGGCCACTGTATGTAGCATAGGCGGCCTGATCATCGCCCCAAGAAACGCAAGGCGCGAGGGAATGACACTGCTGGCGCAACTGGGCGAGGGGTTGCCGGAGCGATGCTACTTGGGATTGGACATCGGCTACAAGGAGCAAGTGGCGGTTGTGATCGGCTTTGAGACATTCGTCCGCGGGGGCGAGCGCTGGAAGCGAGCGCACTGCCTGCATTTTCCCAGCACGCAGGCGGGGTTGAACAAGTTCCAGGTTTAGCTAGATGGATTCAGCCCCGACCCACAAAGGCTGGGGTTTGCCATTTACGCAAGCAAGGGCCAGGGCAGTGGCCGCCAAGGGCGCGGCGAGCACTATGCTTCGGCTCCAGCGCGCTTCAGCATGACAAGAAGCTACTATGGAAAAGCCCCGACCAGACGTCGGGCAGCCTTGACAGATCTCGGTCCGGGTGGTAAGATGAGCGCATGGATGCGAACATGCGTTCTATAAGCAGAATACCACAGCACGACGCTACGGTAATCCTTGAGGCGCTTACAACCAGGGGGAGGGACGGCCTGACGATGCGCGAGGCATTTGATGGCGTGGGGATGAGCGTGGACACATTCTATCGCCGCAAGAAGGACTTCCCCGACGATGTTGCAGGGATCGAGAGGCAGGCCAAGGAGGCGGCGAGCAAAGCCAGGCTTGAGATGCTCGACGAATTCTCCACCCGGCAGCTGATGGCATCGCTGGAGATCCAGCGCCAGGCGACCGAGGCCCTCCTTGCCTCCATTGAACGTCTGGCTCGCATCGCTCGTGGGGAGTCTGAGGAAGTTGTGACGGCGGATGGAGAGCGGAAGGTAATCTTGACCTACCCCCGGGACCAGATTGCCGCAATGCGTGCGCTGATGAAGATCGCCGGGATAGGTGTGCTTCCTAAAGGCCATCTTGTTCTGCCGCAGAACGAGGAAGGGCCGAAGCTCCCGCCCCCTTCTTTCCCTGGGCTTAGCTTTAGCAGGGTGCAGGCCATCGCACCAGATGGGAGTGTCATTGTGGCTGAGCGGCCAGGGGTAACTGAGGGCAGGAGTCTGCCAGAGGAACAGCCTGAGGCAAGGCGCGCGGGGAATGATACGTGCTGACGCGGTCCTGCCGCAGAACGGTGCTGTGGCTGGCTGCTGTTCCTGACTGTCCCTCGCAGTAGCCGGGGTGGTACCTCAGTAGTGGCAATCCTCACCTAGTGGTTGGGCAGGGCCGAATCTGTCTCTCTGTTCGCTTGGCTGAGATCGTCCCCCTCACCGGGGGCAAGTGGTCTTGGTCGTCGTAGTTGAACACTGGGAGATCGCCGATACAGCACAGGTCGTCACCGATAATCCGCGCCAGACAACAGCTTGCTCCCTATCACGTTATCTACCTGTTCCCTTCCACATATTGCAGGCAGTAGACGTTCCCGACCGTATCTCCCGCCAGGATGGTGACACTATCTGGCGCGACGGTGACGCATTGAGGCACACCATCCAGGGCAACTGTTGCCGGTTCTTGCCCGGTGTCCAGCTCCCACACCTTGAGGGTGCCGTCGACGGAGGCGGAGATGGCGTGCCGCCCGTCGGGCGTTACCGCCACGGCGCGCACCCTAGCCTTGTGTCCGGCCAGGGTGCGCACCTCCCGTCCCGTCTCCAGCTCCCACACCTTGAGGGTGCCGTCGTCGGAGGCGGAGATCGCGTACTGCCCGTCGGGGGTCATCGCCACGGCGAGCACCCCACCCGCGTGTCCGGTCAGGGTGCACACCTCCCGCTCCGTCTCCAGACCTGCATTGAGCGCAGCCGAAATGTCCCACACCTTGAGCGTGCCGTCGGCGGAGCCGGAGATGGCGTACCGCCCGTCGGGGGTCACCGCCACAGCCTCCACTGCCCACTCGTGTCCGGCCAGGGTGCACACCTCCCGTCCCGTCTCCAGCTCCCACACCTTGAGGGTGCGGTCGTCGGAGGCGGAGATGGCGTACCGCCCGTCGGGGGTCACCGCCACGGCGTTCACCATATCCGCGTGCCCGGCCAGGGTGCGCACCTCCCGTCCCGTCTCCAGCTCCCACACCTTGAGCGTGCGGTCAGAGGAGCCGGAGATGGCGCAGCGCCCGTCCGGCGTCACCGCCACGGCGACCACCGAATCCTTGTGTCCGGCCAGGGTGCGCACCTCCCGTCCCGTCTCCAGCTCCCACACCTTGAGCGTGTAGTCGGCGGAGCCGGAGATGGCGTACCGCCCATCGGGGGTGACTGCCACGGCGAGCACCCCATCCGCGTGTCCGGCCAGGGTGCGCACCTCCCGTCCCGTCTCCAGCTCCCACACCTTGAGCGTGCCGTCGGCGGAGCCGGAGATGGCGTATCGCCCGTCGGGGGTCACCGCCACAGCGCGCACCCTAGCCTCGTGTCCGGCCAGGGTGCGCACCTGCCGTCCCGTCTCCAGCTCCCACACTTTGAGGGTGCGGTCGTCGGAGCCGGAGATGGCGTACCGCCCATCGGGGGTCACCGCCACAGCGAGCACCCCGAACTTGTGTCCGGCCAGGGTGCGCACCTCCCGTCCCGTCTCCAGCTCCCACACTTTGAGGGTGCGGGCAGAGGAGGCGGAGATGGCGTACCACCCGTCGGGGGTCACCGCCACCGCGTACACGGAACCCCCGTGTCCGGCCAGGGTGCGCATCAGCGCCGGTGATTCGCGCCCGGCGCGCCAACACAGCGCCAGGTAGGGCTGGCCCATCCCCGCCAGCCGGACTTCTGTACTACCGACCAGATGGTTGAATCCAAGATCCACCGCCCGCATGTGCACTTGCTGGGCAAAGAAAGCCGGACGCTGCTCTCGATCCCAGCCGCGCAAGTTGTGAGCCTCGCGTCGAAGAACGTGGTGCAGCGATTGGAGGAAGGTTGCGACCTCATCCTCGGCTCCGGCGGAACGAGGATCGGCGGACAGCTCAAGTCCTGTGCTCAGGTCCTGCTGTAGGGCATCTACACCGCGACGCGCGCCGTGATCCTCCAAAGTGGCGGTGTCTTCGTAAGCCCTGGCCAGGTTAGCGGCACACCACCGGCGAAAGGCCGGGGTTTCCTCCGCTGGCGTTTGCGCAGCGGCGAACTCGCGCACCAGCGGGTGTAGGCGTACGTACTCCCCTCGTAGTTCCTCTACCAGCGAAGCGTCCGTCAGTTCCTGCAAAGCTAACTTCAACGGCGAACCGAAGAAGCCGCCCTCTTGATCGTCCAAACCGGCCAAGAGTCCCAGACGCGCGGTGGGGATCATCGCCGCTTCCGGCAGTTGACCAGCGACGCGCAGCAGCAGGCGGGCACCGTCGTTCTCAACGTTTTCCCACTGGCCGGCCAGCGTGGCGGCTACAGCAGCATCGTGGCGTGTCGGTAGGTCCTCTGAACGCAACAGCAATCGGGGATCATCCAGCACCGGCAGAGCTCCACGGGCCAGCAGTTCCTTCCGGTAGGAGGCCAGCGGGGCGTCCGGCCTCCGGCCGAGGTGCGTCGCCGCTACCTCCAACGCCAAGGGCAGGTAGCCCAGGACCGCGCAGGTTGTTTTGGCCTCCTCGTGCTCCGGGTGGGTTGGATTCAGGATCTCCCAACGACTGGGATGACGCAGGAGCAGCTTCAGTGCCGCATCCTCCGGCAGCACGGTGACTTCGAGTGCCTGGAAGCGGCCCAGGTCGCGGCGGCGGGTGGTGAAGAGAATGTGGCAGGGGAGACCAGCTGGAACCAGGTCAGCGCTCACAGGACTGTTGAGATTGGACGGGTCCGCCAGGTTGTCCAGGATCTGCAGCGCGTCGGGGTGGTCGCGCAGGTAACCGGCAGCCGCGCGGACCTGCTCGTTCAGGGTGCGGTCGGCTGTGGCAGGCTGGAGCCGTTTGCCCAACTGGGCGAAGCCCTGAGCCAGGGGCTCGGCTGCGTTGATCCAGAACACGCCGCCTGGATAGGCGTCCCGGTGGCGGAAGGCATACTCCACCGCCAGTTGGGTCTTGCCGATGCCTGCCATCCCGGTCAGCCCTGCTGGGCGGATACCTACCGGTCCCTCCCCCATGAGGGCCTGGTGCAGCCGCTCCAGGTCATCCTCGCGCCCGACAAAGTCAGGGTTGCGTATGAAGGGCACGGTAAAGTGGGCTGCCTTTACTGGCACCTCCTCCACAGCCTCCCGGATGAGCGCTTCCACCTGCTCGCGGGAGCAGGTCTGCCGGAGCGCCCGGTGGCAAAGTAGGGCTAACTTCTCGTAGGCGCGGGCGGCCCCTTCAGGTGGCACTCTGGCCCAAGCCTCCAGGCGCAGCAGGCTTCCCACAAAGAGATTACACAGGCTAGTATCGTCCGTCAGTCCGGCCAGGTCGGTGTCGAAACCCGCCTTGTCCACCAGGAAACGCGCGTCCACCGGGAGATTGAGTTCCCGCACCAGACTCTCCAGGTCGGCCCAGGTGTTGTCCAGGATCGCGTCCTGGCCGGGACGGAAGAAGTCCTTCGCCCCACGCAGCTCCTCGACGGCGGTGCGCAGCCGCTTCAGATCCTCGTTGAGACCCGGGCAGGCCAGCGTGAAGCGGGTGTACGTGCCGGGAGTACCTGTATCGGCCTTGTGGAACTGCGCAAACACCTCGCGCGCCGTGGCCGGCGTCACCGCATAGTCCTTGACCTGGACATACCAGCGTTCCTCACCGTCAGTCCGGTTGAAGCGCACGTCTACGTCACCCGCGCTCTCCTGGAGGAACTGCGCGAAGTCCGGGTCGGACAGCCAGAGGGGGATCCGGCTGACGATGTAGGCGGCCTGAAAGCCATACCCCTTCCCGCCGATGACGCCCCCACGGGCTTGTTTGTCACTCAACGTGGCGCGTGGCTTCTCATCTGACACTGTGGTCATCCTTTGAATCGCTGCGAATGCAGCGTACTCTCTGTGATAAGGCGGCCCACTGCACTTCTCTACCTCGGACTTGAATTGGGACGCGAGGCCAGTGCACACTCAGTATAGCACAACCTCGCTGGCAGATCAACGCTTGGCGCCGCCATCAGCCCATCCTTGTGAGGCACTATGGCCCAATGACGGCAGTTTCACGAACAACCTGTGGAGATGCCCTGGCGTGCAGATGCGAGGCGCGCGTGCGAACGAATCTCCCACAACAAACGGCGCTGTGACGGAACGTGCTGACCGTGATTCTGTCGCAGAACAGTCTGGGGCCTTCGCGTCGCCGGGATGCTTGTGCGAAGTGCCAGGTGAAGGGGACGGGGATCAGACCGGTACGCACGAGATTCCAAGAAGGGGAGGAGAAAGTCGCTGTAACCGGTATACAGATAACGCTTCTCATCAAGTGCTGGCCATCCGCTCGTCGCCCTGCCAACATTCTGGCTGGTCGGGGCGATCGGCTCGCAGTCACTCACGCGCCCACGGTGCGAGTGGTCGCCGCAGCCACAACGGGCGGCGGCGGCGCGGGGACTTGCACAAAGGGATGAGTCAGGGTAGAATGAAGCGATAAATCGCGAGCATGTAAGGAGGTTCTGGTTCGATGAAAGACTATGCTACAGGACAACTGCGCAACGTCGTCCTGCTTGGCCACGGGAACGCGGGCAAGACCTCGCTGGGAGAGGCGCTGCTTTTTGCCAGCGGTGCCACCAACCGCCTGGGGCGGGTCGAGGATGGCACCACCGTCTCCGACTTTGACGAGGAGGAGATCCGTCGCCACATCTCGCTCAGCCTGGCCCTGCTGCCCATCGAGTGGCAGGGTTGCAAGATCAACGTGCTGGACACCCCTGGCTATACCGATTTTGTCGGCGAGGTCAAGAGCGCGGTGCGGGTGGCCGACCTGGCGCTGATGGTGGTGGATGCCGTGTCCGGCGTCGAGGTCGGGACGGAGTTGGTGTGGAACTATGCCGAGGAGCAAGGGCTGCCTCGGATGGTAGTGGTCAACAAGATGAACCGGGAGAGTGCCAACCTGGACCGCACACTGAACGCGCTGCGGGAGACCTTTGGCCAGGAGTTCGTCCTCGTGCAACTCCCCGTCGGTGCCGAGGGGAACCTGGCAGGCGTGGTGGACCTGGTGAAGATGCAGGCGCTACTGGGGCCGGAGGGGAAGGCCGCCGAGATCCCGGCCGACCTGGCCAGCCAGGCGGAGGAGGCCCGCGTCGCGTTGATCGAGGCCGCGGCCGAGGCGGACGACGAATTGATCATGAAATACCTGGAAGGGGAGGAACTGACCGGCGAGGAAATCCAACGGGGCCTGCGAGCGGCGGTCCTCCAGCGGGCGGTCGTCCCCGTCCTGGTGATGGCGGCCACGGCGAACCTGGGCACGTTGCCCCTACTGGATGCGCTGGTCGCGTACGCTCCCTCCCCCGTTGACCGGGGACCGGTCACGGCCCAGGGGGCGGTGGGTGAAGAGCAGATCGAACCCAACGAACTGGCACCATTGGCAGCGTTGGCCTTCAAGACGATGGCCGATCCCTACGTAGGCAAACTAACCTACTTGCGCGTCTATGGTGGAATCGTCGAGTCCGACAGTCGTCTCTACAGCGCCCGGGCCCAGGCGGAGGAACGGCTGGGCCAACTCTACGTCATGCGCGGCAAGGAACAAATCCCGGTGCCGCGCCTGCGCACGGGCGACATCGGCGCGGTGACCAAGTTGACGCATGCGCTCACCGGCGATACGCTGTGCGACAAAGGCCATCCGTTGAGCCTGCCCGGCCCGGTCTTCCCGCTCCCGCTCTTTGCGGTGGCCGCCAATCCCACGAGCAAGGCCGACCAGGCCAAACTGGGTCCCACGCTGACCCGCATGTGCGAGGAGGATCCCACGCTGCGCTGGCACCAGGAACCCAGCACGCACCAGACGATCCTGGAGGGCATGGGAGAGTCCCACGTGGACATCGCCGTGCGCCGCATGCAGAACCGCTTCGGTGTCGGGGTCGAAACCTCGATCCCCAGGGTGCCATTCCTGGAGACGATCACCCGCACCGAGACCGACCAGTACCGGCACAAGAAGCAGACGGGCGGCGCAGGCCAGTTCGCCGAGGTCCACATGCGGCTGGAGCCACTGCCCCGGGGCAGCGGCTACGAGTACGTGTGGGGCGTCTTCGGCGGAGCGATCTCCCGCTCCTACGAGAGTTCGATTGACAAGGGTGTCAAGCAGGTGATTGAGCAGGGGCCGGTTGCCGGTTACCCGGTGGTGGACGTGCGGGCGGTGGTGACCGACGGTAAGGAGCACCCGGTGGACTCTAAGGACATCGCCTTCCAGGTTGCGGGACGGGAGGTGTTCAAGAAGGTGATGCTGGCGGCCGGGCCAGTGCTCCTGGAGCCAATTTACGAGGTCGTCGTCACCGTGCCGGAGGAGCACACCGGCGACATCATTGGCGACCTGAACACGAAGCGGGCGCGGGTGCAGGGGATGGGCCAGTCCGGCGGCAAGAGCATCATTACGGCGCTGGCACCGCTGGCGGAGATGCAGCGGTATGCCACCGACCTGCGCAGCCTGACGCAGGGCCGGGGCATCTTTACGATGAAGTTGGACCATTACGAAGAGGTGCCGGCGTACCAGGCCCAGCAGCTCATCGAAGCGGCGCAGCGGGAACGGGAGAAGGAGAAGTAGTCGGGGGATGGGGGGACAGGGGGACAGGGGGACAAGGAGACAAGGGGACAAGGAGACAAGGAGATCAGAGGAGCCTGTTCCTGGATGGGGGCGGGCTCCTTTTTGTTGGCCGGTTCACCCATGATGGCTCCTGCCGCATTTGACACAGAGGCAGGGCGGGTGTACAGTTAGACCGCACGATGAATGCAGGCAGGTAGGCCATATTGAGCGTCCAGTGGCCAGAATCGAGTATCCAGCATGAACCGTTCCGGCAAAATCGTTTCTCTCACCATCTCCGGTGTGCTCGTCGTCGCGGCGTACATCGCGGCGCAGATGCTGTCCGACGTCCTGAGCCTCAAGATCGCGCTGGTGGCCGGGTTCAGCATAGACGCCGGCACCTTCATCTACCCATTCACCTTCACGCTGCGTGACCTGGTGCACAAGTTGCTCGGGCGGGCGGCGGCGCGCGCCGTCATCGTGGCGGCGGGCGTGATCAACCTGCTGATGGCAGGGCTGTTCGCCTTCGCCGCCTGGCTCCCGCCCGACCCCACCTGGTCGCTGCAGCGAGAGTTCGCGGCTGTACTCGCGCCGGTCTGGCGCATCGTCGTCGCCTCCATCGTCGCCGAGATCGCCAGCGAATTCGCCGACACCGAGGTGTATCACCTGTGGGTCACGCGGGTGACGCGCCGCTACCAGTGGGCGCGGGTGCTCGTCAGTAACGTGGTCAGCGTGCCGCTCGATAGCCTGATCTTTTGCTGGGGGGCCTTTGGCGGGCAGTTGCCCGTGGCCACCGTGTGGTCCATCTTCTGGGCGAATGTGTTGGTGAAGGGAGCGGTGACGTTGGTGAGTATGCCGGGAATTTATCTCGTGCGTGAACAGGAAGTTGATCAATGAAAGTAGAGTCGTACAGCCTCGAAGAGACGCCGGAGGGCCACAAATCCGGCTTCGTCGCGGTGATCGGCCGGCCCAACGTGGGCAAGTCTACGCTGATGAACCGGATCGTGGGGCAGAAGGTGGCCATCGTCTCGCCCAAGGCACAGACGACCCGCAGCCGCATCCTGGGCATCCTCACCCACCAGGACGTTCAGGTGATCTTTGTGGACACGCCCGGCATCCACCGGCCCCACCATAAACTGGGCCAGGCCATGGTCGCCACCGCCACCCGCGCCATTCCCGACGCCGACGTCGTGCTGTTCGTGGCGGACGTCTCAGTGCTGCCCACCGACGAGGACCGGCTGATCGCGGAATTGATCCCCCAGCATACCCAGGCCCCGGTCATCCTGGTGCTGAACAAGATGGACCTGTTGCCGCCGGAGAAGGTCCAGCCCCACACGGAGGCGTATTGGGCCCTGGTGCCCTGCCATCGCGAGTGGATGATGACGATCGCCACGCAAGGGGTGAACCTGGACAAGTTGCTCGCCCTGATCGTCGGGGCGCTGCCGGAGGGGCCGCGCTATTATCCGGGCGACCAGGTCACCGACCAGACCGAGCGGGAGATCGCCGCCGAGTTGATCCGCGAGCAGGTGCTACGCCATACCCACGAGGAGGTACCCCACGCCGTCGCCGTCGCCGTCGAGGCATTCGAGGAACGGGGGAGCGGTGCCGTGTACGTGGCGGCCAAGGTCTTCGTCGAACGGGAATCCCACAAGGGCATCCTCATCGGGCGGCGGGGCCAGATGTTGCGCCAGATTGGCGCGGCGGCGCGGCAGGAGATCGAGCGCATGACCGGCGGCCCGGTCTACCTCGACCTGTGGGTCAAGGTGCGCAAGGGGTGGCGGCGGGACGAGCAGGCACTGCGCCGCCTGGGGTACGACGTGAGTGGGCAGTAGCGTGGCGACGGCCAAGCGGCCCCTGGGGCTGCTACTCTGCAGCGTGCTTTTGCTGGTCCTGGCGCTGCGTGCGTTGGGGTGGGTGACCATCGGCGGCTTTCTGGGAGGGCGTATGCCAGACCTGGCCAGGTGGTTGCTGAGTCTGGGAGTGACAGTGGTCCTGCTCGTCAGCGCAGTGGGCCTGCTGCGGCTGCGGGAGTGGGCGCGCTGGCTCACGCTGGCATTGTGTAGCGCCTATTTCGGGCTGACGCTGGTCAACGTCGCCGTCCTGTGGCCGCGTTTGCAGGCCAGCCGGCCCAGCCTCGGCCTGGGGGTGCTGAACGCGGTCGAAGCGGTGATCGCGTTGGCCCTGGCGTGGTGGTATCTTAACCGCAAAGACGTGCGGCGGCTTTTCCGTGACCGGGGGTGACCGCAGTACCGCTTGAACTCTGGCGCTATTTGTGGTATAGTAGAGTCGGCTGGAGCACCGGGGGAAGCATACGCTCCATCGGAGGAGTGTGACGATGAGACGTGCACACGTAATACTGCTGATCACGACAGGGAGCCTGGGCCTGTTGTTGGTGCTGCTCTCTGTCGTCGCTGGCCGTGCTACCCCGATCCTGGCCGCCTCGCGCCCGCTTTACGCTGCCAGCAACCCCTGGATGGGCGCCCATCTACCCTCGTATCAGGGGACAATCAATTGCACCTTGGCCACCACCACGACCGATAGCCTGGAGAGCGCAGGAACCTACAACGATAACTCGGCCAGCGCGGCCCCGTTGGCCGGGTACACCGGCCTGGCGTTGGCCTCTGGGATTCGTTTGCAGGTGGTACCCCCGAAGGAAGACTGGTTTCGGCTTGACAACGCGGAGATAGGTGCGTCTTATAAGGTCGAAGCACTCCCCGATAAGACGACCAACTACAACCTGGGGATCGTCGTCTACAACGCAAGCCTCACGCCGATTGTCAGTGACACGGATTCGTTGGACACTCCCCAGGCCAGGGTCACCTTGGAGGCGGGTGGCTACGGCCCGTATTTTTTCAAGGTGTACCAACTTACCCCGCAATGTACGGGCGAGACGTACCACCTGAATATCACCGTCACTCGCCCTACTCCGTCGCCTGAGCCGGATGATTATGAGCCGAACGACAGCCTGGCGACTGCCTACAAGTTCCCTGTGGGTGCTTCCATCAGTGCCACGGATGCCAATTTCGTCCCCTACAGTGGCCCGGGGCCCGACCAGGACTGGTACGGCTTCTACGTGAAAGCAGGGCGGTCCTATCGGGCTTCCACCAGCAATCTGGACGGTGTGGATACGTACGTGGAGATCTATACTGAAGGTGGCCAGTTGGGTCCAAGTGACAATGATAGTGGCGGTGGATTTGACAGCAAGGTCGAATGGGCCGCCACCTATACCGGCTATTACTACGTGCACGTCAGTAATCTCATCAGCGGCAGCAAGGGTTCCTACGACCTGAAGATTGAAGAGATCGCCGCGCCGCCCACGGAAACACCTGAGCCGACCCAGCCCGGCCCCACCCCCATTCCCGGCATGGACAGTTTTGAGCCCAACTACGACTTTGCCCACGCCTCCACCATCGCCGCCAACGTCACCTATTCGGCCAATTTCATCCCCTGGAGTGGTGGCACAGAGGACAACGATT
>Ga0307377_10000730_pt1 | contig 43306 bp, 31 predicted proteins | sample TR3MG_FD_202535 | JGI IMG/M metagenome (GOLD analysis project Ga0307377, IMG submission 202535) | Soil microbial communities from Risofladan, Vaasa, Finland - TR-3 | ecosystem: Environmental > Terrestrial > Soil > Coastal area > Acid sulfate soil | place: Finland: Risofladan, Vaasa | collected...
CGGGCGTCCCATGCGAGCATACACTGTCCGGGGTGCCGCGCCATCTCCACAACCCCCCCGCGGACGGGGGCTGCGAGCCGGCGAGAAGGGGCGCCTGCGGGGGGGGATGCTCCAAGCCCCCGTCCCGGGGGCGTCCCATGCGAGCATACACTGTCCGGGGTGCCGCGCCATCACCAAACGCCCCCGGGGATGAGAGCTGCGAGCCGGCGAGAAGGGGCGCCTGCGGGGGGGAATGCTCCAAGCCCCCGTCCCGGGGGCGTCCCATGCGAGCATACACTGTCCGGGGTGCCGCGCCACCACCACCACGCCCCCGGGGACGGGGGCTGCGAGCCTGCGAGAAGACCTGCGACGCCATCACCGCGCCATAGTTCCAGACCTGACAGGTCTTCTGAGACCTGTCAGGTCTCCACAACCACAATAGAAGTGCTTGACGTGGCGTAGAGTCTGGCTTATACTATCTGTAGATCAAGACGTGGAGGCAGTGGGCTTTTGAACATCGAGTCGAGCTGATGAAAGATTGGGAACTGGCGATGGCCAAGAAACCGCTGCAGAGTATACCGCCTTTGGAATAGGGAGTAGTATCATGCATTTTGTGACAAGTGTGTCCTACGTATCCGGATATAGGTTGTTGCTGACCTTTGAAGACGGGAGTATGAGACTTGTTGACCTGGAACCCCACCTGGACGGCGAGATATTTGACCCATTGAGGGACACCAATTACTTCAGGACCGTGTCAGTAAATCCAGACCTGGCCACGATCGTGTGGGACAATGGAGCCGACATGTCTCCAGATTTCTTGTACGAACTGGGCGAGCCGGTAGACGAACCTGTTCCGCTCACTATGGTGATGGCCTGAACAGGCCGTTCTGGGGCATTCCCCAGCGCTGGCTCTTCCAGGCCGGCGCAGCCTGTGTGAAACTTGTGAAAGGAGACGAAACACAAATGAGTAAACCTACTCTTGGCCTCATCGTCGGCAACCGGGGCTTTTTCCCCGACCATCTCTGCAAGAGCGGGCGCGAGACGATCCTGAAGGTATTGAAAGAAGAGGGTATCAACGCGGTCGCGCTCACGCCGGAGGATACCAGGTTCGGCAGCATCGAAAGCCTGGCCGAGGCCGACAAGTGCGCCGCGCTGTTCAAGGCGCACCGCGACGAGATCGACGGTGTGCTGGTCACCCTGCCGAACTTTGGCGACGAGCGCGCGATCGCCAACGCGCTGCGCTGGGCCAACCTAGACGTGCCGGTGCTGATCCACGCCTTCCCCGACACCATGTCGCGCATGACGATCGCCGACCGCCGCGACTCGTTCTGCGGCAAGATGTCGGCCTGCAACAACCTGAGCCAGTACGGCATCAAGTACTCGCTCACCAGCCTGCACACGATGGACCCGCAAGGCGAAGAGTTCCGGGCCGACCTGCAGCGCTTCGTCGGCACCTGCCGGGTGGTGCGGGGGTTGCGCAACGTGCGCATCGGCGCTTTGGGCGCACGGCCGGCTGCCTTCAACACCGTGCGTTACAGCGAAAAGTTGCTGGAGCAAGCGGGCATCAGCGTGGAGACGCTCGACCTGTCGGAGGCCTTTGGGCGCATGGAGCGGCTCGACGCCGAGTCTGCAGTGGTGCGCGCCAAGCGGCAGGCCCTCGAGGGCTACGCGCAGACGCGCGGGGTGCCCGAGGCGGCACTCAACAAAATGGCCCGCTTCGCCGCCGTCATGGAACAGTGGATGGAAGCGAACCGGCTGGCCGCCACCGCCGTCCAGTGTTGGACGTCCATGGAAGAGTTCCTGGGCGTGGTGCCATGCACGGTCATGAGTATGCTCAGCAACAACCTGTTGCCCAGCGCCTGCGAGACCGACGTGACCGGCGTGATCGGCATGCTGGCCCTGCAACTGGCCTCCGGCGCGCCCAGCGCGCTGGTGGACTGGAACAACAACTATGGCGACGATCCAGACAAGGGCATCGTGTTCCACTGCTCTAACCTGCCCAAGCACTTTTTCGCCCAGCCCCCCGCCATGGACTACCAGGCCATCATCGCCGGGACGGTCGGCCAGGAGAACACCTACGGCACCATGGTGGGCCGCCTGAAGACCGGGCCCTTCACCTACTGCCGCGTGTCTACAGACGACGCGCTGGGGACCATCTCGGCCTACGTGGGCGAGGGTGAGTTGACGGCCGATCCCGTGGAGACGTTCGGCGGGTACGGCGTCGTCCGCATCCCGGAACTGCAGGACCTCCTGCGGTACATCTGCGAGAATGGCTACGAGCACCACGTGGCCATCAACCTGTCGCAGGTGGCCGACAGCGTGGACGAGGCGCTCGGCAAGTACCTGGAGTGGGACGTTTACTACCACCCGGCAGAGTAAGTTCTGTGGGAAAGCCCGGCGCTGAAGCACCGGGCTGAAAGGGCAAAGCCCTCCGGGCTGAAATCCCAGCCCCGCAGGGGCTTCGCTCTCTCAGCGCGGGGGTTTGGCACCGGGCTGAAAGGGCAAAGCCCTCCGGGCTGAAATCCCAGCCCCGCAGGGGCTTCGCTCTCTCAGCGCGGGGGTTTAGCCCCGCGCCTTCCCGTCTGCAAATCTACACAGGGAGGACACAACGTGACCAAGAGCAAGTATGCAATTGGCATAGACTATGGCACCGAATCGGGGCGGGCGGTGCTCGTGGATGTGACCGAGGGCCAGGAGATCGCCGCCGCCGTCCACCCCTACGCCGACGGCGTGATTGACGAACGATTGCCCGGCAGCGACGCTCCACTCCCCCCCGATTTCGCGTTGCAGAACCCGGCGGATTACGTCGCGGTGCTGCAGGAGACCATCCCGGCCGTGTTGCGGGAGGGCCGGGTAGACCCCGAGGACGTGATCGGCGTGGGCACCGACTTTACCGCCTGCACCATGCTGCCCATGGACGAGGGGGGGACGCCCTTGTGCATGAAGCCGGAATGGCGGGCCAACCCCTACGCCTGGGTCAAGATCTGGAAACACCACGCCGCCCAACCGGAGGCCAACCGGCTGAACGAGATCGCCCGCGAGCGGGGAGAACCGTGGTTGCCCCGCTACGGGGGCAAGATCTCCTCGGAGTGGCTCTTTCCCAAGATCTGGGAGACGCTCAACAAGGCTCCCGAGGTCTACCAGGCCGTCCACCGCTACATCGAGGGGGCGGACTGGATCGTGCTCCAACTCACCGGCCAGGAACGGCGCAACTCTTGCACCGCCGGCTACAAGGCCATCTGGAACAAGCGACAAGGGTATCCCGGCGACGATTTCTTCGCCGCGCTCGATCCCCGGCTGCGGCACGTGGTGGACGAGAAACTGTCGCGCGAGATTCATCCCCTGGGGCAGCGGGCGGGCAGCCTGACCCCGGAGATGGCCCGCATCACGGGCCTGCGGCCAGGGATCGCCGTGCCGGTGGGCAACGTGGATGCTCACGTCTCCGTCCCGGTCGCTACGGTGGTCGAGCCCGGACGGATGGTTATCATCATGGGCACCTCCAACTGCCACATGGTGCTCGGCAGCGAGGAAAAGATCGTCGAAGGCATGTGTGGCGTGGTGGAAGACGGCATCATCCCCGGCTACTTTGGCTTCGAGGCCGGACAATCGTGCGTGGGCGACCACTTTGCCTGGTTCGTGGACAATTGTGTGCCCGCCGCCTACCACGAGGAAGCGCAGGCACGGGGGCTGAACGTGCACCAGTTGCTGGAGGATCATGCCGCCCAACAGAAACCGGGCGAGCACGGGCTGGTCGCCCTGGACTGGTGGAACGGCAACCGCTCCATCCTGGTGGACGTGGACCTGACCGGGCTGCTGGTGGGGGCGACGCTCGCCACCAAGGCGGAAGACATCTACCGGGCACTGATCGAGGCCACCGCCTTCGGCACGCGGGTGATCGTGGAAGGGTTCGAGCAGAACGGCGTGGCCGTGAACGAGATCGTCGCCTGCGGCGGGCTGCCGGAGCGGAACAAACTGCTGATGCAGATCTACTCGGACGTCACCGGACGGGAGATCCGCGTCGCCGCCACGGCCCAGGCGGGCGCGTTCGGCTCCGCCATGTTCGCCGCCGTGGCCGCCGGCAAGGCTGCCGGTGGCTACGACACCATCTTCGAGGCCGCGCAGCACATGGCCCGCCTGCAGGACGTCGTCTACCGGCCCAACCCGGCCCACAAGAGGGTCTACGACCAACTCTACACCGAGTATCGCGTCCTGCACGACTATTTTGGCCGCGGCCAGAACGACGTGATGAAACGGCTGAAGGCACTGAGGCAGCAAGTCCTGGCCAATGCCTAACGTCTGGCCATGATGAGCGGTGCGTGAAACGTGAAACGTGATGCGTGACAGGTCACGTTTCACGTCTTCACGTTTCACGTCTTCACGTTTCACGCCACGGAGGTCTTGCATGCTCGATCATTTGAAGGAACAGGTTTACCAACTCCACCTGGAACTGCTAAAGTACCACCTGGTAGCCTGGACGGGGGGCAACGTCAGCACCAGGGACGGGGAGAGCAGGCTGGTGGTGATCAAGCCCAGCGGCATCCGCTACGAAGACCTGCGCCCGGAGCACCACGTCGTGGTGGACCTGCAAGGGAACGTGGTCGAGGGGACGCTCAAGCCTTCGTCCGACACGGCCAGCCACCTCTACATCTACCGCCATCGGCCGGACGTCAACGGCGTGGTGCACACCCACTCCCCGTACGCCACCGCCTTCGCCGCGCTGGGCCGCCCCATCCCGGTCTGTCTGACGGCTATGGCCGACGAGTTTGGCGGCCCCATTCCCTGCGCCGGCTTCGCCCTGATCGGCGGTGAAGAGATCGGCCGCCAGGTGGTCGAGCACATCGGCACGTCGCCGGCCGTACTCCTCCAGCAGCACGGCGTCTTCACCGTCGGCCGCACGGCCGAGGCGGCGGTCAAAGCGGCCGTGATGGTGGAAGACGTGGCGCGCACCGTGTGGCTCGCGCTACAGTTGGGCCAGCCCGCGGAAATCCCGCCGGAAGACGTGGCCAAACTGCACCACCGCTACACCCACGTCTACGGCCAGCCCGGCACAAGGAGAGAGGGAGACAAGGGGACAAGGGGATAGGGAGACAGGGAGACAAGGAGCAGGCGGCCGTGATCGAGGCACATCAGAAGATATGCGGCCGCATGAATGGGGCAGGCTTCCCAGCCTGCCCCACTCTCCTTAGCGGCCAGGCCGCGGCGCTCCGTGACCACGTGCAAGCCCCCCACGTAGTGGGGGGTTCCACCGGTGTACTCACCGGCGACTGCCTGCCCACGCCCCCCCTGGCCCAGCCGTGACCCTACCCCCGTCTACAACGGGGGCTTCGTGGCTTAGCCCTTCCTGCGCGGCCACGTCGCCGCGCTCAGCGTCGCCAGCGGGGTCAGCACCACTGCCACCAGCACAACCGTCCACACGTTGAGATTGAAGCGCAGCAACGCGTCCATCGGTAAAGCCGAACTCGCGCAGTCTGTCCTGCAGGTACTGGATGGCCTGCTGGTCCGCCTCGGTGCCCGCAGGATGTACTGGACCAGGAACCACAGCCCCACCCCGATCCAGGCTCGCCCGGCGAAGGCGAGCCAGTGAGGCTCCTTGTGGTACAGGAGCCAGGCCAGGAGCAGGAACAGCACCGGGGGAACGAGCGCGTACCAGGTGATGAATAGCGACAGTAAAGAAACCGCCGGTACTGGCGGATGAGTACATCCGATCGACCGGCGGTTTCTGTAAGCGCCAGGCGTCCTCTTGTCCCGCATTCACACCCGCAGGTAAACCCTCCACTCAGTGGGCACCTCGCCGGAGGCGACCACGTAATTGACGCGCGGGGTCTTAGGCTCCCAGCGCAACCGCATGCCGGCCTCGTGGGGCGTGCGGTTCCCCTTGCGCCCGTTGCACCAGCGGCAGGCGCAGGCCGTGTTGCCCCAGGTGTTCCCCCCACCCACGCTACGCGGGAGCAGGTGGTCTACCGTAAAGTCATCGCGCGTGAGGACCCGCCCACGGTGCCATCCCCCGATGCGAGCGCCACAATACACGCAGGCGTAGCCGTCGCGAGCCAGGACCCCCTTCCGGCTCCACACCGCTCCGCGCCGGGGCACGTGCACATAGTAGCGCAGCCGCAGCACGGAAGGGACTTCGAACACCGTGCTGGGCGTGTGCAGCCGGGCCGCCACACCCTCGACCCCTTCGGCCACCCCCCGCATCAGCAGGTTGGCCGCCCGCTGGACGGGAATGACCCGCAGGGGTTCATACGTCGCGTTGAGTAGAAGAACACTCGTTGCCATACGATCTCACTCCACTGTCGCACCTGCGTGATAGAGCCAACGCGGATGAGTACATCCGATAACAAAAAAGCGCGGGGCCTTGAGTGAGACCCCGCGCTCCTCGCCAACTGAGCCAATCACGTACTGCTCGCTATTCCTCCCCTGGCGAAAAAGTGGTCTCGTACTCCAGGGCCATCCGCCGCGCCGCCGTACACTGGGCGGTGCTGGCGTGGTACTGCTGCTCAAATGCTGCCATCGCATCGCTCCTCATTGAGCGCCCGGCGGCGAGCCTGGTCCAGTTCCGTATCAGGTTTCCTCGGTTACGCAAGTGGACGTTCATTGTGGGTAAAATTATACCACCATCCGTGCCCTTGGCAAGTGCGCTACCTTCCCGAAAGTTTTGGCGGAGGTATGCAACACATCGCACACTTTCGAGCTCTCGGCAAGGTCCGCTTGCCTTGCCCATCCCATTGTGTTACAATTTCCCCATCCAAGGAGGAGTCGTATGTTGACCTACGACGTTCCCCTCGTCCCCGGCCCGACCCGCGTGCCCGAGTCGGTGCGCCGGGCCTACCTGACCGACTATGCCTCGGCCGACCTGGAACCCGAGTACAGCCAACTGTACGCCGAGGTCCAGGAGGACCTGCGCACGATCCTGGCCACCCGGAACCAGGTCGCCATCATGACCGGCGAAGGGATGATCGCCCTGTGGGGGGCGCTCAAGAGCTGCCTGCGGCCGGGCGAGCGCGTCCTGGCGCTGAGCACGGGCGTTTTCGGCCACGGCATCGGCGAGATGGCCGCCGCGCTCGGAGCCGACGTGCGGTGGGTCGAGTTTGACTACGACGAGGTCATCCGCCCCGAGCCCGTCGAGGAGGCCATCCGAGACTTCCGGCCCAGGATGGTGACCGCCGTCCATTGCGAGACCCCCTCGGGCACCCTGAACCCGGCCGGCCTGGTCGGGGAGCTGGTGCGCCGCTACGACGTGCCGCTCTACTACGTGGACGCCGTCGCCAGCGCCGCCGGCGCGCCGGTACTCACCGACGAGTGGTGCATTGACCTGTGCCTGATCGGCACACAGAAAGCGCTGTCCGCCTTCCCCGACCTGGCGGCCGTGGCCGTGAGCGAGCGAGCCTGGGAGGTCATCGCCCAGGTCAACTATCCGGGCTACGACGCGCTGCTCCCTTACCGGGACGCATTGGCCAGGCGCTGGTACCCCTACACCCCGGCCTGGGCCAGCCTGGCCGCGCTCCACGAAGCCTGCCGCCTGATCCTCGACGAAGGACTGGAGCAAGTCTACGCACGCCACGCCCGGGTCGCCCAACGTTGCCGCGAGCGGGCCAGGGCGCTGGGCCTGGCACTCTACCCGGTGGACGAGGCCGCCTGTTCCCCCACCGTCACTGCCTTGCGGGTGCCAGAAGCACCGGGGTGGGAGGAACTGGACCGGCGGTTGCGGGCGCGGGGGATGGGGGTCGGCGGCTCGCTGGGACCGCTGGCCGGTCGCGTGTTCCGCATCGGCCACATGGGCTCCCAGGCCGACCCGGCGCTGGTAGACCGAGGAATGGACATCCTCGCCGATGCGCTGGCTCGCTGACCTGCCGACTTGCTGATTTGCTGACTTGTTGATGTGCCATTTGGAGAGGAGGACCTATGCCCGCCGAACAGATCGCTTACGTGGCCTATCCCGAGGCCGTCATGTACGAACAACCCGTCCCCGGTAGCACCCGGGGCAAGAAAGCCGTCCAGCACCTCATCTGGGGAGACTGGCTCTCTATCCAGGAAGCCCAGGGCAATTGGCGACGGGTCAAGTCCCGCGGCCAAACAGGATGGCTGCACCAGGACTCGCTCCAGTCCGAGCGGGTGCTGGAGGTGAACTTTGTAGACATCGGCCAGGGGGATGGCTGCCTCATCGTCACGCCAGAAGACCGCTTCATCCTGGTGGACGCGGGCGCCGGCGACAACATGGTTCGCTTCCTGCGCTGGCGCTTCGGCCACTTCCGCAAGGCCATCACCTTCGAGGCCGCCGTCATCACCCATCCCGACGCCGACCACTACTATGGCTTCAAGCCGCTGCTCGACGACGAAATGGTCCGTTTCCAGACCATCTACCACAACGGCATCGTCGAGCGTGCTCCGGATGTACTCATCCGCGCTGGCGCTGCCAGCGGGTTCGGCCCCACGTGGCAGGACCCGGCCAGCGGGCAGACCTACCTGACCGACGTGGTGGCCGACCTGGCGGCCCTGCGGCGGATCGTGGGCGACCCGGCGCGCGTGGACAAACTCCAGTACCCGCTGATGCTCAAGGCAGCCGCCGACAGCGGGCGCGTGGGGGACATTCGCATGCTGTGCGCCGACGACGGGTACGTGCCGGGATACGAAGCCGGCAAGGCACTGTCCATCCAGGTGCTGGCCCCCATCCCCCAACCAGGGCCAGCGGGCGAGCGAGCCTTGCGCTGGTTCGTGAACGATGGCAAGACCAAGAACGGCAATTCTATCCTCCTGCGGCTGGTCTATCGGGACGTGTCCGTGATCCTGGGCGGCGACCTGAACATTCCGGCGGAGGAATATCTCCTGTCCCAAACCACCGGGCTACCCCTGCCGGCGGCGACGGAAGCCGACGAGCAGGCCGTCGTCGCGGCCGCCCGCCGCACGTTCGAAGCGGACGTCCTCAAGGCCTGCCACCACGGCAGCGCCGACTTTACCGACGTCTTCCTGCGGGCGGTCAACCCACTGGCGGTCGTGGTGTCCAGCGGCGACGCCGAGCCGCACTGCCATCCCCGCCCGGACACGCTAGGGGCGCTGGGCAAGAACAGCCGGGGCTCCCGTCCCCTCATCTTCAGCATCGAACTGGCCCGCTCGTCCGAGGAGAACATCAAGCATCCCTACGAACTCAGGCAACGGTTCCTGGAACTCCAGCGGGCGGTGACCGAGGCACAGACCGCAGAGCAGAAGCAGAAGGCGCAGCGGCAGTTCGAGCGGGCGGTGGAGCAATTGGAGCGTAGCGTGGCCGTCTACGGCATGATCTGCCTGCGCACCGACGGCCACAGAGTGCTGTTCGCCCAGAAACTGGAGCGCCCGCGCAGCAAGTCCCAGAAATGGGACCTGCACCGGCTGGAGCCGGGAGCAGATGGCCGGCTGAGATACGTTTCCGAATTCGAAGGATAAGACACCAGAATACGACTGCGCGTCGGTCAGTTGACCAACTGTGGGAGCGATGGTATACTGACACAAATTGACGTTCATCCAATCCACAAGGGGATTGAGAATGATCACTGCGTTGCCGAGGCGAAGGTGTGAGCGATGAGAGATCCTGACCCAATGACAGACACAATTACTGCCAGATACGAGGGGGGGGTCCTGGTGCCTTTACAGGACACAGCCCTGCAGGAGCACCAAACGGTACGCCTGCAGATTGTCCCCCCGCATGTCCATGTCACCGCTGCGGCAGCCCGGCGCAAAGTGAACCGCTTTGTCCTGGACAAGATCAGCTATCTAATGGGTGGTGAGCAACCCACGTTGGTCGAAACACACCGATTGGTCTGGCGCGTCCCGGTGGTATTGACGTATCCCGACCAGGGCGTTGTCGGACAGGCTGGCTTTATAGACGTGGACGCCGAGAGCGGCGAACTACTGCTCGCGCCGAACACCATCGAGGAAATCAAGCGTAATGCCCACGCCCTGGCTGTCCGTCTCCCACCAGAAGCAACGCCATAGGTCCGACTGCCTGGCCGCTTGCGCGGCGATGGTCCTCGCATACTTGGGGCAGCCCATCCGCTACAGCCAGTTGCTGAGCCTGCTGGATGTCACACCTGACCTGGGTGCCCCTGCCTCGAACGTCACGCGGCTTTCGACGTTGGGCATCTCGGTCGAATATGGCTCGGGCACGCTGGGCGACTTTGCCGAACGGATCGCACGGGGTATTCCCTGCATCGCGTTTGTGCACACGGTGCATCTGGGCTATTGGTCTGAAGCCGTCCAACATGCTGTGGTCGTCGTGGGCATGGACGAGCAGAGGGTTTACCTCGACGACCCTTTTTTCGACGTGGCCCCACAGGCCGTATCCCGGCTGGAATTTGAGTTGGCCTGGGATGAGATGGACTGCACCTACGCAGCCATTACCGTGTGACTACGAACGGGGGTCAGGGTCAGCCCTCCCGCATCAGCGCTCGCACCGCCCGGTAGCCGATCACCTGCACCCCGGAATTCCTGACGGTGTCGCGTAGCTCTTCGCTCATAAAGGCCCGGTAATTGGCCACCCGGCCCGCCCAGTCCGGCGCGATAGCGCGCAGTTCAGGCGTGTCCTGGGCCGGGTGGATGATCAGGTGCGTCACTCCTGCCGGCAGCACGTCGAACGTTCGCCTGGCCAATTCGACCTGGTCCCCTGCTTGGTCCAGCGGCAACCCCGTCAGCCGGTCCAGGAGCGGCAGCCCCTGCTCCTCCAACTGCTGCACGAAGCGGGCGGCGAAAGCGGCCGTCTCGCCGTCCATGCCCATCTCTCGCCAGCCCGCCTCGTCCAGCCGCAGCATCATCGCCGGCAGGCGGTGCTCCAGCGCCAACTGGACGTAGGCGGGGATGAAACGGGGATGGGCGACCGCCCCCATGTGGGTGTCCACGTGGGTCACGTCAATCCCGGCGGACAGTGCGCGGGCCACCTGCGCCTGCATCTCCAGCCCGACGGCCGCCGCGTCGCCATGCGCGTACACCTCCTCCGACCGCCGGTGCAAGTAACCCTCTTCGTCTATCAGGCCGGAGGCCGGGTCGCGGGTTGAGAGCGGCCCCCAACGGTAGCCGTCCCACTCGCTGGTGAGCGTGAGGTGCACCCCCAGGTCCACCCCCGGGTGCTGGCGGCAGTACGCGGCGAGCGAGGGAAACCACGGGCACGGCACCATCGTCGCGCCACAGGAGACCAGGCCGAAATCCACCAGGTCGGCGAAGGCCGGCAGCGTGGCCTGGCACATGCCGACGTCGTCGGCGTGGATGATGACGACGCGGTCTTCGTTGGCAAAGCCAAGTTTACGTAGAACAGGATTAGGCCTCATGAACTACTCCTTTGAGATACCTCCGTAAGTACAAGTGTCCGGCTTGACATCGAACAGGCCCGATAGATTGACCAACCAGGAGAGCAATGGTATACTGACACTACTCGTTTCCCATAGATTGACACCCAGGTGTCTTCAGCGAAAGTCTACGACGCAGTGAGGTGTGGACAATGGACAATACGCTTACTATCAAGGGGAATGCAGCTCCCACACCGGCTCCTCTCTCCAAAGAAGAGCGCGCCCGTCGCTTGCGCATTGTGCGTCGGCTGCATGGCATCTGGTCAGAAGACGATGAAAAGGCATTTCGTCAGGCACGCGAGGAACTATGGTCACAATGGCAACCTCGCAACTTTGCCTAGACTCTGACGTCATCGCTGAAGAGGCCCGGCGCCAGGTGAACCGCCAGGTGGTAACCGAACTGGGTACCGGGCTGATCGCGCGCGATCCCGAGTTGGTCGTCTCCGGCGAGCAGATCACCTGGCGCGTGCCGGTGGTGCTTTCGCTACCGGGCCTGGGTGACGTGGGACAGGTGGGCACGGTGGATGTGGACGCCCGCACCGGCGACCTGCTGGTCAATGTTTCCGCGCAGGAAAGGATCATCCAACATGCCCGCCAACTGTACGCCGGTGCGACACTGCAGGCAGAGTAGGCCACAGGCTCGGCCCTCTCAACCCCGGCTCTCCCAGTCTCTCCCGCCGGGTTCTGTTTCACGATGCCTCTCAGCAGCCAGCATTCAGCATTCAGAAAGCGGGAGAGCCACGGGAAACCACCACCCGCAACCCCACATTGCTGGAGAAGTCGACTGGAATGAACCTGAGGCGGAAAGCGCAGCGGGCGAGCCTCAGATCGTAGCTCCACGACCCCCCACGCACCACACGCCGCTCGGATCCAGGCTCCCCCTCGGAGGTAGTCCACTCCCACACGTTGCCGCACATATCGCTCACCCCCGCCACGCCGTCCCCACCGGGAAACTGCCCAACCAGTGTAGTGGACGCGATTTCGAAACCCTTGCCCTCAAGCCATTTGGCCCAATCCAGATCATCCTGCCCGCCCCAGAACTCGGCGCAGTTGAGACGCTGGCGGTCGAACGCGTCACCCCACGGGTACTCATGCCCATCGGTGTGCCGGGCGGCGCGTTCCCACTCCTCCTCCGTCGGCAAGCGCACGGGCCTGCCCAACTCCTGCGCCAGCCAAGCGGCGTAGGCCTGCGCCTCGAACCAACTGACCCCCACCACCGGCGCCAGCGGGTTGTTCCATTCGGCGTCGTGCCAGTAAAAGGGCTCATGGCGCTTCTCCGGCGGCCGCCTTGCCAGCCAGTCCTGATATTCCTGCGGCGCTTTGCTGTCGTACGTCCCGCTGCGCCAGGCCCAGCCCTCGTCGCTCCAGAATTCGCGGCGGCCGTAGCCGCCCGCCTCGACGAAGCGGCGGTACTGCACGTTGGTCACCGGGTACTTGCCGATCGCAAAGGCCTGCTCGATCGCCACCGTCTCCTTCTCGTCGCCGTACAGGAACGGCCCGGCCGGGATGGGGACGAAGCCATCGAGGTCGGGCGGCCGCCAGCCGGTGCAGCCCAGCGCGAATCCCGCGTCGCGTTGCACGGGCGGCGGCAACGCGCGGTCGTGGGCCGCGGCCAGGAGCGCCCCGGTCACCTCGTCGGCCACCGCTCGCCCCAGTCCGGTCGCGCCCACGTCCTCCAGGCACGCGCCGGCCAGCAGCACGTTCTTTCCCACGTCGTCCCCGGTGCACTTGGCCCTCAAGATCGCCCGCACGACCTCGCCCGCCTTGAGCGGCTCCTCGCGCACCAGCCCCCACACCCCCACTGCCAGCAGGATCGTCTCGCGCCAGCCCGCATCGGCCAGGTGGCGCCGCACGATCGCCAGGCTTTCGCCCAGGTCCAGTTGCCCCGCCTTGACCAGCCCGCGGGCCGCCAGCGCCTCCTCGAAGGTCAGGTGAATGAAGCCGAAGCGCCCCTGCCCCCGCTCCAGGAGCAGGTTGGAGTGTTTGCGCACGCTCTCCAGGAACGCGCGCGCCCGCTCTGCCGCCAGGCCGGGCTTGAGCCCCCATTCCTCGCCCGTAAAGTGGCCGGTGAGCCATTCGACCAGCCGCTCCTCGGACACCAGCCCCGCTGTGGGGTTCTCTTCGCGCAGCCAGAGCGCCAGCGGCCCCAACACCGAGATGGTCTGCAAATAGTCCAGCGGCAGGCCGGCAGGGCGCCGGTCCAGCGCGCGCGCCTTGCTCCAGGCGCTGATGAGCGTCTTGAGGTACAGTTCGTACAACTCGACGCGCCGGTTGGGCAGCGTGACCCCCTGCCGCTTGATGAGCGCCAGGATGGTCAGCAGCAACGGGTTGCTGGCCAGGTTGGCCACGCCAGGGTTGGCGTCAAGTGCCTCGATCAGACCCCGGCGCTCGGTTTCGGCCGCGGCGCGCGCCTCGGGGGTGTCGCCCAGCGTGCTCCGCTCGAAGGCCACACACCAGCGGGTGGCGAACTGCTCGATCGCCGCGCGGTCAAAGTCGAGCAGCGTATAGAGCGCCCACTCCTTGGCCGCCAGCGGCGCCTCGCGGTAGCCGACGATGCGGCTGGTGACGACGACCCGGTTGCCGCGCGTGGCCGCCTCGCGGGCAAACACCTCCACCTTGTTCGCCAGGTGGGCGCGTTCCCGCTGCACCTCGTCCAGGCCGTCGAGCAGGAGCACCGCCTGGCCCTGGGCGATGGCGCTGTCGAACAGCGGGGCCAGCCCGGCCACGCCCTGGGCCAGCCCGGAAAAGTACTCCGGCAGGTACTGCTGCAGGCTGCAGTCGGCGCGGGATAGGGCGTCGGCGTAGGCGTTGAGGGGCAGGAGGATGGGGAGCGGCGCACGCGGCTCGGCGGCCAGGCGCAGCGCCATGTGCTTGAGCAGCGTGGTCTTGCCGGAGCCGGGATCGCCGGCTACGACGACGCACTTCTGTGCGGCCAGCGCCTCCTCCACCCGCACCGGCGCCGCGCTGCCCCGCTCCATGGCGGCCAGCGCTTCTTCCGGCAGGGCATCCCGCTCCAGGAAGCGGCCGGCCAGGCGGCGCTCCCACGTCTCGCCGGCGGGCATCTCGGGCCGCGCCACCAGCGGCACGTACACCTCCTCCAGCAGCAGTTCGCGGGCAAAGGTCTCCAGTTGGGGGATGCCCTTAAAGTCGAGCGCGTGGTACGTGCGCTGGAGGTGGGCCAGGTAGTCGCTGCGCAGGCGCTGCAGGTCGCTGGGCGGCTGGTAGCCGGGCATCTTGAGGACATAAGTGATATTGACCTGATCGCGCATGATCACGTCGCGTGCGGCCTTGACGTCTCGGACAGTCTTCCCTTTCATCGTTCACCCCGGCTGGCACAATAGTTGGATCATCTCACGACCGGCGAGGCATCCACCCTCACCCCAGCCCTCTCCCTGCCAGGGAGAGGGAGAATACACCCTCACCCCAACCCTCTCCCTGGCAGGGAGAGGGAGGCTAGCCGCCGAACAGCCGCAGTGCGATGTGGGCCAGGCCGGCCAGGACGGTCCCCAGCCCCACCGCCGCCTGGACGCCCTTGGACAGCGAGTCCATCACGGCGGAGGCCCCGGTCAGCGTGGCGGTGATGCGCGCGGCCAGGGGCTCCGGCTTCTGCGCCTCTTCGACCGCTTCCTTGACGTTCCCTTCCACGACCTCCAGAGTCTGCACCTGGGCCGGGAGCAGGCCCGGCTGCTGCTTGAGCGCCGCCAGTTGTGCTTGCAGCGCCTGCACCTGGACCACGAACTCGGCGGGCGTACCGATCTGGGCCACCTGCTGGCGCAGGTCGTTGTACTGGTCCCCCATGATCACGTCCCGCCCGGCGTGGATGCCGCCCTCGACGGCAATGCCTTCTGGGGCCACCGCCGTTGGCGGTCGTGGGGTCGTGGTCTCTGTCTTGGCCGTGCGTTTCCTGGCCATTCACTCGCCTCCTCTCCGCTGGGGGTGCGCCTCACACAGTGCACGAACCACTCGCGCAACCTGCACAACAGTATAGCGCCAAGTAGAATGGGTGTCAAGCAGGACTGGCAATAGGATGTTGGCAAACTTGCCCAAAACCTCCTTCCCTGCTATCATAGCCCCCGCTATGCTACCACTCAGCCCAGAACTGGCTCACACAATCCGCAATCTGCAATCCGCAGTCCGCAATCCCCTGATCCTGATCACCAACGACGATGGCATCGCCTCGCCCGGGCTGCGAGCTGCCGCGCTGGCCGCGCTGCCCCTGGGCGAGATCCTCGTCGTCGCGCCCGCTCACCAGTGGTCCGGCGCGGGCCGCAGCATGCCACCGGGCCCCGAAGGATCTATCTCCCACTACCCGCTGGAGATAGACGGTCAGCCGATTGCGGCCTACCAGGTGGATGCTTCCCCGGCACTCGTCGTGCTCCACGCGCTGCTTGAACTGGCCCCCCGGCGACCGGCGCTCCTCATCTCCGGCATCAACTTCGGGGAGAACGTGGGCAGCGACGTCACCATCTCCGGCACCGTCGGCGCTGCGTTACAGGGAGCCGTGTGCGGCATCCCCGCCCTGGCCGCCTCGCTCCAGACCCCCAAAGAGACCCACGTCAACCCTTCCGACCGCGTGGACTTTGCCGCCGCCATCCACTTCACCCGCCTGTTCACCCGCTACCTGCTCACCGTCTCCCTCCCATTCGACGTGGATCTGCTCAAGCTGGACGTGCCATCCGATGCCACGCCGGAGACTCCCTGGCGGCTGACCCGCGTCTCACGCCACGCCTACTTCGTCTCTGCCCCGACGCGACGGGACAGCCTGGCAGAGCGAGCGGCGATTGACTACGGGCCCACGGCCCACCCCGAGCGCACCGAGCCCGACTCAGACATCTACGCCCTGGCGGTGGATCGGGTCGTCTCCGTCGCCCCCATGAGCCTCGATCTATCCTCCCGGGCCGACCCAGGCGAGATAGAAGCACTCCTGCGCGGCCCAACAGCACTTTGACCCGCCAAGACAGTATGCTATAATGCGGGACGCGGGACGCGTAATTCGTAATGCGTAATTCGTAATGCGTAAGGATATGGACAAGCCTACTCTCGACCTCTCCATTGTGCTGCCGGTCTACAACGAGGCGGGGTCGTTGCCTGGCCTGATCGCTGAACTGACGGCCGTGCTCCGGCGCATGGACCGCAGTTACGAGATCATCGCCGTGGACGACGGCAGTTCGGATGACAGCGTGGCCGTCCTCCGCCGCTTGCAGGAGGACGAGCCCCACCTGCGCATCGTCCAGTTCCGCCGCAATTTCGGCCAGACGGCCGCCTTTGCCGCCGGCTTCGATTACGCTCGCGGCGAGACAATCGTCACCATGGATGCCGACGGCCAGCAGGACCCGGCCGACGTTCCACGCCTGTTGGAGGTCATGGAGCAGGGAGACTATGACCTGGTCAACGGGTGGCGGCAGAGTCGCAAGGAGCCGCTGCTGACCCGCCGTCTGCCCTCCATGCTGGCCAATTGGCTCATCGCCAACACCAGCGCCATCCGCCTGCACGATCGGGGCTGTTCGCTCAAGGCCCTGCGCCGTGACCTGGCCAAACAAATGCACCTCTACGGCGAACTGCATCGCTTCATCCCGGAGATTGCCAGCCTGATCGGCGTACGCATCGCCGAGGTGCCGGTCACCGACCGCCCGCGCAAGGCTGGCAAGTCCAAGTATGGCGCGCTCTCCCGCACCCCCCGCGTTATCCTCGACCTGATCACCGTCTCCTTTCTCCTCAGTTACTCCAATCGCCCGATGCAACTGTTTGGCACAGTGGGATTGCTGAGCAGCGGGCTGGGGGTGCTCGTTCTCACGTACCTGGCCGCCAACAAAGCCATCCGGGGCGTGCTCTACGGCCGAGAGGCCTTCCGCGCCTTCCGCATCGGCACCAACCCCTGGACGATGCTGGCCGTGCTGCTGACGGTGCTGGGCGTCCAGTTCCTCATGATGGGACTGCTGGGCGAAATTCTCACCCGCACCTATCACGAGGCCCAGGGGAAACCGATCTACGTGGTCCGTCGCGTGCTGGAAGGCACTGAGGTTCCACAGGAGGGGGGAGATTCTTCGGCGCTGGCGCGCCTCAGAATGACAGGCGAAGGAGGCGCGCCTCAGAATGACAGGCGGAGAAGATATGCCTCAGAATGACAGGGGGAGGAGAATAAAGCATGACGCGCGTGCTAGTCATCGGGATTGATGGCGCGACGTTCGACCTGCTTCGCCCCTGGGCAGAAGCGGGTGACCTGCCTACGCTGGCCCGGCTGATGGCCGAGGGGACGCACGGCCTGCTGGAATCCACCACACCACCGGTCACCTCGCCGGCCTGGCCCACCTTCGCCACCGGCAAGAACCCCGGCAAGCACGGCGTGTTCGATTTCATCAGCCCTTCGGGTGGCCAGTTCGAATTGGTCAACGCCACCTCGATCCGCGCTCCGACGCTGTGGCAGATCCTCTCCGAGGCCGGGCGGACGGTCGGTGTGATGAACGTGCCCGTCACCTACCCCCCTACCCCGGTCAACGGCTTTATCATCGCCGGCCTGCTCACCCCCGTGGGCAGCACCTTTGCCTATCCGGCCGACTTGCTCGACCGCTATGCCGGCCGCCTGGCACCCTATCGGCTCGTCCCACACGTCCAGTACAAGGAGGGGAACGAGGCCGAGTTCGCCGCCGACCTGTTCGACCTGGTCGAGCAGCGGGGCGAGTATGCGCTGCAATTGATGGCCGACTATCCCCAAGACTTTCTGATGTTCCACTTTCAGGTCACCGACATCATGCAGCACGCCTTCTGGAAGTTCGTGGACCCTACCCATCCCCGCTACGACCCTCAGGCGGCCGCCCGCTTCGGCCCTGCGCTCAAGCAGCTCTACCAATGCATAGACGATATCATCGGCCGCATGCTCGACCGGCTCACCGACGACACCACGGTCATCGTGATGTCCGACCACGGCTTCGGCTCGTTACATTACGTCGTGAACTTGAACCTGTTCCTGTTGGAGCAGGGCCTGCTGCAATTGAAACGCGGGGCCTGGACGCGGCTCAAGACAGGCCTCTTCCGCGCCGGCCTCACCCCGGCCTCCATCTGGCACCTGATCGAGCGCGCTGGCCTGCAAAACTACGTCTGGCAAGTCGGCAAGTCCACCCGCAACAAGGTGGTGGGCAAGTTCCTGTCCTTCGACGACGTGGACTGGTCGCGCACGCTCGCCTATTCCATCGGCCACGTCGGCCAGATCCACGTCAACCTGAAGGGGCGCGCACCGGCCGGCATCGTCGAGCCGGGTGCGGAGTACGAGGCCGTGCGACAGCGGGTGATCGAGGCCCTGCACGACCTGCGGCACCCGACGACCGGCCAGCCGCTGGTGGAGCGCGTGATCCCCAGCGAGCAGGTCGCCCACGGCCCCTACACCCGGCGCGGCCCCGACCTGCACGTCGTGATGGATGGCTACCGGACCATCGCCTTCCCCCTCTTCGCCACCGACAGCCGCATCGTCACCCGCCAGATCCGCGGGGACTCTGGCTGCCACCGGCTGCACGGCGCCTTCGTCGCCTGGGGGGCAGGTGTCCAGCCAGGCCTGACCGTAGAGGGCGCTCGTATTCTGGACCTGGCCCCAACGATCCTGCACCTGATGGGACTGCCCGTGCCTGACGACATGGATGGGCGCGTACTGACCGAAGCGCTATCGGTCTCCCGTCCGGTCGAGTATCAGGCCAGCAGCCCGGCCAGCCAGGAGGCCGACAGCATACTCTCGCCCGAGGAGACGGCCGAGGTAGAAGCACGCCTCCGCGCCCTCGGCTACCTGGGATGATCGCAGAGTTCAGACTCCAAACTCCAAAGCCCAAAGCCCACAACTCTGGAGCCTTGTTTGTCATTTGCCATTGGGCATTTGTCATTCTGGGCCTCTGCCTGCGCCTACTCCCCCTCCACCGCTACGTGACCCCCGACGAGCCGGCCTGGGTCTACCGCGCCATCCAGTTCGCCGGTGCACTGGCGGCCCGCGATTGGGCGGCCGTCCCTGCCACCGGCCACCCGGGGGTGACGACGATGTGGCTGGGGGCCGCCGGAATCGCCATACAGCGGCTGCTGGACCCTGCTGGCAGCGCCGTTCATCTGGACTGGGTGCGCCGCCTGGCCTGGCTGGCCCCCGAGAATGGGGAGGCCTTCCGGCACCTGGCTTTCTTCCTCCCCGCGGGTCGCGTCGCCGTCGCCCTGGTCACCACGCTGGGCCTGGGCCTGCTCTATCCGCTCCTGGCACGCCTGTTCGACCGGCGCGTGGCCCTGCTCACCGTGGGCCTGCTGGCCTTCGACCCGTTTCTCACCGGCCACTCGGGGCTCCTCCATACCGACGCCCTGCTGGCCACCTTCAGTATGCTCGCCCTGGCCACCGCCCTCAACGGGCTGCGGGAACCGCGCCGCCCCGCCTGGTGGGCCCTCGCCGGCCTCTTCACCGGCCTGGCCCTGCTCACCAAGACCCCCGCCCTGATCCTCTTGCCATTCATTCTGCTCATCTGGCTGATCGCAAATCGCAAATCGCAAATCAGCAAATCGGCAAATCACAAATCCGCAATCCGCAGTCCGCAATCTCCAATCTCCATTCTCCATTCTCCATTCTCCACAGGTCTGCTGTACGTCCTGCTCACCCTCATCACGATCTTCGCCCTCTACCCCACCCTATGGGCCAACCCGGGCGCTACGTTCCGCACCCTCTCCGCCTTCGCCGAACAGCACGTGGAGACGGTCCAGCGCCCAATTTTCTTCGCCGGCCACATGACGTACGATCCCGGCCCCGCCTTCTACCCGGCCGTCTTCGTCTTCCGCGTCTCCCCCGTCGTTCTGATCGGTCTCGTCGCCGGCCTGCTCGCCCTGCGCCGCCTGCCTGCTGACCGTCGCCTGGCCTTCCTGCTGCTGATCGCCTTCGCCGCCGGCTTCGGCACGCTGATGAGCCTGGGAGCCAAAAAACACGACCGTTACCTGCTGCCCATCTTTCCTCCGCTCACTCTGGCTGCTGCGTTGGGGTGGGAGAATGTGGGCAGGCGAGTAGCGGGCAGACAAATAGCAGCTAGACAGGGGAAGCAGCACAGGGCCTTGTTTCCTCTTTCCTCATTTACTCATCTACTCCTCCCTCTCACCGCCCTAATCCTGACCCTCCCCTTCACCCCCTACCCCCTCACCGCCTTCAACCTGCTGGCCGGCGGGCCTTGGGGGGCGGCGCGCGTGCTGGCGGTGGACTGGGGAGAGGGGATGGGGGCGGCCGCCCGTTGGCTGAACCAACTGCCCCAGGCCGGGCAACTGGCCGTGGCCGCCTCGTCCATTCCTTCCTTCGCCTCCCTCTTCGAGGGGCACACCGTCTCGCTCGACCAGGCCACCCTGGCCGACTATATCGTCCGCCCGCCCGCTTCTGCGGCTTCCGCGCCGTCCGGCTCCACCCTGGCCCACACCGTCCGTCTCAGTTTTCTCGACCACGCGACCGTCTACACCAACGCGGCCCCCCTGGAGCAAGTTGCCTACCTGGCTGCCCACGCCGGGCCTTCCGACTTGATCCTGCTGGATGCCGACACGCCGCTCTCACGCCACTATGCTGGCCCCGGCACGCTGGTCTCCGTCGCCGGCCTGCCCGACCCGGCCGCCGTCACTGCCCGCCTGGACGAAGTGAGCGCCGGCCGCTCCACGACGTGGCTGGTGGCCGATCCGGCCGCCTCTCCCATTACCGCGGCGCACGTGCGCCAGGCCCTGGAAGCCATCGCGATCCCTGTCCACACCGCAACCGTTGCCTCCGCCACCATCTCTCAATACGCAATACGGAACACGGAACACGAAACACGCACCACGGAAACCGCCACACACCACTATCCGGCCACCTTCGGTGAGCAATTAACCCTCGTCGCCGCTCTGCTGCCCCCCTCCCCCGTCAATGCTCCCTTCCCGGTCTTCCTGCGCTGGCAGGTCCCGGCCCCGACGCCCACCGGCTTGCATGCCTCCCTCTACCTGCGAGACTCTGCCAATCACCTGTGGGCCGAGACGGGACAAGCGGTGCTCAACGACGTAGACTTCCCCACTTCCCTGTGGCCTCCTGGCGCGTGGGCCGATCAGGCCGTGAAAATGAAACTGCCGGAGCGCATCCCCCCGGGCACTTATGCTCTCCTGCTCACCGTCGCGGATGCCAACGGCGCGCAACTGGGTGCCTGGGACGCCAACGGCCAGTTCCGAGGCGTTCGTCTCTCCCTGGGGAACGTGGAGATCGCCCCACCCGCCGAGCCCGCCGGAGCGGCGCCGTGCCGGGAGGAGCGCACCCTCTCCGCCGGCCCTTTCCTGGCCTGTGCCCCTGACCTCGCACCGCAGGCCGTCCCCTCCGGCGACACGCTCACGCTGGCCTTCACCTGGTCCTCCACCGCCCCACCGCAGGCAGATTACGGCGTGCGCTGGCGGCTGCTGGATGTGACGAATTCCGTGGCCCTGGAACAAAGCATTGCGCTCTCCCCCTACGCCACCTCCCGCTGGCGTGCCGGCGACAGTTTCGAGGCCCGTTACGACCTGCGGCTCGACCCGGCCCTGCCGGCCGCCCACTACGTGCTCGCGCTCAACGTCCTGACCCCCGACGGGCATCCGCTGTGGGGCGAAGATAAAGTACTGACTACCGTCGAGATTCTGCCCCGCGACCGGCGGTTCGACTTGCCGGCTGACGTCGCCTACCCGCTCAACCTGACGCTAGGTACCGCCGTCTATCTGCGAGGTTTCGACGTCACTATTACTTCTGAAGGGGTCCTCCAACCCGGTGACGCCCTGCCCGTGACCCTGTACTGGCAGGCCAGCGGCCCCGCCGACCTTGACTATACCATCTTCGTGCACTTGGTCGGACCGGATGGGCGCCTCCACGGCCAGGTAGACCAGTTCCCCGGCAGTGGCAGCGCCCCCACGACCAGTTGGGCCCCTGGTCAAGTGATCGTGGACAGCATCGTCCTGCCGGTGGCGGCCGGTGCCCCGGCGGGCACCTACCACGTCGCCGTCGGCATGTACGACGCCGCCAGTGGAGGCCGCCTGCCCGTCGCCGACAGTTCCGGCCACCTCCTCCCCGACGACCAGGCCATCCTGCCGGTCGAGATCACCGTCGCCGGAGGCCCCCAATGACCAACCGCCAATCTCCAACCTCCAATCTCCATCCTCCATCTTCCATTCTCCATTCTCCATTGTTGATTGTCCTGCTATGCGCCGTCGCCATCGTCCCCTTACTCCGCAGCCAGGCCCCCTGCACGCACGATGGCGCTCTTCATTACTACCGCGTCGCCGCGATGCGCCATGCGCTGCAGAACGGCATTCTTTTCACCCGCTACCTGCCCGACCTGGCCTTCGGCTATGGCTACCCGTTCTTCAACTACCGCGAACCGCTGTCGTATTACCTGCTCCTGGGGCTGCACCTGACCGGCCTGGCGCTGCCGGTGGCGCTCAACCTGGTCTACGTCCTGAGCATCGTGGGGTCTGCCCTCGCCGCCTACCTGTTGGCCCGCGACCTGTTTGGCCCGCTGGCGGGCGTCCTCGCCGCCATCGCCTACGCCTACGCCCCCTACCAGTTCCTCGACGCCCTCCTGCGCGCCAACATGCCCGAATCGGTCGCCCTGCCGCTCCTGCCGCTGGCCCTGTGGGCCTTCCGCCGCCTGGCGCTGACGGGCCGCCGGCGTTGGTTCCTGGCCAGCATCGCCACCCTGGCCGCGCTCTACCTGACCCACAACATCTCCAGCCTGCTGTTCACCCCCCTGCTTCTGGCTTACCTGGGGCTACTGTGGCTGGTTCACCGCCGGGGAGGCCATTGGGTAGTCACTGGCAGCGCCCTGGTCCTGGCGTTCGGACTGGCAGCCTTTTTCTGGGGGCCGGCGCTGCTGGAGCAAGGCTACGCCCAACTTTTCATGTCCCGCGTCACCCGCAACAACGACTTTCACTACAACTTCGTGTCCCTGGCCGAAATCTTTGCCCCCCCCGCACCGGTAGACACCTCGCTGATGAACCCACCGATGCGCATCCACCTGGGTCTGGTACAGGCGATCTTGGCCGGGGTGGGGCTCATCGTGGGCCTCGTCCGCTGGCGCGACCGCGAGCGGCGGGCGACGCTTGTTTTCCTGGCGCTTGCCGCGGTCGTGATGGTCTGGATGAGCACCCGTGCCTCTCTCTGGCTGTGGGAGCGTCTCCCGCTCATCTCATTCGTCCAGTTTCCCTGGCGGCTAGTCGGCCGTGCCGCCCTCCCCATCGCCATCCTGGCCAGTGCCACCGCGATTTCGGATTGCGGATTTCGGACTGCGGATTGCGAATTGCGAATTGCGAATTGTGCATCACAAAACACGGACCACGCAACACGCAACGCGCAACACGTTTCACGTTTCACGTTTCACGCATCACGTTTCACGTTTCACGCATCACGCATCACGCATTACGCATTACGCATTGCTCCTTACGCCCTCATCTCCCTCCTCATCCTCTCCGCCCTCCCCTCCACCTACCCTCCCCACGGCTACTGCCCGAACGCCCCGCGCCCTACGATCCGCGACGTATTCGCCTACGAACACCGCTCCACACTGGTGGGCGTTGACCCGGAGGGCTCCTATTTTCCCGTCTGGGTCAAGCGCCGGCCCAGCGAGTCGCCCCTGGAGGAGCAGTACGCGATGGGTGGCCTGGTCACCCGCTTCGATGAGAGCGCCCTGCCGGCGGGAGCGTCCGTGGTCGAGGCCAGGTATGGCCCCAACCGGGCCGACCTGGTCGTCGAAACCCCGGCCCCCTTCCGCGCCCGTTACCTGGCCTTCTACTTCCCCGGCTGGCAGGTGCGCATAGATGGGGAAGTCGTAACAGTGGCCGCCACCGACCCTGATGGGCTGATCACGTTCGAGGTGCCCGCCGGCCGCCACGCGATCGCCATCCGCTTCGGTTCTACTCCCGTCCGTACCGCCTTCACCATCACTTCCCTCCTCGCTCTCGTTGCCATCTTCATCATCACACTGCGCTACCCCCCAATCCGCAATCCGCACTCCGCAATCCCCAATCCGCAATCCGCCATCACCGATCACTGGCCGCTGGCAGCCGTCGCTCTTCTCTTACTAATCTTCAAACTCGCCGTCGTGGACCGCCTCGAGACCCCCTTCCGCCGCCCCACCCTCCAGCCCGACGGCACACTGCCCGGCGTGCAGCACCCGTTGGACCAGCCCTACGCCGACGGACTGATGCTGATCGGGTACGATCAGGCGATCGGTTACGACCAGGAACGCGCGACCGTCCCCGCCGACGGCACCCTGCGCCTCGACCTGGTTTGGACCGCCTACGCTCCGCCCACGGCCCGTTACCAGAGCGTGCTCCACCTGGTTGGACTGGATGGGCTACGCTGGAGCCAGCCGGACTCCTTCCGGCCGCGCGGCTACGCCAACTACCCCCCCACCCCCACCTGGCGCCCAGGCCGTTACGCGCTCGACAGCCACGAGGTCGAACCGTTGCCCGGCACGCCGCCCGGCACGTATGCCGTCGTACTGACCACCTTCAACCGCGACACGCTGGCCCCGCTCTCCGTGCTGAACGAACAGGGCCAGCCCGCCGCGCCCAGCCTGACGTTGGGGCAGGTCACCCTGACCCGCCCTCGCCAGCCCGTGACACCCCCTGCCGGCGGCAGGATTGACCTGCCCCTGGGTGATTTCACGCTGCTGACCGCCGATTTCGACCGCGCCCAGGCCGCCCCCGGCGACGCCGTCCACGCCACGCTGCTGTGGCGGGCCGAGCGCGATGGAGAGGCAAGCACGTGCGGCACCTGCACCGCTGCACTCTTCCTGCTGGCCCCAGGCGGCTCTGCCGCCTCCACCTATCCCGTGCTGCCCGCCGCCGCCTGGCGCGCGGGCGACGTCCTGCGGAGCCAGCATCGCCTGACTCTCCCCGCCACCCTGGGAAGCGGTATTTACACGTGGACCATCGGGCTGGCCGCGTCGTCGGTTCGCCCTGTCGCCTCTCTTTGTATCGTTGCCCCCGCTCACGTCTTCACCCCCCCCTCGTTCCGGCAACCCGTGGGGGTGGTCCTGGGGGACCTGGCGACGCTGACTGGCTTCGACCTCGCTCCCTCAACCGGGGGAGAACCCATCATTCACCCAGGCGACGCCCTCACCGTCACCCTGATCTGGCGAGCGGAGGGCACGGCGGCCAGTTCCTACCACGTCTTCCTGCACCTGCTCGACCCCGAGGGGAAACTGGTCGCCCAATCCGACGGCGTGCCATCGAATTGGACGCGCCCCACCACCGGCTGGCTGCCCGGCGAATACGTCGTTGACACGCGCACCCTGGTCATCCCACCCGGTGCACCAGCGGGCGACTACACGCTCCAGGCTGGCTTGTATATCCCTGGCGGCAGGCGTCTCACCGCCTCAGATGGCGCTGATGCTGCTACCCTTGCGACCATCAAGGTAAACGCCCAATGACCCAGACTATCCCCAGAGTCCGGCACCAGATTTCCACGATCCTCATCGTTGCAGTGGCCTATGCCATCGTGGTCAGCCTGATGACCTGGCCTGCGCCGTTGCACCTTTCCCAGCGCCTGATCGGCAACAATATTGACAACTGGATCTTTTACTGGAACAACTGGGGGTTGGAGCGTGCCATTCGGGAAGGACACAGCTGGTTCTTCAGCCCTTACATTTTCTACCCCCAGGGAGCGTCTCTCGTCGCACATTCCAGTTCGCACGCCAACTCAATCCTGGCCTTCGTACTCAAGCCCCTGGTAGGACCAGTCGCTGCCTTCAACTTGACTTTCCTCCTTGGACTGTGGCTGAGCGCGGTGGGAATGTTCCTCCTGGCGTACGATATCACTCGCCATCGCCCTGCAGCATTCCTGGCTGGTTTCATATTCGCCTTTGCGCCCTATCACCTGACTCAGGCACTGGCTCACGCACATCTGGGCTCGATCCATTGGTGGCCCTTCTATGCTCTCTTTCTGGGTCGCGCGCTGCGTGAATATAGAATCAGCGATGCCCTGTTTGCCGGCCTGTTCGCAGCACTGACCCTCTGGTCCGGCCTTCAACTGGCACTGCTACTGGCTCTGTGGACCCTGGTTTACATGGGCTGGTTATTCATAGCCACGAGGCCCACACCGTGGCGGGCGATTGGCATGGCCGGGGTTGCCGCGTTCAGCGCACTCCTTCTCAGCCTGCCCATCCTTGTGCCTGTCATCAAGAACTGGGGTGAGATCGGCCATGCCCAGACGCCACTGATCGAACAGACCACCAGACAGACAGACCTGCTGGCCTATTTCATCCCACCGACCTATAACACTCTCGTCGGCCCTCGATTGGCACGACTGTACGAGCGCTTCATCGCCAACCAGGCCCTTATGCCCTACCCAGGCTTCGCGGTGCTGGCGCTGACAGTAGTCGCGCTGCTCAGACAGCACAAACGAGCGCTGTTTTGGGGTCTGAGCGCCGGTCTGTGGACACTTCTGGCCGCCGGTACTGCTCTACGTATCAACGGCGTCCTGTACCCCCATATCCCACTACCCTACCGTCTTGTGGGTAACATCTTCCCTATTGTCGTCATTCGCACACCCGACCGCTTCAACCTGCTCGTGGTCTTCTCACTGTCAGTATTGGCAGGTATCGGCGCTGCGTGGCTGTACGCTCATCGCCGCCGATGGCTCCTGCCCCTGGCTCTGCTGGTGACCATCGAGTACTTGTGCGCTCCTCTGCCGATGTGGGACCTCCCCCCTGCCTCTCCGTTTTACGAACAGATGGCCCGCCAGGAGACCAAGTACGGCGTCGTAGACTACCCGATGGACTACGAACTGGCCAAACTGTGGCTCTACTATCAGACGTTGCACGGCCATCCACTCGTACAGGGCCATGTCTCGCGGTACACTGCGGCAGACTATGCTTTCATCCACTCACAGCCACTGCTAGACGCCCTGTACCAGGTAGCCCAACCTCCTCCCTATCTATCGCCTGCGGATGAGACGGACACGCCACTTGAAACGGATACCTACGTTCAGGCCCTGGGACCGAGCCTGCGATCATTGAGCGATGCTGGTGTCCGCTATATCATAGTCCATAAACCCTACCTGGATGCGGGATCCGAGACTCACTTCTGGCACGTGTTTCCTGCCGTACCTGTATACGAAGACGTGTCGCTGGCAGCCTACGAGACCACCCGCCCATTTCCCGTCTACTACGATGGCTTTCCGACCTCACTTACCCCTGACACGGCCCTGGTCCGCTTCGATGTCCAACAAGACAGTAAAGGCACAGAATGGCAGTTCCAGGTGGTGGCGACTTCCCTCGTGTCACAGCCTGCTCCACTGGCTTGCCAGATTGAACTGATTGGTGAGGATGGGAGCGTACTGGAGGCGCCGGTTACTTTCTTCGCAGCCCTCTCAGGAGCGGAAGGTTGGGCAAGAGACGACCTGGAAATGGAAGAGGTCACAGTCCTGTTCCCTCAAGTACTGACGCCCGGAACATATCATTGGGCCCTGGCCTGCCCGGGAACCGAGCGCTACATGGTGCCGGAAACACTTGAAGTCTATCCCGACGGACACTTCACTTACCTGCGCCGCTCAGTAGATGTAGAGTACGGCGAGGACATCCAACTCGTGGGGTATCGCTGGCAGACAGCAGGAGCCAACCTGCAGGTAGCACTACTGTGGAAAGCGTTGGAACAACCCCGCGCCGACTATAAAGTCTTCGTCCACCTCCTGAACGCCGACGGCGAAATCGTGCAGCAACATGACGCCATGCCTTGTGGCTGGCAGTGCCCGACCAGTCAATGGCGAGCCAAAGATACTGTCCTGGACCAGGCGATCGTCCCTCTGTGGGGATTGCCTGCTGGAACATATCGCCTGGCTGTAGGGCTGTACACCCAGGACACACAGGAACGTCTGCCCGTACGAGCAAGGAGCGGGGAGATTGGCCCTGATTCCTATTTCGTCCTCCCTGATCCTTTCTTGATCTCGTCCGGCTGATCGCCGTAGTGGAAGAACGATGAGAAAACCTCGTTGGTCATCTATCATATATGGTCTGTCATGTGTCATTCTGCTCCTGCCCACCATCCAACCACTCCTCACCGCTGATTTCACCTGCGGCTACGACAACGTCTTTCACCTGTGGCGCTCGGTGCAGGTAGAGCACCTGCTCCGGCAGGGCATTCTGTTCAGCCGTTGGGCGCCGGACATGGCCCTCGGGTTAGGGTTTCCTCTCTTCGTGTTCGTCTCGCCGGCCTCGGCCTACGTGGCCGCCCTGGCTCACCTGGCAGGCCTCTCCTGGCCCCTGGCCGTCAACGCCGCGTTCGCCCTGGGGATGGTCCTGGGTGGGTTGTTCATGTTCCTGCTGGCCCGCGACCTTTTCGGGCCTGCCGCCGGGCTGGTGGCGGCGGTCGCCTACGCCTACGCCCCCTACCAGGCCTACGAGGTCTTCAATCGGGGCAGCCTGTGGGAGGCCTTGGCCTGGGCGTTCCCACCGCTGGTCCTGTGGGCTGTTCAAAGATGGGCCGTCCACCACGACCGCCGTTTCTTCGCACTGGGCGTTCTGAGCCTGGCCGGCCTGATCCTGACCCACCAACTGTTCGCCTTTCTGTTCGCCCCGCTGCTGGCCGGCTGGGTGTTGCTGGCGGGCTACCTGGCCCACGACGTGAAAGTCACGCTGCGCGGGGCAGCGATGGGGCTGTTGGCTCTGGGATTAAGCGCGTTTTTCTGGCTGCCGGGGCTGGCGGAGCGGGACTGGGTGCAGACCGGACGGTTGTTGGGCACCTGGGTCTTCGACTACCGTTACAACTTCCTGGCCTCGACGGAACTCTTCGCCCTGCCTCGGGCCACCGACCCCACCTTCATCAACGATTGGCCACCCAAGGCCCTGGGGCTCCTGCCGGCCCTGATCGCGCTCTTGCCCCTGGTCCGCTGGCGGAGCATGGGGCGCACAGCGCGGTGGCAGATGAGCCTGCTGCTGGCCTCCACGGCCGGGGCTGCTCTGATGACGCTTCCCATCTCCCTACCGCTGTGGGATCACCTGCCGCTGCTCCCCTACGTCCAATTTCCCTGGCGCTTCCTCGGCCCGGCCACCTTCGGTGCCGCCCTGCTTGCCGGCCTGACAACCTCCACCCTCCAACGTCCAACTCCCAACTTCCAACTTCCAACCATATTCCTCATCACTCTCCTCATCATCGGCAACCTGGGCTGGTTCTACCCGGACCATTGCACACCGCCCAAGCACATCACCATTGCCGAGATGGTCCGGTGGGAACAACTCACCCACACCCTGGGCACGACCGCCAAGGGCGAATACCTGCCTGTGTGGGCCCAACAGATGCCCGAAGAATCGCCGCTCCAAGCCGCGTACGCCGCCGGCGACCCCATCGTCCGCCTGCCAGAGGAAAACCTGCCGGCAGGCACCCGCGTGGTCCACGCCGACTACGGCCCTATGGACGCCACGCTCGTCCTGGAAAGCCCCGTCCCCTTCTGCGCCCGCTACCTGGCCCTATACTATCCGGGCTGGCGCGTGACCGTGGACGGCCAGCCCGTCCCCATCGCCCCCACCGATCCCGATGGCCTGCTCTCGTTCGACGTCCCGGCCGGCCACCACACCCTGCGTATCCGTTTCGGTGAAACTCCGCTCCGCCTGGCCGCCGACGCCCTCTCCCTCCTCAGCCTGGCCGCCCTCGCCGCATCGCTCACGTTTCACGTTTCACATTTCACGTTTCACGTTTCACGGACCACGAAACACGAAACACGCATTCCGCATTCCGCATTTCTCCTCCTTGCCGCCGCCATTCTCATCGTCACTATCAAACTGGCCCTGATAGACCGCTTCGATACCCCCCTCCGCCACGCCAACCTGGCGGATGGCCGCCTGCGCGGTGTAGACGTGCCGGCAGCCATTGCCTTCAGTGACCACTTCGTCCTCCTCGGCTACGACGCCCTGCCCGCCAGGGTTGCCAGCGGCGAGTGGTTCGAGGTCAAGACCTACTGGCGGGCCGTCCAGGCCGGGAGGTCCGATTACGGTGTCACCATCAACGTCGTGGACGACCAGGGCCACCGTTGGAATGGCTCCGACATCCGCACACCCCGCTGGCACCGTACACCGCCGCCGGTGTGGAGGTGGCCGCCCGACCAGTACGCCCTGGTCGCCCTGTCCATCCCACTCCTGCCCGGCACACCTCCAGGCACCTATATCGTCGAAATCGTGGCCTTCGACCGCGATACGCTGGCTCCTCTCACCGCCCACGACGCCGATGGGCGCGCCCTCGGCCCTGCACTGCCTGTGGGCCAGGTCACCGTCACCGCTCCACGTCACCCCGCCGGCCCGGATGCACTGGGCATTCCCGGCCGCCTGAACGTGTCCTTCGGCCCTCTCACTCTCCTGGGTGCCGACTTTGACCGTGACCAGGCTGCCCCCGGCGATTCCGTCCTCGTCACCACCTTCTGGCGCGCCGACCAGCGGCCTGCCGAGGACATGATCGCCCGCCTGACGCTCCTGGCTGCCGACGGCTCCAGCGCTGCCGAGGTTGACTTTTCACCCACCGTCCCCTGGCATCCCACCTCCGCCTGGAACGCCGGGGACGTCTGGCGCGGCCAACACTTCGTCCGTCTGCCGGCCAGGCTGGAGAGTGGAGAGCATCACTGGGTGCTTCGACTCTGTACGGCCGCAGGGACAGCATGCCGGGGAGCAGAGCCAGAGGCGGTCCTGGGCAGGCTCCAGGTGCACGCCCCCGAACGAATCTGGGAGGCCCCACCGCTGGACGTGGAGACGGACACCCCCTTGGGCGACGCGGTCACTCTCCTGGGCGGCACCTTCCAGCCTGACCTCCCGGCCCTGCAACCTGGGAGCGTCTTCACCGTGACGCTGGCCTGGCGAGCGAAGGCGGAGATGGACACGAGTTACCGGATCTTCTTGCATCTGTTGGGGCCGGGTGGTACACTGGTGGCCCAGTCCGACGGCGAACCGGCGAACTGGACCCGCCCCACCACTGGCTGGCTGCCGGGCGAGGTGGTACCAGACGAACGGGTGATAGCAATCCCCAGCGAAGCGCCCTCGGGAGAGTACATACTACAAGCCGGGCTGTACACCCTGGAGGGAGGGCGACTACGAACGCCCGATGGTTCCGATGCCGTCCGGCTGGCTGCCATCACACTGACTGCGCCTTGAGAAAGTATCTTGAGTACAACCCCAAATCCTGAATCCCGATCCCACAACCTCCCGGCAAACCGGAATCTGCAGCCAGCCTGTTGCCTGTTGATTATCTGCTGCCTGTCATTTGTCCTGCGTCTCTACCTCCTCGACGCTCAATCCATCTGGTGGGACGAAGCCATCAGCCTGCACCTGGCCACCTCCACCGTCGCCGACCTTCTGGCCGATCGGGCCGCCCACGTCCACCCCCCCCTCTATTTCTTGCTGCTAAAGGGGTGGGTAGCGCTGGCAGGTACCAGCGCCTACAGCGCCCGCTTCCTCTCCGCCTGGTTCAACACCCTCCTGGTCCCTGCCGTGTATGCCTTTGGCCGCCGCTATTTGAATCGGACCGCCGGCCTCATTGCCGCTTTCCTCACAGCCATCTCTCCGCTGTACGTCATCTACTCCCAAGAGGCTCGTGTCTATGCGCTACTGCCGCTTGTCTACCTGGGACTTTTAGCTCTTGCCCACCGCCTGGCCAATTTCGCTCCGCAGGAGAGGACAGAGCAGCGCTCTACCTGGCTTCACTGGTTTCTCTTTGCTGGCGTCGAGATCGTGGGCCTGTACATGCACTACGTCGTCGTGCTGGCCGTCGCGTACGCCAACGTGCTCCTCCTGGGCCGCCTGTGGCGACAACGGCGCGAACTGGCCCGTTGGCTGGCGAGCACGGCCCTGGTCGCGCTTGTGTGTACGCCCTGGGCGGTCACCGTGCTGCTCAACCGCGCAGCCGTGCTCGCCGACGTGGGTGCTGGCGATCCCTTCACTGAGCCTCTTCCTTGGGGCTTTTTCGTCCGGCTTCTGTGGACTTTCCAATGGAGCGGACTCACCGCCGCTCCGGGCTATGCGCCGCTCTACGTCGCTACACTCGTCCTGGCTGGCCTGTTCCTGATCGCACTGGCCTTTCTGTGCGCCAGCACCCAGACCCGCGCCACGACCTCCCGCCTGCTCGCTCACTGGCTCGCGCCACTGGCCCCCACCCTCCTGGTGTGGCAGGCCAAGCCGCTCTCTCACCCCCGTTACATCGCGCTCTTCGCCATCGCGCTGCTGCTCCTGGCTGGATATACGATCGCACAACTTGGCCGCCAGCGGTTCGCCGGCCGGACACTGGCCGTCCTCCTGGGGTTGGCCTTGCTCGTTCCCTCCTCCATCGCCCTCCAAGCCTGGTACTTTGATCCCCGCTTCGCCAAGGACGACGTACGCGGCCTGGCGGCCTGGCTGGAAGCCGAAACTACCGCCAGTGACCTGATCGTCGCTCCGTGGCAAGATTGGTCGCTGGACTACGCCTATCACGGCCCTGCACCGATCGTCCGCCCCAACCCCGCCAATGAGGCCGCCACCTGGCACACACTCGAATCTCAGACTGCCCCTTCCGGCCAGGTCTTCCTGGTGAGTTATCCCCGCGGCAACCAGGGCCGCCGTAACCTGATTCCCTACGCGCTCGAATCCGCAGGCAGCCTGGTCGAGCGCCACTCCTTCAAAGGGCTCGTCGTCCATGTCTACACGCTCAGCAGGCCGGTGGAACCCCCGCCGACGGGAGCACCTGCCGACGCCGACTTGGGCCCCTTACGCCTGACCGCCGCCTGGGTCGAACCGAACCCGGCAGCCGACACCGCCATAACCCTGGCCCTCACCTGGCGAAAGCAAGAGGCCGCCGGCGAGCGTTATCGGGTGAGCCTCCGGCTGCGCGACCTGGACGGCTGGGAACTGGCTGCCAACGATGATTGGCTGCTGGACGTTCGTGCCCTGCCCACCGACCGCTGGAACGCCGGCGAAGAAGCCACCACCTACCACGTCTTGCCCCTGGCGCCGGGCACCCCTCCCCTCACCTACACCGTCTCCATCGGCGTCTACGCGACCGATAGCCAGGGAACGCTTCACCGCCTTGACCTGCTGGACGCGGCGGGCAATCCCCAGGGACAATCCTACCAGGTCGGCGTCGTGGCTCTGGCTCCCGCTCGCGGCCTGTCCAGCGATCCCTATGGCGTGGCCCTCGACCTGCCCCCCCTCCCCGAGCCGGCCCCCCTTGCCGATGGGTTGCTCCTGGAAGCCGCGGCCCTCGACCGCGCTGCGCTCGCCCCGGGCCAGTCCGTCTTCGTCACCCTGCGCTGGCGGGCGCTGAAGGCCCCTCTTCCCAACCTGCGCCCGGTCCTGGCCCTCAGCCAGGCTGGCAGCACCCTGGCCACCGTAGCGAGTGCACCGGCCGGAGGCCGCTATCCCACCGGCCGCTGGCAGGCCGGCGAGGCCGTGCTGGAACACCGCCGCCTCACCGTTCCCCCCACGGCTGCCGATGGCCCCGCCACCGTCACAATCCAACTGGGGGACCGCCAGGCCGTCCTGGGCCAGGTGACGATCGCCACCGGAGAGCACGCCTTCGCGCCCCCTCCGATGGCTCACGAGATCCACGTCCGCTTCGGGGACGTCGCCGAACTGCTGGGCTACGATCTGGCCACCGGGCTCTACACGGCCGACCAGGCTGTTCCGATCACCCTGTACTGGCGGGCGTTGGAGGGGGCGGCCAGTGCCGATCGCACGGTCTTCACCCACCTGCTGGCTGCCGATGGCCACCTGGTCGGGCAGCACGACAGCCCTCCGGTGGCCGGCACCCGGCCCACCACCGGCTGGCTTCCGGGCGAAATCGTCGCCGACCGCCACGAGATGGCCTTCCGCGAACCCTACGCCGGTCCGGTTCACGTCGAAGTGGGATGGTACGATCCGACCACATTGGAGCGAGTGCCAACCGAGAATGGGGCATCCTTCATCGTGCTGCCCACGGCACTGACCATCCAGGCACCCTGAGAGCGCGTCTGAAAACTGGCAGAGGCGGCTTCCACGCCGCCGAATTGGCCGGGCGTGGGAGCCCGGCCCGCTATTCTCAGACAGGCTCTGAGTTCTTCCGGCACGCCCGCTCATTTGCCCTGCCACAGGTCGGTGGTATAATCAAATCGGTACAGCCCGTACCAGGAGGCGAATTATGATCGAGGTAAAGGTCAGCAGCATCCGAGCGAGCCTGATGTCGGAGCATCGCGTGGTCATCCTCAAAGACGTCAATGCCGAGCGCTACCTGCCCATCTGGATCGGGCCCTACGAAGCCGAGGCCATCGCCCTCCGGTTGCAGAACCGCGAAGTTGCCCGCCCTCTGACCCACGACCTGCTCAACAACGTCATCCACAAAATGGGCGGCGAGGTCTCCCACATCACCGTGACTGATTTGCGTGATGACACCTTCTTCGGCAGGATCACCGTGCGCCTGAATGGGCGACAGGTGGAGATTGACTCGCGTCCCTCCGACGCCATCGCACTGGCAGTGCGCGCCAACGTCCCGATCTTTGTCGAGGAAAACGTCATGGCGCAAGCCGGCATGGCCCCGGAGGCGGACGTCAGCGAGGAAGTGTCAGGGGAAGAACTATCCCCCTTCCGCGAATTCATTGACAGCCTCAACCTGGACGACCTGCCGGTGCAATAGTCCCCTGTACTTGAGCCTATGTCAACTCCCGACAAGATGATCCCTCACAACGTGGAGGCCGAGGAGTCAGTCCTGGGCTCCCTCCTCATTGACCCCGAAGCGTTGTTCCGCGTCTCCCCTTTCTTGAAAGGGGAGGACTTTTACATTCAGAAACACGCCTGGATCTACGAGGCCATCTTCGCCCTTCACGAACGGCGCGAGCCGGTTGACTTTGTCACGCTGTGCGACGAACTGGAGCGCCGGGAACAACTGGAGGAAATCGGCGGCGCAGCCTACATCACACACCTCATCAACGTCGTCCCCAGCGCCATTCACGTCGAAGCCTACGGGCACATCGTCGAACAGGCCGCCGTGCGCCGGCGGCTGATCAGCACGGCCAGCCAGATCGCCCAACTGGCCTACCAGGAGACCGAAGACATAGACCAGACCGTGGACCAGGCCGAGCAGGCGCTCTTTAGCGTCTCGCAACGCCGCATCACGCGGGACCTGGCGCCCATCCAGGAAGTCCTCCGCCGCTACTACGACCGCATCGAGTACCTGTACGCCCATCAGGGCGAACCGCTGGGAGTGCCCACGGGCTATGTGGACCTCGACCGGCTGCTGGGGGGCCTCCAACGCTCCGATTTCGTCATCGTTGCCGCCAGGCCCTCGGTCGGCAAAACGAGCCTGTGCCTGTCCATGGGGCGGAATGCTGCCCGCCACGGCCAGCGTGTCGCCGTCTTCAGCCTGGAGATGTCGGCAGAACAGATCGTACAGCGCCTCATATCGGCCGAGACCGGGATTGACTCCCAGCGGCTGCGGCTGGGCAACCTGCGCGAGGAGGAATGGCCGCTCTTCGTCCAGGCCACGGGGAAACTGGCCGACCTCGCCGTCTTTATAGACGACACCCCCTCCATCTCGGCACTGCAACTACGCACGAAAGCCCGCCGGCTGCACGCCGAGCATGGGCTCGATCTGATCGTCGTGGACTACTTACAGTTGATGACCGGCGACGTCCGCTCCGAGAACCGGGTGCAGGAGGTCTCTTTCATCTCCCGCTCGCTGAAGGCGCTGGCGCGCGAGTTGGACGTGCCAGTCGTCGCGGCCTCCCAACTCTCTCGCGCCGTCGAGCAGCGTACCGACAAGAGGCCGGTGCTGGCGGACCTGAGAGAATCGGGGTCCCTGGAGCAGGATGCGGACGTCGTCATGTTCATCTACCGTGACGAAATGTACCATCCTGAGACCGAACGGCAGCACATTGCCGACATCATCGTCTCCAAACACCGCAATGGCCCCACCGGCACCATCCAACTCTTCTTCCGCAGCCAAATGGCCCAATTCCTGGACGCCGAGACGCGCCAACAGCCCGTTGATTTCTCCTAGTTATGAAGACATTTAGCGGCTTTCTCTCCGGCAAGGTCCGCACCGCCAGCCTCCCGGAGCCGGTCTTTACCGACCTCATCCCGCTCATTGACGACCTGGCCGAACTCAAACTCACTCTGCACGCCCTCTGGCGGCTGGGGCGGCAGCGGGGCAAGGTGCGCTACCTCCGCCAGGCGGACCTGGCCTCCGATCCGATGCTCCTCTCTGGACTGGGGGATGCGCCGGCCGAAACGCTGGCCAGAGCACTGGAACGGGCCGTCGAGCGCGGGACGTTGCTGCAAGTCATGGCCACCATCGGAGACACGTCCGAACTGCTCTACTTCGCCAACACGCCCCGCGGGCGCGCCGCCGTCGAGGCCATCGCGCAGGGGGAGTGGCCGGACGAGCTCGAATCGGCCGGGCGGCCCAACATCTTCACCCTGTACGAGCAGAACGTCGGCCTGCTCACGCCGCTCATCGCCGACGAACTGCGCGAGGCGGAGCACGAATACCCCGCCGCCTGGATCGAGGAGGCATTTCGCCAGGCTGTGGCGTTGAACAAGCGCAATTGGAGATACATCCGCGCCATCCTGGAGCGCTGGCGCAGCGAAGGACGCGGAGAGATGACGGACCGGCGAAGCAGCGAGGCAGACCGGCAGCGCTACGTGGAATGGAAACGAGATGAACCCGTCGCCCAGTGAGCCAGAAGTAAAAGAGACCTGCCCCATCTGCAAAGGGCTGGGATACGTGCGAGCGGACGTACCGGTCGGCCATCCCGACTTTGGCACACTCATCCCCTGCACCTGCCGCCTGGTCGAAATGGCGGCCCGGCGCATAGAGGCGTGGGGCGCCGGGGGGGACCTGCAGGCCCTGGCGCGCATGACCTTCGAGACCTTCAATCCTGAAGGCCATAGCCTGCCGCCCGACAAGCAAGCCAATCTCCGCTGGGCCTACGAGGAAGCCAGGGTCTTTGCCGAAAACCCCACCGGGTGGTTGGTGTTGAAAGGGGGCTACGGCTGCGGCAAGACTCACCTGGCCGCCGCCATCGCCAACCGCTGCGTCGAGCGTGGCCAACCGGTGCTCTTTATCACCGTGCCCGACCTGCTCGACCATCTGCGCGCGACCTACGCCCCCACCAGCTCCATCGCTTACGGCACCCGCTTCGAAGAAGTACGCACCGTCCCTGTCCTCATCCTCGACGACCTGGGCACCGAAAGCAGCACGCCCTGGGCCCTGGAGAAACTATTCCAGATCCTCAACTATCGCTACAACGCTCACCTGCCCACCGTCATCACCACCAATCACGAACTGGAGGAGATCTCGCTGCAGCTCCGTTCCCGGTTGGTGGATCCTGACCTGGTCAAGATTGTCTCCATCATCGCCCTCGACTACCGGGGAGGCATGGGCATGGAACCGGTCCGCTCGGACCTGAGCAGTATGAGCCTGCACAGCCTGAGCCTGCATAGCCAGCGGGCCTTCGAGACCTTCGACCTGCGCCAGGGGGAACTGGCGCGCGAGGAGGAAGAGAGCCTTAAAGAGGCGTATGACAAAGCCCGCGCCTTCGCCGAGAACCCCCGCGACTGGCTACTCATCACCGGCACCTACGGCTGCGGCAAGACCCACCTGGCAGCCGCCATCGCCAACCACCAGATCGCCCAGGGCCGCCCGGCTCTGTTCGTCGCCATCCCTGACTTGTTGGACCACCTGCGAGCCGCCTTCAATCCACAGAGCACGGTCACCTTCGACAAGCGCTTCGAGGAGGTACGCCGCGCCCCCCTGCTCATTCTGGACGACCTGGGCACCGAGTCGGCCACGCCGTGGGCGCGGGAGAAACTGTATCAGATCTTTGACTATCGCTATAACGCCCGCCTGCCCACCGTCATTACCACAGCCAGGTGGACCGAGGAGATTGACCCTCGCCTGGCGACGCGCATGCTGGACGTGAGCCGCTGCACACCCGCTCCAATCACCGCCCCTGCCTACCGGGGCGGCGCCCCGCGCCGCAAGGCTGCCCGCCGGCGGCAGTAGCCGCCCGTCCTTGCGAGGCAGAAATGGAGTTGCCATGGACACAGCCTACGTGTACGACCCGGTCTATCTTGAGCACGACTTTCCCGGCCATCCCGAGAATGCCAACCGCCTGAAACGTATCCTGAGCGCGCTGGAAGCCGAGGGGATGTTGGCGCGGCTCAAGCTCCTGGAGCCGCGCCCGGCGACGGTCGAAGAATTGCAACGGGTGCACACGCCTGCTCACGTCGGACGGGTGCAACGAGTAGCCGAGGCCGGCGGTGGCTTCCTCGACCCCGACACGTACGCCACACCCGGTTCCTTCGATGCAGCGCTGATGGCCGCCGGCGGGGTCATCCGGGCCGTGGAGGCGGTGTTGGCGGGCGACGTCGCCAACGGCTTCGCGCTGGTGCGCCCGCCCGGGCACCACGCCACGGCCACCCGCGCCATGGGCTTCTGCCTTTTCAACAACGTCGCCGTGGCCGCCAAGGCCGCGCTTGCCGCAGACCAGGTGGAACGCATCTTCATCGCCGACTTTGACGTGCATCACGGTAACGGGACGCAGGATACCTTCGCCGCCGATCCAGCCGTCTTTTACTTCTCCACCCACCAGTACCCCCATTACCCGGGCAGCGGCCACTGGAGTGAGACAGGCACAGGCGCGGGTACGGGGACTGTGCTCAACGCCCCCTTGCCCGCCTACGTGGGGGACAAGGGCTACGCTCGCATCTTTGCCGAGTTGGTGTGGCCGCTGGCGGAGCGCTTTCACCCCGACCTGCTGCTCGTCTCAGCCGGCTACGATGCCCACTGGAGCGACCCGCTGGCGCAGATGAACCTCTCGCTGGCCGGTTACGCCTGGCTGCAACGGGAAATAGTGGCGTTGGCCAGGGCACTGTGCCGTGGACGGGTCGTGTTTGCGCTGGAGGGTGGCTACGAATTGGACGTCCTGGCCTATGGTGTGCTCAATGGCTTCTACGCGATGCTGGGGGAAGACACGCTCGTGGACCCCCGCGGCCCCTCCCCTCATCCCGAGCGCCCCATAGATGACCTGATCGCCCACCTCAAGCAAGCACATGGCCTGGATTGACTTTTTATGCGAGACGGTGCATAATCTACAACGTGGAACGTGTGGAGAAGCGGGGCTGACCTGCCAGTCTGCCCTCTGAATGAGATATAGAGCAGGAGGGGAAAATGGCCGAGATTTCCCTTCACGAATATACGGACAAGATTGAGCATACGATCGAGCAAGGCCGCTACGACCAGGCCAACGCCCATGGCAAGCACATTCTGAAGCAGTACCCCAAGCACGTGGGCACGTATCGGTTGCTGGGTAAGGCCATGCTCGAAGCCGGTCAGGACGAGGACGCCGCCGACATGTTTCGCCGTGTGCTGAGCGTTGACCCCGAGGACCTGGTCGCGTGGGTTGGGATGAGCGAGATCCACGGCCGGCGCGGTGAACTCGACGCCGCCACGTGGTACCTGGAACGCGCGTTCGAAGTGGCTACCGACAACGAGGTGGTGGCCGAGGAACTGCGCCGCCTCTATGGCCGGCGCGATGGGGTCGAACCGCGACAGGTACAACTGACGCGCGGCGCTCTGGCCCGGCTCTATCTCAAGGGCGACCTGCTCTCGCGGGCGATCAGCGAGTTCCGCGCCCTGCTGGCCGAGTACCCTGACCGCATGGACCTGCGCGTCGCGCTGGCAGAAGCGCTGTGGCGCAATGATCAACGGCTGGAGGCCGTGGAAGTCTGCCAGCAGATCTTGGACGTCATGCCCTACTGTCTCAAGGCCAACCTGATCTTGGGAGAGATTTGGGCCAGCAAGGGACACGAAGAAGCACAGACCTACCTGCGGCGAGCCGAGGCGGTGGACCCACAGAACCACATGGCGCAGGAACTCTTCGGCGCTACCTCGCCGCTGCCGGCACAGGAGGTGTGGGTCACCCCGCTGGCGGTTGAAGGCCCGACCGAGGCAAAACGTCCGGCCTGGATGGCGGGCGTCGAGGCCGTCCCTGCCGAGGAGCCAGCGCTGGCCGAAGGGGAGATGCCGCCGTCCGACGTCGCAGCAGCGGCTGGGGCTCAGATCGCGATCCCCACCTGGCTGGAGCAGACGGGCGGTGAGGAGGCCGTCGCTCCCCCACCACCGACGCCTGAAGAATCCCCGGCCCTCGTCGAGGAAAAGCCCCCTGCGTGGATGGCCGGGGTAGGCCCGGAGCCACCTGGCGAGGAGAAAGTTGCGGAACCGCTGATTCCGTTAGAGTTCGAGCCTGCCGGCGTAAAAGAAGCCCTCACAATCCCGGGCGAGGAAACGATGGAGTGGCTGGCCGAGCCGGAGGCCGAGACCGTCAGTGAAGAAGGCCCCCCCTCTCCACCCATGGAATTGCCCCCAGACTGGTTGGCCGGCATTCGCGAGTTATTTGCCGCCGAAGCGGAGACACCGGGGGAGCCGGCGGCTCCCATCGCGGAGGAAGCGCCTCTGGCAGAAGAGATGCCTCCTACGGAAGAGACGCCTCTGCCCCCGTGGCTGGAGGAGGGCGGGGCGATGCCCACCGGCGACGAGGCGCTGGCCTGGCTTGGGCAACTGGCGGCAGGCAAAGAAGAGCAACTGCGCGCCCAGGCGCAGGCCGAGGCCGAACTCCGCATGGCCGAAGTCATGGGCCGTCCCGCGCCTGCGGAGACTCCTCCGGTGGAGGTAGCGCCAGAAGAGGTAGCCCCTCCCGTCGAGCAAGCCGCCCTCGCCCCGGTCGAGGAGCCCTTCGGCTGGACGCCGTTCGAGCAGCCACAGGCTCCACCCGAGGCCATCGCCGCCGTGGAACAGGCCCCGCCGGTAGCCGAGGCTCCTGCACCAGAGGAGATGCCCCTGCCAGCGTGGCTGGAGGAAGGGGCGGCGATACCTTCTGGCGACGAGGCATTGGCCTGGCTTGGGCAACTGGCGGCAGGCAAAGAAGAGCAACTGCGCGCCCAGGCGCAGGCCGAGGCCGAACTCCGCATGGCCGAAGTCATGGGCCGTCCCGCGCCTGCGGAGGCTCCCCCAGCGGAGGCTGCGCCGGAGGAGGTAGCCCCTCCCATCGAGGAAGCCGCCCTCGCCCCGGTCGAGGAGCCCTTCGGCTGGACGCCGTTCGAGGAGCCACAGGCCCCATCCGAGGCCATCGCCGCCATGGAAGAGGTCCCGCCAGAGGCTCCTCTAGAACTGGAAGAAGAGGGGATTTTGCCCCCTCCGGTGGTCGAGGAAGTACCAGGCCTGCCCAAGATGGAAGTGCCAGCTGCGCCGCCGGAACCTTTGCCTGCAGCGGCCCCTGCCGAGCCCTTCGCCACCGAGCGCGCCTATCTAAAGGCTCACCCGCGCGACTACGAAGGCTGGCTGGCCCTGGCACGAGCGCTATGGCAGGCCGGCCAGCGAGAGGCGGCGTTGGAGGCCTACTCCCGCCTGATCCGTCCCGGCAGATTGCTCGACGGCGTAATCGCCGACCTGGAGGGATACGTGCGGCAGCGGCCCGACGTCAGCGTCCAGCGCATACTGGGGGATGCGTACATGAAAGTGGGCCGGCTACAGGAGGCCTTGAGCCTCTACCGCCGGGCGTTGGAGACCTTGTAGAACCTGAAACGAGGAGGAAACTTGGAACGCACGCTGGTGATCATCAAACCCGACGCCGTACAGCGTGGGCTCATCGGAGAGATCGTGGCCCGTTTCGAGCGGCGAGGATTGCGTATCGTCGCGCTGAAATTGATCCACATTGACGAAGCGCTGGCCCGCCGCCATTATGCGGTCCACGAAGGCAAGTCATTCTATGAACCGCTGGTCCACTACATTACCTCCAGCCCAGTCGCCGTGATGGTGTTGGAGGGGAACAAGGCCATCGAAATCGTGCGGCGCACGATGGGGGCGACCAACCCAGTCGAGGCCGCCCCCGGCACCATCCGCGCCGACTTTGGGCTGGAGATTGGACGCAACCTGGTGCACGGCTCCGACGGCGCGGAGACCGCAGCCTTCGAGATTCCCCTGTTCTTCACCGAGGCCGAGATTCTCGCCTATGGACGGGATACCGACCGCTGGATCTTTGAAAAGTAGAGGCGCAACATGAATATCAGAAGCGGACGGCCCAAACGCTGGGTAGTCATCGTGGTCGCGATCGCAGTTGTGTTCATCTGTGGCCTGATCGCCGTGGGGCCGGCCTATGCTCCCGTCAAATACGGGACGGTGGCCTTGATCGCCCGCTTCGGCAAACTGACCGGGCAGATCCTGGAACCCGGCCTCCATTGGCGTATCCCGTTTGTGGACCAGGTCGTGGTCGTCCCCACCGTCCTGATCTCCTACGAAACCAGCGACAACCCGGAGTCGTCGGGGGCCGACTATCGGGATTATCCCGTGACCGCGCAGACGATAGATGGCCAACAGATCAACATCAAGTACACGGTGCTGTTCCGCATCCCCGCCAGCCAGACCGTGAACATCGTACAGAACGTCGGCCGCCCGCAAGAGGTCGTCGAGAACGTCGTGAAAGCCCATTCCAGGAACCTGTCCCGCCTGTGGGCACAAAGCCATACGGCCGAGGACCTGTACAGCGGCGAAGGGATCTTTGCCTACGAAGACGCAGTGCGGAATGCCCTGCAGCAAGAGTTCGACAGATATGGCGTTGCACTCGATGACTTTCTCGTGCGCAAGATTGACTTTGGCGAAGAATACATCAACGCCATTGAGCAACAACAGATTGCCCAGGAGGCCATCGAAACGGCCAGGTACCAGTCCGAGGCTGCCGAGTACGAGAAGGAGCGGCAGATCCGGCTGGCGGAAGCGGAGGCCGAACGAACCAAGTTGCTGGCAGCGGCAGAAGCAGAGCGCACCAAGTTACTGGCAGCGGCAGACGCCGAGCGGCAGCGCCTGCTGGCCGACGCCGAGGCGTACGGCATTGAGGCCCGCGGCAAGGCCCTAAAACAATACCCAGAACTCACCCAGTGGGAATTCATCCGCAACCTGCAGAACGTCGAGTGGGGCATTCTACCCGACACCGGCATCACACCGTTGATACCCGTGCCCCCTTCGGCAGGCCAGACAGAGTCGCCCGAGTCGCCCTGAGGCACGTCCCA
>Ga0307377_10000732_pt1 | contig 43287 bp, 39 predicted proteins | sample TR3MG_FD_202535 | JGI IMG/M metagenome (GOLD analysis project Ga0307377, IMG submission 202535) | Soil microbial communities from Risofladan, Vaasa, Finland - TR-3 | ecosystem: Environmental > Terrestrial > Soil > Coastal area > Acid sulfate soil | place: Finland: Risofladan, Vaasa | collected...
TTGGCCGGCAAATAACTTCCGGTGCCGATGATTTTTGAATACATCAGGAAACCTCCGCTGCTTTCTGCAGATTTGAATGATGCCATATTTCAATATGCTCGCTGATGTGCTGCAACATGCCGCCGCGTACTTCTTCCGCGGCGCGTTCAATGGCAAAGCGAAAAGCGAATATATCTGCCGAACCGTGGCTCTTCACGACGATACCCTTCAATCCGAGCAGGCTAGCGCCGTTATAGCGCCGATGGTCCACCCGGCGCTTGAACGCATTAAGCACCGGCATTGCCACCAGCGCAGCCAGCTTGGAGAATATGTTCCTGCCAAATTCTTCACGCAAAAAACCGCCCAGCATCTGCGCCAGTCCTTCGGTAGTTTTTAACGCCACGTTGCCGACGAAACCATCGCACACCACCACGTCGGTCGTGCCTTTGAAGATGTCATTGCCTTCGACGTTTCCGTAGAAATTCAGGTCGCTGGCACGCAGCAGCTCGGCGGCCTGCTTGACCACTTCGTTACCCTTGATGTCTTCGCTGCCGATATTCAACAGGCCGACGCTGGGACTGGGTTTGTGCTCCAACGCGGTAACCAGCGTCGAACCCATCAAGGCAAATTGCAGCAGGTGCTGCGCGTTGCAATCGGTGTTGGCGCCCAGGTCGAGCATGCAGACTTGGCCGGCCTTGGTTGGCAAGTACGACGCGATTGCGGGGCGATCGATACCCGGGATGGTTTTCAGCACATATCGAGCCGTTGCCATCAGTGCTCCGGTATTGCCCGCACTGACGCAGGCCAACGCCTCACCATTTTTGACCAGATCGATGCTGATGCGCATTGAGGAATCTTTTTTTCCGCGCAATGCGGATTGCGGCTGTTCGTCCATACCCACCACTTCACTGGCCGGATGAATGCGCAAATGCACCCCGGTTTTCATGCCCAAGGCACGTAATTCGGCTTCAATGGCATTGGGGATACCGACCAGAATGATGGTATCGTCGGGGAACTGCTTCAGATATTCAACTGCTGCGGGGATAGTGACCGTCGTGCCGTGGTCGCCTCCCATCGCATCGATAGCTAATGTGACATCCACTAAACGATCCTCGGCAAGGCTAACAAAAAAAAAACGCAGCCGACCTTGAATGATCGGCTGCGCCACTTGAAGGTTTATTCGCCCTTGGTCTTGACTACCTTCTTGCCACGGTAAAAGCCGGTAGGACTGATGTGGTGGCGCAAATGGTTCTCACCCGTGGTTGGCTCGATCGCAGTCGCGGGGTTGGTCAAAAAATCATGGGCGCGGTGCATGCCGCGCTTGGATGGGGACTTCTTATTCTGCTGAACTGCCATGTTAACTACTCCTAAAAAACTGTTTAATTACGTTTCAATTTCGCTAAAACCGAAAATGGATTTTGTTCATCCACCCGCGTATTTTTGCCATCTGTCGCCTGACAAGCACCCAATTCGTGTTTGGGTGCGATTGGCAGGCTTAACAAAATCTCTTCTTCCAGCATATCAAACACATTCAGATGCATATCCGCCAAGATGCTGTCGAACCCTTCTTCCTCGTCTCCCGCTTCATCGTCCAGTGCTTCGAGACTTGCCTGATCGCGGAGCAACAAGCGCGTATCAAGCCGTACCGGATAATCGAGGCCATCCAGACAACGCTGGCAACGCAACCGGCACAGGCCAACCACACCCACATCCAGAAATTGCATCCCTTGTTTATCCACGCCTCCCTGCACTGTGTAACGCAAAATCCCCTGGGGAGTTTCCAGTGCATCCAGCAAGCGAGGCAGCTCGGCAACCGGCAAGTCACCGCTTAAATGCTTCCCGTTTCGGGCAAAATCCAAGCTATCGATGAAAGGCCGTGCATACATGAGGCGCGCATGATATATTTTTCGCCGCATCCTGTCAAAAATCCCAAGGAATATCTTTGAATTCTCAGTTGCTTGTCCTCGCTTCCAGTTCAATTTACCGCAGCCAACTGCTCAAACGGCTGAATCTTCCGTTCGAAACCATGGCACCAAACGTTGATGAAACGCCATTGCCGCAAGAATCTGCACGTGAAACCTCGGTGCGATTGGCTCAGATCAAAGCCAGGGCGGTGACCGACAAATACCCGGACGCGCTTATCATCGGCTCCGACCAGGTTGCCCTGCTGGATGGCAAGCAGCTCGGCAAACCCATTACCCACGACAATGCGGTCCATCAACTGCGTTCCATGCGCGGCAAAACCACGCACTTCTATACTGCGCTGACGCTGCTGAACAGCCGAACCGGCCATATGCAAACCGAAGTGGCTGAGAATTTTGTTACCCTGCGTGATCTCAGTGATGACGAGATAGAAGGCTACCTGCTCCAGGAACAACCCTATCACTGTGCCGGCAGCGCGAAATCCGAAGGGCTTGGTATTGCTCTGATCAGCCGGATGAGCGGTGATGACCCGAACGCGCTGATTGGTCTGCCACTGATTATGCTGGTGGGAATGCTGCGGCGTGAAAACGTACGGCTGTTCTGAAATGGCCAACAAACCGGGCACGCTTTACCTGATTCCCTGCACACTGGGAGATACGCCTGCCGACCAAGTGTTGCCGCAGCACGTTATCGGCTTGGCGCGCAAGTTGCGACACTTTGTAGTGGAACAACCCAAGACCGCCCGGCAATTCCTCTCCGCACTTAAACACGAGCAACCGATCCAGGCACTCCACTTCGCCACGTTAAACGAGCACACCACCGCGATTGAGTTACCCGAACTGCTGGCTCCGCTGCTGGCAGGGCACGATGTGGGGGTCATTTCAGAGGCAGGTTGTCCGGGAATCGCCGACCCGGGTGCCGATTTGGTCAACCTGGCACAGCGTAGCGGCATCCGCGTCGTGCCGCTGGTCGGCCCTTCCTCGATTTTGCTGGCGTTGATGGCTTCCGGCCTGAATGGGCAGTGCTTCGCCTTCCACGGTTACTTGCCTATAGCGGAGGCGGACAGAAAAAGAGCTATTGCAACCTTGGAGGCCGAATCCATAAAACGCAAACAAACCCAGCTGTTCATTGAAACCCCGTACCGCAACGACAGGATGTTGGGCGCCCTGCTCGCCCAGTGTCGCCCGGAAACGCAGCTATGTGTCGCTACCGACATCACTTTGCGCAGCGAGCAAATCCAGACGCGCTCTATCGCCCAGTGGAAATCGCAACCTATGCCGCAACTGAACAAACGGCCAAGCCTGTTTTTGCTACTTGGAAAAAGCTAATATAGTTGCCGAACCCCCCGCTTTCTGGTATTAAAGCGGACTTTATTTTTATCCCGTTGGAGAAGCGCAATGCAGGTACAGCCACAAAAACCCGTCGTCCCTTACAAACCCAAGAAGGGCGAGGCTTACATGAGCCCAAAGCAGCTCGACCATTTCCGCCAGATCATGAACGACATCAAGGCAGGTTTGGGCAAGGATATTGACCGCACCGTACATACCATGCAGGACGAGGCAACCGTATTCGCCGACCCGAATGACCGCGCCACACAGGAATCCGACATGGGTCTGGAACTGCGCAATCGTGACCGGGAACGGAAACTAATAAAAAAAATCAACGAGATGCTAGCAAAGATCGATGCCGGCGAATATGGCTACTGCGACAATTGCGGTGTCGAGATCGGCTTGAATCGGCTCGAAGCAAGGCCTACTGCCACACTATGTATCGATTGCAAGACCTTGGATGAAATACGCGAGAGACAGGTAGCAAAATAATCGCAGCCGGTTTGTAAAATTGCCACACCTATAAAAAAAGCCCCGCCATTTTTGGCGGGGCTTTTTTGTTGTACCGGCCTACCTCGTTACTCGGCAGCTGCCACCGGTGCATCCAGCAAGGCTTTGATGCTCAGCTTCATGCGTCCCTTGTCGTCGACTTCAAGCACTTTAACGCGCACGATTTGCCCCTCTTTAAGGTGGTCGGCAACACTGACTACACGCTCGTGAGCAATCTGTGAAATATGCAACAAGCCATCCTTGCCCGGCAAGACGTTCACCAATGCACCAAAGTCGAGCAATTTGACTACTGGACCTTCGTATATCTTGCCTACTTCCACATCGGCAACGATATCTTCGATGCGCTTCCTGGCCAGCTCACCCGCCTCGCCGCTTACGCAGGAGATCGTCACGTTGCCGGTGTCGTCAATGTCGATAGTAGTGCCGGTTTCTTCGGTGAGGGCACGAATCACCGCACCACCCTTGCCGATCACGTCGCGGATCTTTTCCGGATTGATCTTCATTTTGATCATGCGCGGTGCGAATTCGGAAACTTCGGTACGGGCACTTGGCATGGACTGCTTCATCAGCCCCAGAATGTGCATACGGCCTTCGCGGGCCTGGATCAAAGCAGCCTGCATGATATCGCGCGTAATGCCGTTGATCTTGATATCCATCTGCAAAGCGGTCACACCGGTTTCTGTACCGGCCACCTTGAAATCCATATCGCCCAGATGATCTTCATCGCCGAGAATATCGGTCAATACCGCGAAACGGTTGCCTTCCTTGATCAGACCCATGGCGATACCCGCCACATGAGCTTTGAGTGGCACCCCGGCATCCAGCAACGACAAGCAGCCTCCGCACACCGAAGCCATCGAACTGGAACCATTGGACTCGGTAATTTCAGAAACCACGCGCATCGCATAGCCAAATTCCTCTTCGCTGGGCAATACCGCCACCAACGCGCGCTTGGCCAATCGGCCATGACCGATTTCGCGGCGCTTCGGCGTGCCTACGCGGCCGGTCTCACCGGTGGAATACGGCGGGAAGTTGTAATGCAGCATGAAACGGTCGGTATATTCGCCCTGCAGTGCATCGATTTTCTGTGAGTCGCGCATGCTGCCCAACGTGGCCACCACGATGGCTTGCGTTTCGCCGCGGGTGAACAAGGTTGACCCGTGGGTACGTGGCAATACTCCGCTGCGGATGGTGATGGGACGCACGGTGCGCGTGTCTCGACCATCGATGCGCGGTTCGCCGCTGAGAATCTGCCCGCGCACGATCTTGGCTTCCAGCGCGCTGAACAAATCATTGACGTGATTTTTCTGGGTTGCCATGACTTCTGGCGACATCGCAAGCATCACCTTGTCACGTATCGCATCAACCGCCACGGTGCGAGCCTGTTTGGAACGTATCGCATAAGCCTTACCAAGCTCAGCCTCGGCGAGATTGGCGATTTGTGCGGTCAATGCCTCGTCCTTGGCCGGCGCAGTCCATTCCCACGCATCCGCACCCACCGCATCGGCCATTTCGTTGATCGCCTGAATGACCACCTGCATCTGCTCGTGCCCGAACATCACCGCGCCCAGCATGATCTCTTCCGACAACTGCTGTGCTTCGGACTCAACCATTTGCACTGCGCGGTCGGTACCGGCAACTACCAGGTCCAATTGCGATGTCGACAGTTCGGTCGCGGTCGGATTGAGCAGATACTGGCCGTTGGCATAGCCCACGCGCGCAGCACCTATTGGGCCGTCGAACGGGATACCGGACAATGCCAGCGCGGCAGACGCACCTATCATGGCCGGGATATCGGAATCGATCTCTTCATCCGAAGACATCACCGTTGCGACGATTTGCACTTCGTTGTAAAAACTCTCCGGGAACAGCGGGCGCAACGGGCGATCGATCAGGCGAGAGGTCAGGATTTCCTTTTCGCTGGGACGTCCTTCGCGCTTGAAAAATCCGCCGGGTATCTTGCCCGCAGCATAAGTCCTTTCCTGATAGTCCACAGTCAGCGGGAAAAAATCCTGTTCCGGTTTGGCATCTTTTTTGCCGACCACGGTGACCAGCACCACGGTATCATCAAGGCTGACCATCACTGCCCCGCTGGCCTGACGCGCAATCTCGCCGGCCTCCAATGTGAGTTGATGATTGCCGAACGCGATTGTTTTCTTATAGTGACTCAAGATAGACCTCTCTGTGCATGGCATGCCGCGCAATTGCGACATAACGTTGTGACCAAATAAAAATTAACCGAACGAAACAACACGGGTCGCTAATGCGACCCGCTGTAGACAAACTCTTACTTGCGAATTTCCAGACGCTGGATCAACGCGCGATAACTTGTATCATTCGTGCGCTTGAGATAATCAAGCAACTTGCGGCGGCGACTTACCAAACGCAGCAGTCCGCGGCGAGAATGGTGGTCCTTTTCATTGTCTTTGAAATGCTCGGTCAGGTAGGCGATTCGTGCGCTGATCAATGCAACTTGCACTTCGGGGGAACCGGTATCGCTCTTGGCTCGTTGGTAGTCGGTTACGATTTGCGCTTTTTGCGCGGCGTTAATTGCCATTGGTTTTAATCTCCTAAAAAAAGTGCAGCATTCTACCCTTTAACTGGGTTGTTACTCAACCACAATATTTCCGCTCGAAATGGCTTGTGCAGCTTGTTTTGCCACATTGGACAGCAGCCTTTCGGGAGCGAGGCGTCGCCCCTGCAACAGCCCCACACCGATGAATCCCGTCGGGCCATGCAGGCTGATCTTGCCATCCGGCAGCCCGGTATCCAGCCCAAGCCTTTGTCCTTGAGCCAGGCGCTGGACCTGGACAGCATCCAGTTGCAGCCTGGGCATATCGGGCATCAGGCTTTCGAGCGGCAGTACGCAAGCATCGCGTTCGGCATCGGTCATCGCCTCCAGCTGCTGCAAGGTATAACTGTTTTTCAAATCAAAATGCGCAATTGCGGTACGGCGCAGGCCGATCAGGTGTGCACCACAGCCCAATTCCCCGCCGATGTCCTCGGCCAGGGTGCGTATGTAAGTCCCCTTGCTGCAACGCACCGTGATGTCCATCTTGTTGCCGGAAAACGAATTCAGCAGCAACTCGTGTATCACCACATCGCGCAGCTCGCGTTCTATGGTTTCGCCCTTGCGGATATATTCGTAAAGCGGCTTGCCCTGATGCTTTAGCGCACTGTGCATGGGAGGAAGCTGTTGGATATCGCCGCGAAATCTGGCTAGCACCGCGTCGACCTCCGGCTGTCCGATATCGACCGGGCGTTGTGCTGTGACCTCGCCCTCGGCATCGCCGGTAGTGGTGATTTCCCCCAAAAGCAACAATGCTCGATAGGTTTTGTCGGCATCCAGCAATGCAGTTGAAAACTTGGTTGCTTCGCCAAAACAGATCGGCAACAGGCCGGTAGCCAGGGGATCCAGGGTACCGGTATGACCTGCTTTTTCGGCCTGAAACAGACGGCGGACCTTTTGCAATGCGGTATTCGAGCTTAATTCCAATGGCTTGTCGAACATCAACACGCCGTCCAATGGGCGATAAATTCGTGCCATTAACGCAACCTCGGGAAACTACTGCTTGTCGTCGGGGTGGTGATCGCTGGCGACCGCCTGATCAATCAACTGCGACAAATGGCTGCCGCGCTCTACGGAAGCGTCGAAGACAAAATGCAGCTGTGGCATGACGCGCAGTTTGATGCTGTGCGCCAGCTGGCTGCGCAAAAACCCGCTGGCGTGATCCAGCCCCTGCTGAGCTTCATCGTGCTTGCCATCAAGGCGGGTGAAAAAGATTTTGGCATGGGAATAATCGCCTGCAACCTCGACACCCGTGATGGTTACCAGCCGCACACGCGGATCGTTGATCTGCAGACGCACCAGCTCGGCTATTTCGCGCTGAATTTGCTGGGCTATCCTGTCAGTTCGGGCAAAATTGGCCATTTATAGCGCGCGCGCCACCTCGACGATCTCGTAGGCTTCAAGTTTGTCGCCCACCACCAGATCGTTGAAATTCTTTACCGACAATCCGCACTCGAAATTGGCTTTGACTTCCTTCACGTCATCCTTGAAGCGCTTCAACGAATCCAGCTCGCCTTCGTGTATCAGCTCGTCGCCACGCATGACACGTACCTTGGCTCCGCGTTTGATCACGCCATCCAGTACCATACATCCGGCAATCGTGCCTATCTTGGAAACAGTGAACACCTGGCGCACTTCAACCGTGCCCATGATACTTTCGCGTTTCTCGGGAGCGAGCATGCCGGACAGCGCTGCCTTGATCTCGTCCACCATCGCGTAGATGATGTTGTAGTAACGGATGTCGACGCCGTTGGCTTCGGCAAGCTTGCGTGCGGCCGCATCTGCACGGGTGTTGAAGCCGATAATGATCGCCTTGGAAGCCAATGCCAGATTGACATCCGACTCGGTAATGGCCCCCACGCCGCCGTGGATCAGATTGACCTTGACTTCATTGGTGGAGAGCTTCTGCAGTGATTGTGCAATCGCCTCGGCGGAACCCTGCACATCGGATTTTACGATCAAGGACAAAATTCCCACTTCACCTTCGGCCATTTGCTCGAACATGTTTTCCAGCTTGGCGGCCTGCTGTTTGGCGAGTTTCACACCGCGATACTTCCCCTGACGGAACTGGGCAATCTCACGGGCGCGCTTTTCATCGGCCAGCACCATCAACTCTTCACCTGCGACAGGCACTTCGGATAACCCCTGTATCTCTACCGGAATGGACGGGCCTGCCTCGGTAATTGTCTTGCCGGTCTCATCCAGCATTGCGCGCACACGGCCGAACACCGAGCCGACCAACACGGCATCGCCGCGCTTCATCGTGCCGGACTGTATCAGCACGGTAGCAACCGGGCCCTTGCCCTTGTCCAGACGCGCTTCTATCACCAACCCCTTGGCATTCGTGGTGCGAGGCGCCTTGAGTTCAAGCACTTCGGCTTGCAGCAATACGCCTTCCAGCAATTGGTCGATTCCCTTGCCGCTTTTTGACGAAACCTCGACAAACATCGTATCACCACCCCAATCTTCCGGAGTGACGCCTTCGGCAACCAGTTCCTGTTTGACTTTCTCGATGTTGGCATCGGGCTTGTCGACTTTGGTTATCGCCACTACCAGCGGCACGTTGGCGGCTCTGGCATGCGCGATGGCTTCCTTGGTTTGTGGCATCACACCGTCGTCTGCAGCCACTACCAGAATTACGATGTCGGTCGCTTTGGCTCCGCGTGCACGCATCGCGGTGAACGCCTCGTGGCCCGGGGTGTCGAGGAAGGTAACCATGCCGCGCGGGGTATCGACGTGATACGCACCGATGTGCTGCGTTATGCCACCCGCTTCACCTGTTGCAACTCTGGTGCGGCGAATGTAATCGAGCAGCGAAGTTTTGCCGTGGTCCACGTGGCCCATCACCGTGACGACCGGAGCGCGCGGTTCCAGCACCAGATCGTGATGCTCTTCGGCATCCATCAAATAGGCGTCCGGATCATCCAGCTTGGCAGCCTTGGCGACGTGGCCCATTTCTTCAACCACGATCATCGCAGTTTCCTGATCAAGTACCTGGTTGATGGTCACCATCAAACCCATTTTCATCAATACCTTGATGATTTCGGAAGCCTTGACAGACATCTTCTGCGCCAATTCAGCTACAGTAATGGTTTCCGGCACAGCCACTTCATGCACGATAGGTTCGGTCGGCAACAGGAATGCGTGCTCAGGTTCCGCGTTGTGTTTGGCGTGCCTGTCATGGCGCGGCGCACGTACGGGAGTAGTCCAGACACCTGTTTTTGGTTTCTCACCGGTTTTGACCGGGGTACGCTTCTTGTGCCCCTTTTCGTCCCAAGGGCTGCTCTTGGCTTCCGGTTTTGGTTTTTTGCTTGGCTTGGCAATCTTGTCACCGGGCTTCGGAGTCGGCTTGTGCAATGTTCCTTCAGCCAGATTCGCAGCCGGGTCCACCGCTACCACAGGTGCGGTCTGCTCGACTTTGGCCACCTCTGCGACGACGGGAGGCAATTCAGGCTCTGCCGCCTTCATAGTGGCTTTGCGTTTGCTACGCTCTTGTTTGGCTTGAACATCGGCAGCCTGACGCGTTGCCAATTCAGCCTGCAGACGTGCTTCCTCTTCACGCGTAGCCAGCTCTTTTGTATCCACGACCTTGGCAGCCTTGCCCTTCTTCGGTGCTGAGACAGCTTCAACTGGCGCTACGGGTGCAACCGCTTCAACAGATGCTGCCGGAGCAACCACGCGGCGTTTGCGAACCTCTACTTGAATAGTGCGCGCACGACCGGAGCTGTCAGCTTTTTTGATTTCGGTGGTTTCGCGACGAATCAGCGTGATTTTCTTGTTCGGCTTTTCAGCACCATGTGCCTGACGCAAGTGCTCCAGCAATTTTGCCTTGTCTTTTTCCGACATCGGATCGGATTCCTGCCCCTTGGCGATCCCTGCAGCCTTTAACTGCTCAAGCAGCAAAGCAACCGGCAATCCCAGTTCAGTCGCAAATTCCGCTACATTCAATTTTCCCATTGCTATCCTCTAATTACCTTGTCAAGCAAACCATGGTGCGCGTGCCGTCATAATCAATGTGTTGGCACGTTCGCTGTCCATACCTGACAGCTCCACCAACTCATCCACATCCAGATCTGCCAATTGCTCCTGTGTCGTCACGTCCCTGGACGCCAGGGTACGGGCAGTTGCCTCATCCATACCCTCCAGCTTAAGCAGGTCCTCGATACCATGCTCAACCTTTTCTTCGCTCACAATTGCCTCTGTCAGGAGTGCATTCCGTGCGCGGCTGCGCAATTCGTTTACGGTTGCCTCATCGAAAGATTCGATTTCCAGCATTTCTTCCAGCGGCACATAAGCAACCTCTTCCAGCGTGCTGAAGCCTTCCTGAACCAGAATGTCGGCGACCTCTTCGTCCACATCCAGCTTGTCCATGAATACTGCACGGGTATTAGAGAACTCTTCGTTGTGTTTTTCGCTGGATTGCTCGACCGTCATGATATTCAGTTCCCAACCGGTCAATTCACTGGCTAGGCGCACATTTTGTCCACCTCGTCCGATCGCCTGGGCCAGATTTTCTTCCTCTACCACAACATCCATGCTGTGCCGCTCTTCATCCACGACGATACTGCTTACCTCTGCCGGAGCCAGCGCATTGATCACATAGGTAGCCGGATCTTCCGACCAGAGTATGATATCCACACGCTCACCGGCCAGTTCGTTGGTTACGCCCTGGACACGCGAACCGCGCATTCCCACACAAGTGCCGATCGGATCGATGCGCGCATCATGGGACTGCACCGCGATCTTGGCCCGCGAACCGGGATCGCGGGCTGCACTGACGATTTCCAGCAACTTTTCCTCAATCTCGGGAACTTCCAGCTCGAACAGCTTGACCAGCAATTCCGGCGAAGTACGCGACAGGATAACCTGCGGGCCGCGCGCACTGCGATCGACGCGCAACAGGTGGGCCTTGACACGATCCCCTACGCGAAGGTTTTCCTTGGCGATCATTTGGTCGCGCGGCAGCAACGCTTCGATCTTGCCGAACTCAATAATCGCACTTCCGCGCTCCAACCGTTTTACGGTACCCGATACCAGATGCTCCTTTCGTTCCATGAAATCGGCCAATACCTGCTCGCGCTCGGCATCGCGAATCTTCTGAAAAATAACCTGTTTGGCAGCTTGTGCGCCGATGCGGCCAAAATCAATCGATTCCAGCGGCTCCTCGATAAATTCACCGATCTGGATATCAGGTTTGCGTTTTTGCGCCTCTTCCAGCTTGATGTGCAGATCAGGTGTTTCAAAGGTTTCGTCATCCATTACTTCCCAGCGGCGAAAGGATTCAAACTCGCCAGTTTCGCGATTGATCAAAACTCGCACGTCTGCTTCGTCTGAAAAACGCTTCTTCGTCGCAGACGCCAGAGCCGATTCGAGCGACTCGAACACCACGTCCTTGTCCACATTCTTTTCACGGGACAATGCATCCACCAACAACAAAATTTCACGACTCATACCATTCTCCGGCTATCTGCTAGCTTTCAAGCTAAAAGGTAGGCACTAAACGCGCCTTATCCAAATTCGACAACTCGATTGTTACCGGGCTGCCATCCACATTCAATTGCAAAATTCCATCGTTTACCCCCGCTATCATGCCCACAAAATTCTTGCGTCCATCCAGCGGCATGCGCAACTTGAGCTGAACCTTTTCTCCGGCAAATCTGGAAAAATCAGCTTCCTTCTTCAGCGGCCTGTCCAATCCCGGCGACGACACTTCCAAACGGTCATAGTCAACATTTTCAACCATAAACAGCCGTGTCAGCTGGTTACTGACTATCTGGCAATCGTCCACCGTGATTCCTTCAGGCTTGTCAATGAACACCCGCAACATGCCGCGCCCGGACCGTTCCAGATCCACCAACTCATAGCCCAAACCGTTTACCGTTGTCTCGACCAGTTTCACCACATCCATAAATTCATGACCCACAAATGAAAAACGGGCTCGAAGCCCATCTCAAAACGCGCCGCATTGTAGCAAAACTTGCGGGGAAAAGGAATTAGATTAATGTGGCTGTCTAGAAATCATCCTGATAACGCACCGTAATCGGATACCGCCAGTCCTTTCCATAACTGCGTTCAGTGATGCGTATGCCCACAGCAGACTGGCGGCGCTTGTATTCGCTGATGCGGATCAGATGCACCACTCGCCGGACATCGGCTTCGGCAAAACCAAGTGCGATGATTTCCGGAATCGAGAGATTTTGTTCGACATAGCGTGCCATGATGCTATCCAGCACTTCATAGGGCGGCAGGCTGTCCTGATCGGTCTGGTCCGCACGCAACTCGGCGCTAGGCGCTCGGGTAATGATACGCTCCGGAATAACCCTCCCCAGCGTGTTGCGATAGCGTGCCAGACGATACACCAGCGTTTTGCTGATATCCTTCAAAACGGCAAAGCCCCCCGCCATATCACCATAAAGCGTGGCATAGCCCACAGTCATTTCGGATTTGTTGCCTGTGGTCAAAACCAGCGACCCGAGTTTGTTGGACAAGCCCATCAACAGGGTTCCGCGTATGCGCGCCTGCAGGTTTTCTTCGGTGGTATCCGTAGCGCGCCCGGCAAAACTGGTTTTCAGCCCGGCCAAATAGCTTTGGAACATCTCCTCAATGGCTAACTCGTCATAACGTGCGCCAAGGATTTTTACCATTTCGCGTGAATCGTCCAGGCTTATTTGTGCGGTATAGGGTGACGGCATCATCACTGCATGAACCTTGTCGGCTCCCAGCGCATCGACTGCTATCGCCAAAGTCAGTGCGGAGTCGATACCACCCGACAATCCCAACAACACACCGGGAAAGCGGTTCTTGCTGATATAGTCGTGCACGCCGAGACACAGAGCGCGGTAGACATCGGCTTCCTCGCCTGAATCGGTAACTATCTCACCCGCTGGCCTCAAGTCACTGTGAATTTCAAGCGTCGCCAATGCTTCCTCAAAAACTGAACATTGTGCGGTCAGCTCACCATTGCGATCCATTGCAAACGAACCACCGTCAAAAATCAATTCGTCCTGCCCGCCGACCATGTTGGCATAAACCACGGACACCCCCGTCTCGGCGATCCGTTCACGAACAACACGATGACGCCATTCCAGTTTGCCAATGGCGTAAGGGGAAGCATTCAGCACCAGCAGCACTTGCGCACCAGCCTCCCGCGCACGATGAGCGGTATCCGGCTCCCAGACATCTGCGCAGATATTCAATGCAAAACAGATGCCTTCCATTTCAAACACGCAAGGTTCGCTGCCCTGATCGAAATAGCGCTTTTCGTCAAACACCGAATAATTCGGCAATTCATGTTTCAGATAAGTTGCTGCAATCACCCCATCCCTGAGCAGTGAAGCCGCGTTGTAGCGTTTCCCATTCAGTTCATGCGGGTGTCCCACCACCACTGAGATGCCAGAAACCTTTCCCGCGAGCTCATCCAGTGCCCGAGAGCAGGCATGGTAAAAACCTTCACGCAGCAGCAGATCTTCGGGCGGGTAACCGCACAAGCCGAGTTCGGGGGTCAGCAACAATTGCGCATCCTGTTGTCTGGCCTGCTCGGCGAATTGCAGAATCTTGGCAGCATTACCCGCCAGATCGCCTAACACGGGGTTAATTTGCGCAATTGCCAGTTTCATTGTCGTACTGAAAATTTATTTTGGATACGTATCTTACCATCGCGACCAATCCTGTCATGGACAGAAAATTTTGCTGTTTCCAGCCGTTTTACAGGGTCAGTTACTGGCGTCGTCGACAGGCAATTCTTCCAGAGTTGAATCAATCAGTTTTTGCGGCAGGTGTTTGCCGGGTTTAACGCCAAGGTTTTTGAGCTGCTCTGCCTGACGGATGACATTGCCCCTCCCCCCTGAAAATTTGTTATATGCACCATCATAGGCGGATTGGGCCTGTTTCAGTTTTGTGCCGAGGTTTTCCAGGTCTTCCACAAAGCCGACCAATTTGTCATAGAGTTTTCCGCCCTGACTGGCGATTTCCTGGGCGTTACGGCTTTGCTGCTCCTGCCGCCACAGATGCGCCACAGTGCGAACCACGAACAGCAAGGTGCTGGGGCTGACCAACAGGACGTTTTTCTTCCATGCGTCTTGCCATAAATCGCTGTCATGCGAGATGGCCAGCATGAAGGCAGGCTCAACCGGGATGAACATCAACACGAAATCGAGCGATTGCAAGCCATACAGCTGCTGGTAGTTTTTCTCTGACAACTCCCGGATGTGGGCGCGTACCGAATCCAGGTGGCGTTTCAAGGCGCCATCGCGCTGATGATCTGTTTCGGCATTGGCGTGTTCCTCATAAGCCGTCAGCGAAACCTTGGCATCAATAATCAGGTGCCTGTCTTCCGGAAGATGCACGACCACATCCGGTTGGGCGCGTGAACCGTCTGCACGTGCATGGCTTTCCTGCACGTCATACTCATGGCCCTTGCGCAAACCGGAAGCTTCCAGCACCCTTTCCAAAATCAGCTCGCCCCAGTTTCCCTGTGCCTTGGCTTGGCCTTTGAGCGCACTGGTGAGGTTGTGGGCGTCTTTTGACAATTGATTGTTAAGCGACATTAACTGCTTGACCTGCTCGGCCAAAGCGGAACGGTCTTTCCCTTCCTGAACGTAGACTTCCTGTACTTTCCCCTGGAATTCGGTGATTTTGACCTTCAGCGGCTCCAGCAATTGATTCAGGTTGGTTTGATTCTGTTCGGTAAATCGCTTGGATTTATCTTCCAGGATCTCGCTGGCCAACGTCTTGAAACGATTGGATAGTTGCTCCTCGGCATTCTTCAGCAGTTCAATTTTTTCTCCGTTCTGGGCGCGCTCTGCATCCAGATTGGTCGTCAGTTCGGCCACCTGATTGCTCAATCGCTGTTGCTCAGATGTTAGCTGGTCACGCAGTGCGGCAAGATTTTCTTTATCTCTTGTCAGCCGGTTGACTGCTTCTTGCGATGCGATCAGTCGCTCGTTAAGTCGGGCGATTTCAACCTGGCTTTCATTTTTTGCGACCATCCCGGCAGTTGCAATGCGTTCTCGCAAAACCAGCCAAATTGCGCCCGCACCCACCAGCAGGCCAATCAAAAATGCGACGAAGATGCCGAGCATGGGCCCCATGAGTTTTTCCTAATGTAACGTTCATGCCAGTATAAACCAACAGCCTGTCCAAAATAAAAAGGGATGCCTGAGCACCCCTTTAAATTTCCTTGCAAGACGGTGGCCGAATTACAAACCACGTACCGCGCGCTTGCGTTCATTTTCCGTCAGGTAACGTTTACGGACGCGGATCGATAGCGGTGTGATTTCAACCAATTCATCATCGTCAATGAATTCCACCGCAGATTCCAGCGTCAGGCGAACCGGTGGGGTCAGGCGCACGGCTTCATCGGTGCCGGAAGCGCGCACGTTGGTCAGTTGCTTGCCCTTGATCGGGTTAACGACCAAATCATTGTCACGGCTATGGATGCCGATGATCATACCCTCATACAATTTATCGCCGGGAACAACGATCATACGACCGCGATCTTCCAGCTTCCACAAGGCATAAGCCACCGCTTCTCCGGATTCGGCTGAAATCAGCACGCCGTTGCGGCGGCCCGGCATTTCGGCCTTGACCGGCGCGTAGTCATCGAACACGTGCGCCATGATGCCGGTGCCGCGTGTCATGGTCATGAACTCGGACTGGAAGCCGATCAAACCGCGTGCCGGAATGCGGTATTCCATGCGCACCCGGCCATGCCCGTCAGGCTGCATGTCCTGCAAATCGCCGCGGCGGCGACCCAGCTCTTCCATCACGGCGCCCTGGTTGGTGTCTTCCACGTCTACGGTCAGTACCTCGAACGGCTCGCACTTTTCGCCGTTGATTTCGCGATAAACAACACGCGGTTTACCTACACCCATCTCGAAGCCTTCGCGGCGCATATTTTCCAACAGGATGGTCAGGTGCAATTCTCCGCGCCCGGACAGAAGAAATACATCGGTGTTATCGGTTTCTTCGACACGCAACGCCACATTCACCAGCAATTCCTTGTTGAGACGGTCGCGAATCTGACGACTGGTGATGAACTTGCCTTCCTGCCCGCACAAGGGTGAGGTATTCACCATCATGTTCATGCTCAGGGTTGGCTCGTCCACCTTGGGCATGGGCAAAGCTTCCGGCTTGCTCACGTCGGCAAGCGTTACGCCGATGCCGATCTCGTCAATACCGTTGATCAGAACGATGTCGCCTGCCAGCGCTTCATCCAGCAACACGCGTTCAATACCGCGAAAACCCAACACCTGATTGACGCGGGCTTTCTTTGAGGATTTGTCGCCATTCATGACCATTACTTCCTGGCCTGGCTTGATACGCCCGCGAGTCACGCGGCCCACACCGATGCGGCCCACAAAGCTGGAATAGTCCAGCGCGGAAATTTGCAATTGCAGCGGCTCTTCAGTAGCGGCAACGCTGGGGGCGGGCACATTATTCAACACGACATCAAGCAGCGGGAACATGTTGTCTGTGACATCGTCCAGCTCAGTCTTCGCGTAGCCATTCAATGCAGAAGCATATACAACAGGGAAATCCAGCTGCTCGTTGGAGGCACCCAGCTTGTCGAAAAGATCGAACGTCTGGTCAACCACCCAATCGGCGCGCGCACCTGGACGGTCAACCTTATTAATAACCACGATTGGACGCAAACCCAAAGCCAGCGCCTTTTTGGTTACGAAGCGGGTCTGAGGCATCGGGCCGTCGACCGCGTCAACCAGCAACAAGACTCCATCCACCATGCCGAGCACACGCTCCACTTCGCCGCCGAAGTCGGCGTGGCCCGGTGTATCCACAATATTGATATGCACGCCTTTGTATTCGACAGCGCAATTTTTTGCCAGAATGGTGATCCCTCGTTCCTTTTCAAGATCGTTGTTATCCATGACGCGCTCGGCGACATGCTGATGGGCAGAAAAGGAGCCGGCCTGGCTCAGCAGCTTGTCAACCAGGGTGGTCTTGCCGTGGTCAACGTGGGCGATAATGGCTATGTTACGTAGTGGGCGGGACATGAATACAGCCTTGCATATGAAAAGGGCGCGCATTCTAGCACAAGGCGCGGCACGATAAACTTTAGCTGGCTTTTATTTTTTCCATCCGTATAATGCGCCGCTTGTCGCCACTAAGGCGGCATTGGTTCATCGTTTTCTGACCTATCTCTAGCGCGTATGCAAATCGCGCCTGTCTAAAAAGCCCACCAAAATTCTCTAACGGGGATTCTCTGGGGTTTTCCGGTTAGCAACGATGTTTTATGCGCCGGTTACCTCTCCCCCGTTCAACGGGCTGTATTACTACCTGCGCTCAAATTAGGGAACTGCAAAAGTTCGCCTTGCCGGATCCGCTTCGGCATTCAGTTATTTTTAACTGGATGTTGGTTTGCGTCCGGCACGCGATGCGGATTCCCTTTGATAATAAAAAAGGAAGCAAGATGTCATTTGAAAATTTAAATTTAAACACCGCCATTCTCAAGGCAATCGCCGAAACCGGCTACACCGAACCGACGCCGATCCAGGCGCAGGCTATTCCTGAAATCATGGCCGGTCACGACCTGATGGCTTCGTCGCAAACGGGTAGTGGTAAAACTGCTGCATTCATCCTGCCCTCGCTCAATCGACTGGCCACACCTTCTGCCCTGCCCGGCAAAGGCCCCCGCGTACTGGTATTAACCCCGACCCGCGAACTGGCACAACAAGTCTGCGATGCCGCAACCAAGTACGGCAAGAACATGCGCTTCAAGATCATCAGCATCCTGGGCGGCATGCCTTACCCGGTGCAGAACCGGTTGCTGTCCAGCCATGTGGATATTCTGGTCGCCACGCCGGGTCGTTTGATCGACCACCTGGAACGCGGCCGCATCGACTTCTCGCGCCTGGAAGTGCTGATCCTCGACGAAGCTGACCGTATGCTGGACATGGGTTTTGTCGACGACGTGGAACGCATCGCCAAGGCCACTCCGGCCACACGCCAGACCCTGCTGTTTTCCGCAACCCTTGATGGCGTGGTTGGCAATCTGGCATCGCGCCTGCTCAAGACACCGAAGAAGATTTCCGTTTCGGCTGCCAAGGATAAACACGACAACATCGAACAACGCATGATGTTCGCCGATGACGTGGCACACAAGAACAAGATGCTCAGTCACCTGTTGACCGATGCTGAAATGAATCAAGCTCTGGTATTCACTGCCACCAAGCGCGATGCGGACAGCATTGCAGACCAATTGTCGGCCCAAGGTCACTCTGTCGCAGCGCTGCACGGCGACATGAACCAGCGCGAACGCAACCGCACCCTGCTCAACATGCGCAACGGCAACGTGCGCATTCTGGTTGCTACAGATGTGGCCGCACGCGGCCTCGACGTGCGCGGAATTTCGCATGTAATCAACTTTGATTTGCCAAAATTCGCCGAGGATTATGTACACCGTATCGGTCGTACCGGTCGTGGCGGCTCCTCAGGAATAGCCATCTCGTTCGCATCGAACCGCGATGCGCAATTACTGAAGCGTATCGAACGCTACACGGAACAAAGCATCAAGATGCACACCATTGAAGGACTTGAGCCCAAGTACAAACTGCGCACCGGGCCATCTTCTGATCGTCCGCGCAGCAACAGCGGCCCGCGTCGCAGCAACGGTGGCGGCTTCGGCGGTGGCAACAATGGCGGCAATCGCACGGGTGGCTTCCCCGGAAAATCCGGCAACGGTTTTCACCACAGCTCACCCGACAGCCGTCATAGCCATACCGGACGCAAAGAAGGTCAGTGGCAGGGCCATGCCAACGGCAACACCCTGGGTGTTAGCCAGGGTACCGGCCAACCGCGCAGCCAGGAACGCAGCTTTGGCAACAATCGCGGCGGAAACAGTGCTCCGCGTCGTACCGGTGATCGCCCCAGTTACTCACTCGGCCGCGGCAACAATGGAAATTCCCGTTAAGGCAATGCGCTGAAGTCAAGCAAACAGCCGAAAAAAACACGCCCCAGGGCGTGTTTTTTTATTGCCTTCAAAAAATCAGATGTATTTCTTCATGCGCGCCCGTACTGTGTCACGCGGAAACAATCCCAACACGGCATCTACTGACGGTGTATGTGTCCGACCGACCAGCATTATGCGCAATGGCATTGCCAGTTTGGGCATTTTCAAATTGTGCTTGGCCAGTAATTCCTTGATCAGTGCGGCCAATGAGGGTGCCTCCCAGACAACATCGGCAAAGCGTTCGAAAAGTTCGCGCAACGCCGGAAGAACCTCGGGCACCAAGTGTGCATCGAGCAATTCCTGCGGCGGATGTATCTCGACATAAAAAACCTCCGCTTCGTCCGCCAACTCCAGCAAGGTGGCAGTACGATCTTTATACAAAGCGATGACCGCCGCCAGCTGTGGTGCCTCGCTCACCTTTACGCCGCGTTCGGCCAGATGCTTGCGTACCAGCCCATCCAAACGTGTGTTGTCTGCCAGTTTGATGTAATGCTGGTTCAACCAGCGCAGTTTTTCCGGATCGAACTGGGCGGCAGATTTGCTGATGTGGCGCAGGTCGAACCATTCTATGAATTGCCTGGTCGAAAAAATTTCTTCATCGCCATGCGACCAACCCAAACGCGACAGGTAATTGATCAGCGCTTCCGGCAGGAAACCATCCTCGGCATATTGCATCACGCTCACCGCGCCATGCCGCTTCGACAATCGCTCCCCATCGCTGCCCAGGATCATCGGAACGTGCGCGTATTGCGGCAGTGCAGCTCCCAGCGCCTTGAGTATATTGATCTGGCGCGGAGTGTTGTTGACATGATCGTCACCGCGGATAACTTGGGTGATCCCCATGTCCAGGTCATCCACCACCACACAGAAATTGTAGGTCGGCGTGCCGTCGGCACGCGCGATGATCAGATCATCAAGTTCGCTGTTTTCGAACACAATCCTGCCCTTGACCATGTCATCCCAGGCAGCCACGCCGTGGGTTGGATTCTTGAATCGGACTACAGGCTTGATGTCTGAGGGCGGAGTCGGCAAAATCTTGCCAGTTTCCGGGCGCCATTTTCCATCGTAGCGTGGCTTCTCGCCGCGCACGCGCTGGGCCTCGCGTAAAGCATCCAGTTCTGCAGGCGCGGTATAACAATAATACGCGGTGCCCTCGCCCAGCATTTTCTGCAACACTTCCTTGTAACGCTCCATGCGCTGCATCTGGTAGAACGGACCTTCGTCGTAATCAAGATTCAGCCAAGACATCGCGTCCAGGATCGCCTGCACCGATTCCTGATTGGAACGTTCCAGATCGGTGTCTTCGATACGCAAAACAAAGGTACCGCCGAGTTTGCGCGCATACGCCCAGGAAAACAAAGCAGTGCGGGCGCCGCCGATATGAAGATAACCGGTCGGGCTGGGAGCGAATCGGGTGCGTGTGGTCATGAGTTAAACAATCAAAGCAAAATAAGGGGCGCATTTTACGGGCTTTACGCATTGCCCGCACTAAGTTGTCGTGGGCATTGACCCAGCTTATCGCGTTATGCTTTAATTCGCGCCCTCATTCCGGCAGTTGGCTCAGTGCTAGCGCACCGCCCTAACACAACGAGAATCCGCATAAATATCATTTTCAATCAAGTATGATATTTAGCCGGGAATATCTTGAATCCAAGACAGGGGTTCCGAGACAATTCGGGAGGTTAGCTCAGTGGTAGAGCGTCCGCCTCACACGCGGAAGGTCGCTGGTTCGACACCAGTACCTCCCACCAATTTTTCAGCTGAGGATGTTACTTAGCGTAGTCTATATTTAGGCGCATTTTGTCGTTGCGTGCCCATATCGGGGCTTCAATTTTATATTCCAGCAGTTTCTTGGGAGGACGCTGGCATGAACTCACCGTTTCTACACAGGCGCCGGAGATGAAAACAGAACTCATGCTTGTCTTCATGGCGGGTGTCGTTCTATCCGCGTTCCTTATAATCATTGAAATTGCAGCAATGCGCAAGCTTGCATCAAGACTCAAAACACGGCTTATACGTTTATATCAATCAAGAAGAATTTTGAGGCTCCTTGCCGAGATATCCGCTATCGCTGCATTTTTTATTGTCCAACCGTTTATCGTTGCATTTCTGGTGACCATGGCGCTAGATCAGTTAAATTTCAATTTTTCCAAGCATGTAATCCAGGAGATTGGGCAGTTATTTTCAAATTAGTCGGATGTCCCTGAAATTCTAGTTACATAGCCTCCAGCGTGATGCAATGTGGCTTCGCCCCGGAATGCTAGTATTGCAATTCATGCTGTACAAAACAAAAGGCCCGGCACTTTCGCGCCGGGCCTTTTTAAACACTCAAGAATCGATTACGAAGCTTCCTGGATGTTTGAAGCTTGCTTGCCCTTGGGGCCTTGTGTCACTTCAAAGCTGACCTTCTGGCCTTCTTTGAGAGATTTGAAGCCGCTCATGTTGATCGCGGAAAAGTGCGCGAACAAATCATCGCTGCCATCGTCAGGCGTGACAAATCCGAAACCCTTTGCATCGTTGAACCATTTAACTGTACCTGTTGCCATGTGTATTACTCCTACTCACTAAAAAACGGGGAAATCCCCCGCAAAACTATTTGAATCGAAGATTGCACATGGAAAACCAGTATTGCAAAGACTTTGAATCAAATACCTAAGTGTCTTTTACGCTGGTTTGGTAGGTATCGTCAAGGTAAATCGGTATTAATTTTATCCGTCAGTTAATATTCCTGATATTTACTTCGTGCATTCCCCCTGCTATGGATATATTTAGCCTGTTTTTTCTGATAGTGCTGGCCGCGTTTGGGTGGTTCTGGTTCGACAGCATGCATGCGCTCGAAATTGCCCGAAAAGCGGGCAGGCGCATATGCGACGATGCGCATGTCCAGTTTCTTGATGATACGGTTGCCGGGACCGCACTTGCGCTGGTGCGCGACAATACGGGACGCAGGGCGTTGCGCCGCACTTACCGGTTCGAATTCAGCGAAACCGGCAACACGCGGCTCGAAGGACAGTTGATTGTACTCGGCGACCGGATCGAGTCGGTGACGATGGAACCCTATCAGATGCTGCCTGATGAACAGTAGCGTTACTTTTCTTCGGGCAAGCTAGCAATCCGGCCTGGGCCGCAACAGGGCCGAATTTCTTCAGCCCCGCTGCCGCCATTAATTGCCGTATCGGGAACACATATATATCAACCGACCCGCATTTCCAGCATCAGATGATTGACCCGTTTGACGAAGCCGGCCGGGTCGTCCAGTTGTCCGCCCTCCGCCAGCAATGCCTGATCAAACAGAACGGCAGCCCAATCATCGAAGTATTTTTCTTCTTCCTTCAAACGCATCACCACCGGGTGGGTCGGATTGATCTCCAGGATAGGGAGGGTCGTCGGCGTCTTCTGTCCTGCGGCCTTGAGCATGCGAGCCATATTGCCGCCGATGTCATGCTCGTCTGAAACCAAACAGGCGGGCGAATCGGTCAGGCGATGTGTCACGCGCACTTCCTTGACACGGCTTTCAAGTATCTTCTTGATCTTGTCGGTCAGTTCTTTGTGATCACTGGCCTGCTTCTCCTGTTCCTGTTTTTCCGATTCGTCTTCCAGCTTGCCCAGATCCAATCCGCCCTTGGCCACCGACACCAGTGCTTTGCCACCGAACTCGGTCAGTGAACTCGCCACCCATTCATCCACGCGATCCGAAAGCAAAAGAACTTCGATGCCCTTCTTGCGGAATACTTCCAGATGAGGACTGTTCTTCGCGGCATTGAACGTTTCGGCGGTGATATAGTAAATTTTGTCCTGCCCTTCCTTCATCCGGGCTATGTAATCGGCCAACGAAACAGTTGCAGCGTCGGTGTCGGCATGGGTCGATGCGAAACGCAACAGACCGGCGATCTTGTCCCTGTTGGCGAAATCTTCCGCCGCACCTTCCTTCAGCACCTGGCCGAACTCACCCCAGAACGTGGCATATTTTTCCTTTTCATTGTTCGCCAACTCTTCCAGCAGGCCGAGCACTTTCTTGGTACAACCGGCGCGCATCGCCTCGATATCCTTGGACTCCTGAAGGATCTCGCGCGAAACATTCAGCGGCAGGTCGCTGGAATCCACGATGCCGCGCACGAAACGCAGATAGGCCGGCAGCAGTTGTTCGGCATCATCCATTATGAATACGCGGCGCACATAAAGCTTGACGCCATGGCGGGCATTGCGGTCCCACATGTCGAACGGCGCACGCGCCGGGATATAGAGCAACTGGGTGTATTCCTGGCGGCCTTCAACGCGCGCATGGGTCCAGGCCAGCGGGTCTTCATAATCATGGCCGACATGCTTGTAAAAGGCCTTGTACTCGTCGTCGGAAATGTCATTCCTGGAGCGCGCCCACAATGCGGAAGCCTGATTTACTGTTTCATCCTCGTCGGTGATGACCTGGCCGCCGTCCTTCCATTCTTCCTTCTTCATGATGATGGGCTGGACGATATGGTCGGAATATTTGTGGATGATGGAACGTATCTTGTGGCCGCTGAGCAGGTCGTCCTGGTCGGCGCGCAGATGCAGGGTGATCTCGGTGCCGCGTGCGGGCTTGTCGACCATCTCGATGGTGAATTCGCCGCCGCCATCGGATACCCAATGCACGCCCTGGTCAGCCTGCTCTCCGGCGCGGCGTGTCGTGACAGCGACCTTGTCGGCCACGATGAAGGCGGAATAAAATCCGACACCAAACTGGCCGATCAGATTCGCATCCTTCTGCTGGTCGCCGCTGAGTTTGGTAAAGAATTCCCGTGTGCCGGATTTTGCGATGGTGCCAAGATTGTTGATGACCTCGTCACGGCTCATGCCGATGCCGTTGTCGTTTATCGTCAGAGTCCGTGCATCCTTGTCGTAACTGACACGTATCTGCAGTTCGGAATCGCTTTCAAACAGGCTGTCATTATGCAGCGCCTCAAAGCGCAATTTGTCACAGGCATCTGAAGCGTTGGAGACCAGTTCGCGCAGGAATATCTCGCGGTTGGAATAAAGCGAATGGATCATCAATTGCAGAAGCTGTTTGACTTCCGTCTGAAATCCCATCGTTTCGCGATTGGCAGCGATATTTTCAGTCATATGAATCCCTTAAAATCCGTTAATACGAAAACCCTGAAGCAGAATGGAGTCGTTTCGGGAGATTTCAAGAGGTATGCCACAGATTCACGGGCCAGCTTTTCAGGTTTTGCGTTTGCTGCGTGAATTCAGCCCATGGCCTAAAGCTTGACCCTGCCCAGCCGCAACGCATTAGTGATCACGGATACCGAACTGAAGCTCATTGCGGCCGCCGCGATGATGGGCGAGAGCAACAAGCCGAAGAAAGGGTACAGTACCCCTGCAGCGATCGGCACACCCAACATGTTGTAGAAGAAGGCGAAGAACAGGTTCTGGCGGATGTTGCGCATGGTAGCCTGACTCAAATGCCGCGCCCGAATGATGCCGTTCAGGTCACCCTTGATCAGGGTCACTCCGGCGCTTTGCATCGCCACATCGGTACCGGTACCCATCGCGATGCCGACTTGGGCCTGGGCCAACGCCGGCGCATCGTTGATGCCGTCGCCCGCCATCGCAACGACACGGCCTTCAGCCTGTAATTGTTTGACGATCTCGGCCTTTTGTTCCGGCAGCACTTCGGCTACCACGCGTTTGATGCCCAATTTATTCGCCACTACTTCGGCAGTGGCGCGACTGTCACCGGTAAGCATGACCAGTTCCAGGCCGGCAGCCTGCAGGGCACGCACCGCTTCCGGCGTGGATTCCTTGATCGGATCGGCCACGCCGATCAGCCCCGCAGGCTGGCCATCAACGGCCATGAACATCACAGTCTGCCCTTCTGCGCGCAGCGCATGGACATGTTCAATGAGATCACCTACCTGTATCTTGAGATCGACAAAATATTTCTGATTGCCGATCGATACTTTCCGGCCTGCCACCAGACCGCTGATGCCCTTGCCACTCACCGATTGAAATTCCTTCACCTCGGACAATGTCAGGCTGCGTGCTTCTGCTCCCTTGACAATGGCACCAGCCAGAGGATGTTCACTGGCCCGTTCCAGGCTGGCTGCCATTTGCAGAATTTCGTTGTCATTAAATTTTGGCAGCGCCACGACCGACGCCAGTTTTGGCTTGCCCTCGGTCAGGGTGCCGGTCTTGTCGGTTACCAGCGTGTTCACCTTTTCCATGATTTCCAACGCCTCGGCGTTCTTGATCAGCACCCCCGCTGTCGCACCGCGCCCGGTGCCCACCATGATCGAGATCGGCGTTGCCAGTCCCAATGCACAGGGGCAGGCGATGATCAGCACCGACACCGCCGCAACAATGGCGTGGGCGAACCGGGGCTCGGGGCCCCAAATCATCCAGATGCCGAAGGCCAACAAAGAGATTGATACCACAATAGGCACGAAATAGCCGGACACAACATCGGCCAGCCTCTGTATCGGCGCGCGCGAACGCTGCGCTTCACTGACCATCTGGATGATCTGCGCGAGCAATGTATGCGTGCCGACTTTTTCCGCGCGCATCAATAATCCACCCGTGCCGTTCATCGTGGCGCCGATCACCTTTTCTCCCTGCTGCTTTTCTGTCGGGATAGGTTCACCGGTCACCATGGATTCATCAACCGAACTGCTGCCCTCGACAACCTGCCCATCAACCGGGATCTTTTCGCCGGGACGCACGCGCAGCACATCGCCAACCTGCACCTGTTCCAGCTTGATGTCCTCTTCCCTGCCGTCATCCCGCACGACGCGCGCGGTCTTGGGCGTGAGGCCAAGCAGCAATTTGATCGCGGTATTGGTGCGGCTGCGCGCTCTCAATTCGAGCACCTGCCCCATCAGCACCAGCACGGTGATCATCGCCGCCGCCTCGAAATAAATCGGCAACGTGCCGTCCGCGCGTCGCAACGATGCCGGAAAGATGTCCGGCAGAAACGTGCCGACCACGCTATATGTCCAGGCCACGCCGACGCCCAGCGCGATCAGCGTGAACATGTTCAGGTGCCAGCTCACGACGGACGACCAGCCGCGCTGAAAGAACGGCCAACCGCACCACAGCACCACCGGCGTCGCCAGCAGGAACTCGATCCATTGCAGATGCGTAAACGAAATCATCTGCGGCACAAAGCCAGTCCACATATCTGACGCCATCGCCATCACCAGCACCGGCACGGCCAATGCCACGCCGATCCAGAAACGCCGCGTCATATCGTCAAGTTCAGGATTGTCCTCCTTGGCCGCTATTGTCCGGGGTTCCAGTGCCATGCCGCATTTCGGGCAATTACCAGGTGCATCCTGAATGACCTCGGGATGCATCGGGCAGAAATATTCGGTGATGTCCGGCTTGGGCAGCGCATCTTCCGGTTCCAGTGCCATGCCGCAGATCGGGCATGCACCGGGTTTGGATTCCCGAACTTCGGGATCCATCGGGCAGATGTACACTGCACCCGGTATCGCAACCTCGGGCTCCGCAGCAACCGGATGAAGGTATTTTTCCGGGTCGGCAGAAAACTTTTCCTGGCACTTCGGATTGCAAAACAGATAAGTCTTTCCTCCGTGCTCATGGCGCAGCTTGGTGTCGGGCGATACAGTCATGCCGCACACCGGATCCTTGATTTCGCCCCTATCGGTCATGCCGCCGATAAGATATTTGTCAGGGTTGGCCGAAAACTTGGTCAGGCACTTCGAACTGCAAAACAGATAAGTCTTGCCGTTATATTCATGGCGCAACGGGGAATCCGGTTTCACCGTCATGCCGCATACAGGGTCTATGTGTGTATTCGTCTCTGCCTGTGTATCAGTGGATGGATGGCTTGTCATGATAATTTCCTTGTATTTTTATATCCTTATTTGAGTCTGCCCGGTGTTATCCATGCCTGGTACGTTTGATCAGGCCGGAAGCTCTGAAAATGGGAAATCACTACCCGTTTCTCATCTTCGTTCAATTTTTCATTAATACCGGGCATTTTCTCACCCATCGGGACACCGTCCTGGCCTATGGCTTTCTTCAATATGCCCAAACATAACACCACTATGCTTCTATGCATAACTTACCCTGCTACTGTCGCACTGTACTCGCATTCTCAGTTCATGCTGTTTATGTTCGAATTCCTCACGCTCAATTTCACCATGCGCTTTCCGCTCCTTGAGTAAATCGCGCGCGTTTACTAACGAACCTAACCCTCACTTGTTGCCGTGATCGAATATGCATTTGTCCAACACTACAGGGCCAACGTTCAATACGCCAAAAATCACACGGTCGGACGACAGTTTAAAATAATTATAATAAATCAGGCTCATGCTGAAAAAATAGCAACAAGGCCGATCACCCTTCAGCATATATATTCAACAGAACACTATCGCTGTATGAAATTCCATAGTTGGACGTTATTGCTGCCCTCGGCATAACAGACACAAAGTAAAATAGATTACGGCTGCAGCATGCATTTTTGAATAAGCGGCTACGGGTATCAGGGGGATTACAAGTTGGATGATTCGGATCACAAGGAAGTCGTGCGCTTTGCACGAGCTCCGGCCATGCCCGGCATCGAGCTGATGACTGCACGCGGCAGTTCGCATGCCTGGCGGGTTTACCACGAGCAATATGCAGTTTGTACCGTTGACAAAGCAACTGCCGATATCCGCTACCGTCGCAATTTGCGCCGGATCGTCAGCCACAGCACCCTGTTATTCGAACCGGGCGAAACACACCTGACCCAGCCCGTAACCGTGCCACAGGATTTCCAGGTGCTGTTCTTCACACCGGAAACGATGCAACGATACAGCGATGAGATGGAAATACTGGGTAAGCTGCATTTCAAGCCGGATCCCAACACCGATGAACAGTTGTTGCTGTCCTGCAAGCGGCTGCATACGGCAATACTGGAAGGTGCGGCAGAAATCGAGCAGCAAAGCCGCCTTGCCGAGTGCATCGGGGCACTGTTGAACAGCCATTCTGAACAGCAGGTCCCACTGTTGACCGCTGCGAACCGGCAGCCGCTATTGCGGGCGCGGGACTTTTTGGTTGATCGGTACGCTCATACGGTATCACTGGACGAGATTGCCGCAATTGCCGGGTTGAGCCGCTTCCATTTTCTGAAGGCATTTACTGCCCAGTTCGGCCTGCCGCCGCACTCATACCAGATTCACCTGCGTATCGAGCGCTCGCTGCCCCTGCTGCGCCAGGGAGTGGGTTTGTCCCATGTAGCGGAAGCGATAGGATTCAATGATCAGAGTCATTTCATACGGCATTTCAAGCGCATCATGAGGGTCACGCCGGGACACTACAAAGGCCGAGTTCCGGTTTCGCGCAGATCACGCTAGCTGTTGTCCGGCTTGTTGCAACTGCAAGGATGGATATGTTAATTCAGCAATCCATGCTGAATCACGTAATAAATCATCTCGGCATTATTTTTCAATTTCATTTTATCGAGGATATGCGCACGATAGGTGCTGATGGTCTTGACGCTCAAAGAAAGCGTGGAGGCAATTTCAGACGCCTTTTTCCCGGAACCGAGCAGTATCAGTACCTGGTATTCCCTGTCGCTCAGATTCTCATGGAATGGTTTTTCACGGTCGGCATTGATTTCCAGCAGCATTAATTCGGCAAGCGTGGAGCTAAAATATTTTTTCCCGAGCATCACCTGCCTGATTGCAACCACCAGTTGTTCCGGCACGACATCCTTGGTCAAGTAGCCCCACGCACCGGCCTTCATCATCCGAACGGCATATTGATCCTCGGGGTACATGCTCAGGATCAATACTCTGGCATCCCTGTTTTCATGAATGATTTGTCTAAGCGTGTCATCTCCGCCCTTTTCGGGCATGGAAATATCGAGCAACATCACATCCCATTCCAGGGTGTGGTTTTTTTTCAGTGCCTCGACACCGTTGGCCGCTTCCTCCACGACCTCGATACCCTCGGCCTCTTCAAGTATCCTGCGCAGTCCCTGACGCACGATCACATGATCATCAACGATAAATACCCGGATCACAGTTCACCTCTTTCGGCAATATACCGGTTGGCGCAATGGTGGGTTAGCCAAGCGGCCCCGCTGAACTTGGCGGTTGCGAGATGGGGATGATTAGCTTCATCACGGTCCCCTCGTCTGGCGCACTCGGAATCGCGGCGGCAGTCCCGCCTATTATCATCGCGCGTTCCTTGATACCGAGCAAGCCGAACCAGCATCAACCGGGTTGATCGATCTGTGCCGGCTCGCGGCTATACCTGAAAATTGCCAGCGTGTTTGGTGATCAGCCGTACAGTTTGCGTCCGCGGATACGGGCGCGATGCGCCCTGCGTTGTTCACCCTCGGTGAGCGGCTTGGGCTTGGACCCTTCGAACGGATTTTTGCTGGAGTTGTACTGGATCTTCAACGGTGTGCCTTTAAGCTTGAATATCTCGCAGAAAGTGCGTTCAAGATAGCGGCTATAGCTGGCCGGCACATCATCCAGGCCGCTGCCGTGTATCACGATCAGCGGCGGGTTGCTGCCACCCTGGTGGGCGTAGCGCATCTTCGGTATGAAGCGCCCGCTCTTGGGCGGTGCCTGTTTTTCCAGCGCGCCGATCAGGGCACGGGTGAGTTTCGGGGTGGACAGTTTGGACATCGCCGCCGCATAGGCCTCGTCCACTGATTTCAGCAAGCCCGGTATGCCGTTGCTGTGCAGCGCGGAGATGAAATGCAACTTGGCAAAACTAAGAAAATGCAGCTTGCGTTCGATGTCGCGCTTGACCTGGTCGCGGTGGTGTTCGTCCAGCCCGTCCCATTTGTTGACCGCCAGTACCAGCGCGCGCCCCGCCTGCAGCACATAGTCGGCCACATGCGCATCCTGCTCGGTGATCTGGTCGCGGGCATCAACCACCAGCACCACCACGTTGGCATCCTCGATCGCCTGCATGGTCTTGATCACGGAGAATTTCTCCACCGCCTCTTCGACCTTGCCGCGCCGGCGCACCCCTGCGGTATCGATAATGGTATACTGCTTGCCGCCGCGCTCAAAGTCAATGTAGATACTGTCGCGCGTGGTACCCGGCTGGTCAAACGCGATCACGCGCTGTTCACCGAGAATGGCATTCACCAGCGTCGATTTGCCGACATTGGGGCGGCCAACAATGGCCAGCTTGGGCGGGTGCTCGTGCTCGGTTTCTTCCTCTGCTTCCGGCGGAAAATTCTCCAGCGCGATCTCGACAACCTCGGTGACATTGTCGCCATGTGCGGAAGAGATAGGAAAAGGTTCGCCCAATCCCAACTCGAAAAATTCCGCCGTTACCTTGGCGCGCGCCATCCCTTCAGCCTTGTTGACCAGCAGCAGGATCGGCTTGCCGGTCTTGCGCAACTGTTCCGCGATGATCGCGTCCTGCGGCGTGCAGCCGGCGCGGCCGTCGACCAGGAACATCACCACGTCGGCTTCATCCACGGCCTGGCGGCTTTGCCTGGCCATTTCGAACATGATGCCATCTTTGGCAACCGGCTCAAGCCCGCCGGTGTCCACGACCAGATAGGGTCGCTCCCCTACCCGGCCCTTTCCGTAATGTCGGTCACGGGTCAGCCCCGGCTGGTCGGCGACCAGTGCGTCGCGACTGCGCGTGAGGCGATTGAACAAGGTGGATTTGCCCACGTTCGGACGACCGACCAGAACAACTGTGGGCAACATACTGTAATCTTTCCTTATTTGAGAGTCAGCGAATACATTTCGCCACCGCGCGTCTGCACCAGCAGCCCGTCATCCAAACCCATCGGCGTCGCCTCGATCGCTCCGCCGTCCAGCTTGACACGTGCGGCAAAACCTCCGTCATTCAGATTCAATGCATGCAGGTACCCTTCGAGGTCGCCAACCACGACATAATTTCCGAACACGTAAGGTGCGGTCAGGCTTCGATACAACAAATCCGCATTCTTCCACATCATCGCGCCGTCGGTTTTGTCCAGAGAAATAACGGATCCGGTAGAATCGCTGAGGAAAAGATATTTGCTGAATATCGTCAGGCCGGAGTAGCTGGAAATGTCCCTACTCCATAACTGGTTGCCTTGCGCAGTGTCAAAACAAGCGGTTCGCCCCTGAAAGGAAACTGCGCAAACTTGATCGTCATCCACGACCGGGTCGCTGGTCACATCACTGATGCGTTCCAGTTCCGTATTCCCGCGCGGCTGGGATACCAGGGTTTCCCATAGCACCTCGCCATCGCTGATACGTATCGCGGCCAGCTTCCCGGCAGCAAATCCGGCAAAGGCTACGCCCCGCTGTATGGCTACACCCGCATGACTGCGCACTACCAGTGCCGGCGTGCTGCGCTCGTACGTCCACACCTGTTTGCCGTTTTCGGCGTTTAATCCTGCGACCCTTCCATCGCCGCTTCGTACCATCACAATGCCGTCGGCAACTTTCGAAACGTTAAGCACTTCGCTGGATACCAGGCTTTTCCATCTGAGCTTGCCATCCTCGCCGTATGCCAGCACATCACCCTTGTTGCTTCCGACAAACACCATGCCGTCGCCACTGGAAACGCCGCCGGAAATCACCATCCCGGTTTCGATACGCCAAATCTTCTTGCCGTTGGTGCGATCAAGACGCAGCAAACTTCCTTTGCCGGTAGCGCAATATATCGCATCCTTGGTCAGCGTTGTCTGCAGTAAATCGGGCCCCTGATCGCCTATGCTGGTGTGCCAGCGCACATCAAATTTGGCAGTCTGCTTGAAATTGAACAGTATGGCCGGCTCGGCATCCTTTTTCACCCCGGCCCAATCGGGCCTGGAATCCTCGGTGGAGGCGCAACCGCCCAGCGCGACCAGCAGCAACAGGCCCGTCAAAACCCCGGATTTAACCTTGAACCCGGCTCCCTTTGAGCGGGCACTGTCAATGCGCGCCATCATTTAGCGGGTCCAAGGGCATCAAGTTTCATCTGGATCAGGCTGCGGTACATGCTTTGCGGATCAATTTTCTCATAGGCCAGGTTGTATGAACTTCTGGCTTCGGCGATCTTGCCTTGCGCGCTCAACACATCGCCCTTCAAATCCGAATACAGACCATCAAATGAGTCGGGATGTTTGGTATCAAGCAAGGCGAGCGCGTCATCATATTTTTTTTCATCCAGCAGCAGGGCCGCGAGGCGCAATCTAGCCACATCCTTGAGCGTGGCTTCCCCGGCATTATTGATGACCCAACGCAATTCGGTCTTGGCTCGTGCCAGATCATTTGTTTGCTCATTCACCCGCGCCGCCAGCAATTCTGCACGCGCTGCATAGATGCTGGAGCCAAACTTGTCGGTTACCGCGGCAGCGGCATCGTTGACACGCTTGGAATCGTTGCTGGCAAGTTGCTCGATCAATTGCTGGTACAAATTGGCCGAGCCAGTTGACTGCTGGTTCTGGTAATACTGCCAACCCCGCCAGCCGCCAGTCGCGATTACTACAATCAACAGCGCGCCGAGTATCTGGTTGCGGTTATCTTTCCACCATGTCTTGAGGGCTTCAAGTTGTTCCTGTTCCTGCAAATCCAATGTTGCCATTTCGTTTACTCCCGCTTGATAAATATATTTGTTGCCCTAATACACTGCAGCTCCGCCGACCTGAATCGTTCTGCAGTGCAATGAAAATCGTTTGCTATCGTTTCAGGAGCCGCACCACGGTCGCGGTGAGATTTTGCACGGTCACCCGCTCCTGTTCGCCGCCCTGCATCGGCTTGACGCTGACCTCGTTTGCCTGCGCTTCGTCGTCTCCGATCACCACCGCCACCTGGGCAGCGCTGGCATCAGCCTTTTTCATCTGCGACTTGAAACTTCCGCCGCCGCAATGCAGCAGCACATTCAAATTGCCGTCGCGCAATTGCTCCGCCACTGTGCTTGCGAGCCGCCCGGCCAATTCGCCCTGATGCACCACGTACACATCCACTTCCGCCTTGGGAAGTGCCATGCCATCATCCCGCAGCAATGCCAGCAGCCGTTCCACGCCCATCGCGAAGCCGGTTGCCGGAGCCGGTTTGCCCCCGATCTGTTCGACCAGCCCGTCATAGCGGCCGCCCGCGCAGATAGTGCCCTGGGCACCGAGTCGCGTGGTCACCCACTCGAACACGGTACGGTTGTAATAATCCAGCCCGCGCACCAGTCGCGGGTTGATCTCGAACGGCACATCATGGTGCCTGATTATTGCCTGGACCTCTTCAAAGTGCCGCAGTGCATCGTCTTCCAGTTCGTCCATCAGCTTCGGGGCGCCACCGATCAGTTCCTGCATCGCCGGATTCTTGCTGTCCAGTATGCGCAACGGATTACTGTGCAAACGGCGCGTGGCATCGGCATCCAGCACGTCCATGTGCTGTTCGAAGTAGGCTATCAACTTGGCACGATGGCGATGTCGGGATGCGGTATCGCCCAGTGTGTTCAGTTGCAAAGAGACATCGCGCAGACCGAGCTTGTTCCACAACCGCGCGCACATCAGGATCTGCTCGGCATCGATATCCGGGCCTGCAAACCCCAGCGCTTCCACGCCAAACTGGTGAAACTGGCGGTAACGTCCCTTTTGGGGGCGCTCATGGCGAAACATCTGCCCGCTGTAATACAAACGCTGCGGTGCGTTATACAGTAAATTGTGCTGCAGCACGGCACGCACGCATGAAGCTGTTCCCTCGGGGCGCAGCGTCAGCTGATCGCCGTTGAGCGCATCGGAAAAACTGTACATCTCTTTTTCCACGATGTCGGTCACTTCGCCGATGGCACGCTTGAACAAGTCTGTCGGTTCGACCAGCGGCATGCGGATGTTGCGGTAGCCGTAGCTGTGCAGCCAGTCGCGCACCACTTCCTCGAACCACAACCACAATCCCGCCTCGTCGGGCAGGATATCATTCATGCCGCGCACGGCTTGCAGGGTTTCGTTACTGCTCATCTTTTCTGAAATTTCTCTAAACGGTATGAAGCGGAGTGCTGCGCGGCGCGTATTTGCGCGCCACATAGCTGTCCACGATATCGGTAAATTCCCCGGCGATATTGTCACCGCGCAGGGTCATGGCTTTTTCACCGTCGATATAGATCGGCGCGGCGGGACTCTCGCCGGTTCCGGGCAGACTGATGCCGATGTTAGCCATTTTACTTTCACCCGGTCCGTTCACCACACAGCCCATCACCGCCACAGTCATGTTCTCCACGCCTTCATACTGTTCGCGCCACAGCGGCATCTGCGTGCGCAAATGGGTCTGAATGCTCTGTGCCAATTCCTGAAAAAAACTGCTGGTGGTGCGTCCGCAACCCGGACAAGCCGTCACCATCGGCGCAAATGCGCGCATCCCCAAAGTCTGCAATATCTCCTGACCTACCAGTACTTCCTGGGTGCGATCGCCACCCGGCTCCGGGGTCAGCGAAATACGGATGGTGTCGCCTATGCCTTCTTGCAACAGTACAGACAACGCGGCAGTCGAGGCGACGATGCCCTTGGAACCCATGCCCGCCTCGGTCAAACCCAGGTGCAATGCATAATCGCATTGCTGCGAAAGCGCGCGGTACACCGCGATCAGATCCTGTACATCGCTGACCTTGCAGGACAGCACGATGCGGTTATGCGCCATGCCCAATTTTTCTGCGCGCTGCGCACTGTCCAGAGCCGATGTTATCAGTGCGGTACGGGTCACTTCATTGGCTTCCCTGGGCTGGGCCAGACGTGAATTCTCATCCATCATGCGCACCACCAAATTCTGGTCCAGGCTGCCCCAGTTAACCCCGATACGCACCGGTTTGTCGTAGCGGATCGCGGTATTGATCATCATTGTGAACGGATCATCTTCTTTGCGAGTGCGCCCGACGTTGCCCGGGTTGATGCGGTACTTTGCCAGCGCCTGAGCGCAATCAGGGTAGTCGGTCAGCAGCCGGTGTCCGTTGTAATGGAAGTCACCGACCAGCGGCACATAACAACCCATGCTGTCCAGTCGGGCACGTATGTTTGCCACCTGTGCTGCCGCTTCGGGGGTATTAACCGTGATGCGCACCAATTCAGAACCGGCTTTGGCCAGTTCAAAGGCCTGCTGTGTGGTGGATTCGACATCGGCAGTGTCGGTATTGGTCATGGATTGCACCACAACCGGCGCACCGCCTCCCAGCATTACCTTGCCGACCAGTACCCGTTGTGATGGACGGCGTTTGATAATTGGCATGCTCACATTCACTCCAATGTCAGCCGCGCCACTTCGCTTGAAGAATTGGTATATGGTGCCAGATCGACCGGCTTGCCGTCCTGGTACAAACGCGTTGCTGCGGAATGGCCGATCACCAGCGAAAGCGGCAGTTGACCCTTTATATTCAATTCGCTGCCGGGAGGATTGATCTGCGACGAAATCATTTTCCCGGTTCCGTCGGTGATTTCGGTCCACGACTCTTCGTCGAACACCAGATGCAACGAGGAAAATTTCCCCGTTGCAGCAGTGCGAACCGGCGTTGTCGCCGCCGCCCCGCTCGCCGCCCGGGTACTCATTGCGATGCTTGTATGTGTTGCCGTAACTACCGGTTTTTCCAGCGGAACTACTTCAGCCGGAACGGTTTTCTCTTTTCGTGGAACAGGTTTCTCCGTGCTGGACTGATGCCTGGACTCTGCGGGGGGTTGCTCTGCTTTTTTGCGTTCCTCGACTCGGGTGGCATGGATCAGTTCTGTCTCGGCGGGCAGGGAAACCGGCGTTTCAATCTTCACGGCTGAGGCATGCTTGGCCGGTGCCGTGAAATGCCACACAGCAAATCCGGCCGCGACCACGGCCATCAGCAACGCGGCGACCAGCATAATCATGTTCTTTTGCGCGGAATAGTCTACAGGGAACGGCACATCGACCGAAGCCGGGACCAGTTCCGGTGCCGGCGATTTTGCCTGCGGCAGTACTGCCAGCAAGGTATCCGCATCCAGGTTCAGTATCTTGGCATAACTGCGTACAAAGCCGCGCAAGAATGCAGTTTCAGGAAGGTTCTTGAAATCGTCTGCTTCCAGTGCCTCAATTTGGCGGGGTGCAAATTTGGTCTGGGCAGCCACATCCGCGATGCTCATGCCTAGTTGATTGCGCGCCTCACGCAGCATGACACCAAGCGAAGCGGGTGGCATCGCCGATTCAGGATTATCCTGCTCTGGTTTATTTTCCGGAATCTGTTCCATCATTCACCGTTATTCAGTATTTGAGTTTCACTTGCATCGGGAAAACGATTACGCAATTGCGTGGCATAGCTGTCTGCTGCCCTGCGATTGCCGATCTTGCGATTGATCCTTATACCAAGCCAAAGTTGCTCCGCGGTGAGGTTGTCTGACTTTTGCGCAAGATCGGCAAAATATTTTTTGGCCGCAAAATAGTGTGTGTTGGCATAGTTCAAATCGGCCAGCGCAAACAGGGTTTGCACAGAGTCAGGCTGCGCCTGCAGCGCCTTTTGCAGAAAATATTCGGCATCCTTGTTGTTGCCGGATTTTCTGGAACACAGTCCGGCATTCAGGTAGGCACGGCCTGGTGTCGTATACAAGGGGTTTTTAATTGCATCCATGAACTGCGGGATGGCTTCTTTTGCCCTGTCATTCTGGCACAAGAACCAGCCATAGTTATTATGGGCGTCGGAATTGGTGCTATCCAGGGACAGGCTGTGCTGAAAGTCTACATCGGCGTCCTTGTTCTCGCGCAGAGCCATATGCACCAGCGCGCGGACATTGTAGGCAGGAGCATAGCCACTGTCGGCATCCAGCGCTTTCTTCAATTCATCCAGCGCTATGCCGTACTGTCCGCGCTGATAATACAAGCCAGCCAGTTCAGTATGTACTTTGGCACTCTTATAAGGCTGAGAGTTTTCGGAAGGGGTACTGCAGCCCGCCAGCAGCACCCACGAAAAAAATACCAGGATCAGTTTGTTCACGGTATGCCTCGACATTTAAGTTATACAACACCGATAGAGCGCTGCAGCGTCCTTTTGGTTCTATCCATGACCTGGCCGGCCAATTGTCCACAGGCGGCAGCAATATCGTCGCCGCGCGTCTTGCGCGTGGTCGTTACGATATCTGCCTGCATCAGCACATCGCGAAAACGCTGGATCGCCTCTGGACGCGAGCGCCGGTATTGGGTCTGCGGGAACGGATTGAACGGGATCAGGTTGAACTTGCACGGCACGTCGCGCACCAGATTGACCAATTCACGGGCCTGCTGTACAGAATCATTCACGCCTTCCAGCATCACATATTCGAAAGTAATGAAATCACGCGGCGCGCGTTCAAGATAACGCTGGCAGGCAGCAAGCAACACCTTGAGCGGATACTTCTGGTTGATCGGCACCAGTTCGTCGCGCAGCTTGTCGTTGGGCGCATGCAGCGACACCGCCAAAGCCACCGGACATGCCTCACGCAACCGGTCCATCGCGGGAACGATTCCGGAAGTGGATACCGTCACGCGTCGGCGCGACAAGCCGTAAGCCTGGTCGTCGAGCATCAGTCGCAATGCGCTCACGGTGTTATCGAAATTCAGCAACGGCTCGCCCATGCCCATCATCACCACGTTGCTGATTTTCCAGTTCCCGTCGGCATCCTTGCCGAGCTGGTGATTCGCCCACCACAGCTGGCCAATGATCTCCGCCACGCTAAGGTTGCGGTTGAAACCCTGCTTGCCTGTCGAGCAGAACGAACAGTTCAGCGCGCAACCTGCCTGGCTGGATATGCACAAGGTTCCCCGCGTCTCTTCGGGAATGTACACAGCTTCCACGGCATTTCCCGTGCCGACGTTCAGTAGCCACTTGCGGGTACCATCGTCGGATAACTCTTCACGCAACACTTCAGGCGGAGTAATGCAGGCACATTGTGCCAGCTTGTCGCGCAAGGTTGCCGCAATGTCGGTCATCGCGGCGAAATCGGGCTCCCCGACCTTGTATATCCAGCGCATCAGCTGGCGGGCACGGAACGGCTTCTCGCCCATTTCCGTGAAATAGCCGGCCAGCGCATGCGCATCAAAGTCGAGGAGGTTTTGTTGCATCGTAAGTTTTTATCGTGAATGTATATTTTTTTTCGGGAAGAAGTATGCAATCTCGGTAGCTGCATTTTCAACCGAATCCGAACCGTGCACCGCGTTGGCGTCAATACTGTCGGCAAAATCGGCACGGATCGTGCCTTTGTCGGCTTTCTTCGGGTCGGTCGCGCCCATCAGATCGCGGTGCTTCAGCACGGCGTTTTCACCTTCCAGCACCTGGATCATCACCGGTCCGGAGATCATGAATGCAACCAGGTCCTTGAAGAACGGGCGGGCACGGTGCACGGCGTAAAAGCCTTCCGCCTCCGACCGGTTCAGGTGGCGCATCTGCGCGGCGACGATCTTCAACCCGGCCTTTTCAAAGCGGGTGTAGATCTGGCCGATGACATTTTTGGCAACTGCATCGGGTTTGATAATTGACAGGGTGCGTTCTACAGCCATGCTTATTTCTCCAAACAATATTAAAAATTGATCAAAAATTTCAAGGGCGTGATTCTATCAGGGTTTACGCGCTCTGTCGCAGGCGGCTGTGCAGGTTTTGAGGTGCATAAACCTGCGCTAAAAAACCACTTCATGATGAAAACATGGCCGACTAGCCATGCTAATCTGGAAAATGATGTTAATTGAACATCAAATTTGGCAGGAACAGGGTAACCTGGGGTATGTAGGTAACAATGGCGAGAAAAGCCAGCAGCACCATCAACCAGGGCAAGGCGGCCCTGGTGACTTGAACGATGCTCATGCCGGTGATGCCGCTGGTCACGAACAGATTTAGCCCCACCGGAGGTGTGACCATGCCGATCTCCATATTGACCACCATGATTACACCAAGGTGTATCGGATCGATACCCAAATGTGTGGCGATCGGAAAAAAGATAGGCGCGAGGATCAGGATGATGCCGGTTGGCTCCATGAAGTTACCCGCGATCAGCAGGATGATGTTGACCACCAGCAGGAACATCCACGGTGCCATGCCGATCGCGACAATTTGTTCTGCAATTGTTTGCGGAATGCGCTCGGTGGTTAGCACGTGCGCGAACAGCATCGCGTTGGCGACGATGAACATCAGCATCACCGTGGTACGACTGGCATCCACAAAAACCTGGGGCAACTGGTGCAATTTCAAATCGCGGTAGATGAATACCGTGACAAACAGCGCATACACAGCCGATACGGCTGCAGCCTCGGTTGGCGTAAAAATGCCCCCATAGATTCCGCCCATGATGATGGCCAGTAAAGCCAGCCCCCACATTGATTTCCTGAATTTGGAAAGCACCTCACCCAGACTTGCGCGGGGAGTTATCGGCAAATTCAGCTTCTTGACTCGCCAATGTACTGCCAGCATCAGCATCAGGCCCAGCAGGATTCCCGGGATCACGCCTGCCATGAACATGCGGCCAACCGACACATCAGTCACGGCCGCGTATACCACCATCACGATGGACGGCGGAATCAGAATACCCAGCGTGCCGGCATTGCAAATCACACCGGCGGCAAAATCCTGCGGATAGCCGCTACGCACCATCCCGGCAATCACGATAGAGCCGACTGCAACCACTGTGGCCGGACTCGATCCTGATACCGCGGCAAACAGCATGCAGGCAAGGATGGATGCGATAGCCAGACCACCGCGCAGATGACCGACCGCAGCGATCGCAAAATCAACCATGCGTTTGGCGACCCCACCCGTGGACATCAATGCACCGGCCAATATAAAGAACGGGATCGCCAGCAGGGTGTAATGCTCGCTGGTTTCATAGAGCTTGACGGACAGCGATGCCAGAGAATCCTGGGCAAAGAAAACGATAGTCAGCAAACTCGACAGGCCCAGGCTGATGGCCACCGGGACACCGATCAACATGCAAAAAAACAGGCAACTGAAAAGAAAAATGGTGTTCACTTGTTCTCCTCAATTGCCTTCAGCTTGAGCGCCTCTTCGACTTCATCCGCAAGATGCAAGCGGTCAAACTTTCCGGTAATCAGATTTACCAGCACCGGCAGGAATCGCAGTGCCAGCAAGGTAAAACCAATAGGCAGAATGGCGCGCGCGATCCATATCTTCATCGGCAAGTCGTCCATTTCTATACCCACTGCTTTCATCTTCAAAACATAGATCATGGAACCGTAGATCACCAGGCCCGCATAAACCAGACAGAGCAGTACGGCCACGATGGAAACGATGCGGCGCGGCTTGGTTGGCAACATTTTGACGACTGCGTCCACCCCGATATGCGCGCCAACCCTGACTCCATAGGAGATTCCGATGAATATCATGCCGGCAAACATCACCGTATTGAGTTGCAGAGACCAGGTAAAACCGGAGTTGAACACATAGCGCAGGACGACTTGCACAAATGTTAGCAGCGTCATCGCTGCAAGCAGGAGCGCAATTACCCACTCGTCCAGCCGCTTGAGAAATTTCATGACTTCCCCTGAAATGGCCCCGGCGTGCCGGGGCCTATAGGCTTATGCTGTCAATTACATTCAGATTTGCTTCGCATTGCGGATGCTTATTTGGTTTCGTTGGCTTGTTGCGCGGCATCGATGAGATCCTTGCCTATTTCCGGCTCGAACTGTGCCCATACCGGCTTCATAGCCTTGCGCCATTCTGCCTTTTGCGCTTTGGTCAGCGTGATGACCTCGGCTTTTTTGGCCGCGATCACTTTGGCGCGGTAACTTTCGTCCTCGGTCATCGCCATCGCTTTGGCCAGCCCTGCCCTGACATCAGCTGGCAGCCCGTTCCACCATTTCGCATTGGTGACCACCATGTAATCAAGCACACCATGGTCGCTCTCGGTGATGTATTTCTGGACCTCATAGAATTTCTTGGTGTAGATGTTGGACCAAGGATTTTCAGCGCCATCCACCACACCGGATTGTAATGCCTGATAGACCTCGGCAAAGGCCAGCTTTTGCGGGTTGGCGCCAATATCCTTGAACTGTGCTTCCAGCACATCCGAGGACATGATACGGAATTTCAATCCTTTGGCATCTTCGGGCGTGCGCAACGGTACATTGGCCGACAATTGTTTCATGCCATTATGCAGAAAGCCCAGACCGATGAGACCCTTGTCCTCCATCGAATTGAGCAATTCGAGTCCCTTGGGGCTGCGTTGAAAGCGGTCAACAGCTTCGATGTTGTCAAACAGGAATGGCAGGTCGAACACCTGCAGCTTTTTGGTGTACTTGCCGAATTTGGCCAATGCGGGGGCAACAATTTGCACGTCTCCCAGCAACAGTGCCTCCATTTCTTTTCCGTCACCATACAACTGGCTGTTCGGGAACACCTCCACCTTGACCTTGCCAGGCAAATACTTCTCGGCGAGCTCCTTGAACTTCAGGGCAGCCTGGCCCTTCGGTGTGTCTACAGCAACAACGTGGCTGTATTTGATGATGATCGGATCGGCCGAAACCGCCACAGATAGACTTAACAATATGGCACTGCAAAACGCAATAATCAGCTTCATGGCTTTCTCCTTCGATTGGATTAGCGGAATTGTTACAACAACCATTGCAATATGTAACAATTTGTAACCCGCATGATAGCCCAATTAATTGCAGGATACCAACACTCCGTCCTCGCTTTCATCGGCAAGATAATCCGCATCGATCGCCACACCGACCACACATGCCAGATCCTCGCCGCAAAACAGCAGTGGCAGACGCATGCGCTCCCAGGGCGGAATGCGATGCTGCTGCAGCAAATTCTTGAGTGTTCGCTTCGCCGCGGCCGGGTGCGGCCTGATGACTTCGGCACCATTGCGCAGGCGCAATGTCACCTGGGCGCGCTGCAGCTTCCGGAAACTGATCCCCGCACCGGTAGTGTGCGAAAAATGCAGCCGTTTTGCGAGCGGAACCCAGTCCAACATTTTTTCGCCCTGCCACGGCAACGACAGGGCACGGTCAAATTCCGCCGTCTCGGGCAACAAATACACGCTGTCCCGGTAACGGCGCAGCTGGAATTCGCCAACGCGAACTTCCACGGCGGCATCCTGTCGCGCATCGCAAAGCTGCCGCAGCATTTCGTCGAGATGGGCGCTTTGCGGCATTGGCGCCCCCTGTGTATGCAGAAAGTAGCGCAGCAAATTCTTTGCGCGGGTCAATGACAACGCGCGCAGCGCCCCAACCCGCATCGCATTGCCATCCAGTGCCTGTCCCGCATCCTGCCTGGCCAGTTCGTCGAGCAACTGGGTAGCCTCGGCAAAATGCCGGGCACTGCGGCCCAGGGTTTCGCGATAAGCCGGAAAATGCGTTGACAGCAACGGCATGACGCGATGGCGCAAATAGTTGCGCGGATAGCTGTCGTTCGAGTTGCTTTCGTCTTCAACCCACTGCAAACCCTGTGCGGAGGCGTAGTCAAGGATCTCCCGGCGGGAACAATGCAGCAATGGACGCAACAATCCGGGCGAGCCGGCGCTTAGGGCCAGCATGGGCATGGCACTCGCGCCGCGCACCCCGGCGCCGCGCAGCATCTGCAGCAGCAGCGTCTCAGCCTGGTCGTCGGCATGATGCGCAAGCGCCACGTAGTCGCAGGCCTGACGGGAAAACGCCGCAATGCGCAGCTTGCGCGCCGCCGCCTCTATGCCATGTGCACGCAGCGGAGTGATATCCACCCGCTCCACATGAAACGGAATGCCAACACGTTCGCACAGGTCGGTACAGAACTTTGCCCATGCATCGGCATTCAGGCTGATGCCGTGATGGACATGCAATGCGGAGAGCTGCCATGAGTAACGCGCGGAAAGTTTGTGCAGCATATGCAGCAGCACGACCGAGTCCACGCCGCCGCTCAAACCGACCAGGATCGATCCATGCGCCGGAACAAGCGGTGCAATCAGTGCCTCTACCCGTTCAACCAGAATATTTTCGGTAGCCACGATCAAACCCGATGAAGACCATTCCGACCGGAATGATCGAAGGAGAGGAAAAAACAATATTACTGAAGCGATACTTCCTTGAACTTGCCATAACTCATCAGGCGATTGAAACGATCCTGTATCAGGCTGACCGTCGGTTTGCTTTGTGCGGTCTTGAGTGCCTCCTGCAAGG